>JADMIO011246873.1_pt1 | contig 49282 bp, 54 predicted proteins | sample 8958161 | NCBI WGS metagenome assembly JADMIO01 (sample SAMN16585339, study PRJNA669376) | soil metagenome | isolation source: Crop rotation soil | place: USA: Cullars Rotation, Alabama | collected 2011
GGAGCGTTGACGTGCGACACCATAGCATCGTTCAACGCTTCATTTAGAAACTCCAGACTTCCGTTCGAGATTCGCCCCTCTAGGACGTTTGCACGCCACGCATTTAGGGAAATTATTCTTGAGTAGCTAGTCAGAAAGTCATCTCCGTGACTTTCCAATAAGCTGATGGCGTTTGGTAAGGCAGTTTGCCATGAACTACTGAAGTCATTGAAATTATTCTCAATTTCCGACTTGGTTAGATTCATACCGGTTCTTTGAGTAGTGAGTTCAATGCTTTCATGAGTTCGGGAGAAGCTTGGGAGCCTCGTGAGGCCGCTTTACTCTTTAATTGCTCGCGCGCCAACTCGTCGCTCTCTAGGTAATTCAACAGTTTGCCCAGAATGTCTCGAGACGCATCGCGCGGTCGGATTTCAATTGGTAATCGTAGGTCGTTAATGAAGGCTACCCACTGCCCTTTTTCTACCCGCGACAATTCTGCGAGAGTTGCTAGGCTCACCGCCATCTGACCACTGCTGAGATCTGCCTTCTTGTGGCCAAATAAACTTGACTGGTCAAGCGAAACGTTCGGCGATTGCTCCAGGATGCGAGCGAGTTGATGTAAAGCCTTTGCCAGTTCGTGCGTTTTCATTTACGTGATTCCTATTCGCGTCAATACTTCCTCGCCCACGGCAGCAAACTCTGAAGAAGCGGCAGGATCATTCATATCGAAGATTGATTTATGTTTAGCGGCAGCCTCGCTGACAGCACTTCTCTCCTTGATATCTGTCGTCAATACTTGGCTGCCAAAGCTGGTTCTAAGTGCATTAACGGTCTGTTGACGGAATACAGAAGGCCGCCCGACTCGTGAGATTATAATGCCAGCCAGCTCAATATTATGGTCCAAATCGTCCGCCAATTGTCTCACGCGAGATAACAAAAGGCCGACTCCGATGCCAGATAAGTAGTCTGGAGAAATCGGGACTACAAAGTGCGTACTGAGTGCTAATGCGTTCTGAGTAGGTACCGTCAGATTCGGAGGACAATCACATACGACCACTTCATAATCATTGAGAACAGGCCGCAGCGCTTTTTGAAGCTTTAGCTCTCGTGCAGTTGCGGAAGCCAAATCCAAGTCGATCGTGAAAAGGTCTAGGTGTGACGGAATTAGATCAACGTTAGCGTAAACGTCCGTGAACATCACGTCTTTTGCACTTTTTATTTTTCCCTCAGCGTTGGTATGTGAACGTAATCCGAATAAGTCGGCCACACTTCCGTGTTCAGCTGCGTGTTTTTCCCAAACATCGATGTCGATACAGGAGAACGTCGAATTTGTTTGCGGATCGACATCGACCAGGAGTGTTTTTCTGCCTTTCCTTCCGCAGAAAGCAGCCAGATTTGTGGCGATTGCAGTTTTACCTACGCCGCCTTTGAGGTTGACGCACGAAATGATCTTAGTGGGCATATGAGATCCTTCGCTGAGAAGAGAGTGACGATACAGCCGATCCTAATGGTGAAGAGCCTGTAGCGGGTTTATATATAACACAGAACCGTCGAATTTACAGAGCATTGGCCCTGTCAGTGCTGAATCACCGTACGTAGCTCATCCCTGTTTGCAAACCATCTAGTTCTACGCGCCGGAGGAAATATATCCGCGATGATTCGAAAGGTTTGAATCCCGAAATGCATCAACAAGGACGGTCGTCTGATAAGACGGGATTGAACAAAACCGCTACGCGGTAAGCTCGCGAGAGTAGCGGTATATCTCGGATCGATTCAAGGCAAGAGAAAGCTCCTTCCGGCAGAGCATAATGTTTGTAACCAAACGAACATTCTGCCCGTGAAAGGAGCTTTCGCATGACCACTCTTCGTCAGCGCCTGATCGATGATCTGAAAATACGCAATCGATCCGCGCATACAATCAAAGCTTACGTCGCCTGCATCGCTAACTTCGCCCGCTACTTCGGCAAATCGCCGGAGTTGCTGGGACCAGAAGAGATTCGTCAATACCAAGTATATCTGGTCAACGAGCGCCGCGTCTCTTTGAGTTATCTCATTCAAATAGTCAGCGCCTTGCGGTTTCTCTATAGCGTTACGCTCAAGCGCGACTGGGCCATCACTCAGATTGCTTACCCGCGGCACGCTAAGCGGCTACCAGTAGTGCTCAGTCAAGAGGAAGTCAAACAACTCTTTGACGCGGTGCGCAGGCCAAAGTATTTGGCACTCTTGATGACTGCGTACGCTGCCGGTCTGCGCGTATCGGAAGTCACCCAACTGCAAGTCTCGGATATTGACTCCAGCCGCATGGTCATCCGGGTACGCCAGGGCAAAGGTAGAAAAGATCGCTACGTGATGCTCGCGCCTACCTTGCTGACTATCTTGCGTCGTTATTGGCAGAGCGAACGACCGCAGACCTGGCTCTTCCCCGGCAAACATCCGGAACAACCGATCAGTAATCATGCCGCGGTAGAAGCTTGTCGCAAGGCCGGTAAAGCCGCTGGTCTGAAGAAGCCGGTTACGATACGCGCTTTGCGCCACTGTTTCGCCACGCACTTATTGGAAAACGGAAGCGACATTCGCATTATTCAGACGCTGCTGGGCCATCGTAACGTGCGCACTACCGAGGTCTACACGCACGTCTCTACCGGCACCGTCAGCGCAGCGGTCAGTCCACTTGAAGGTCTGGCTTATCAAGTTGACGCTGACCGTCTCTGAGGATGCGACCACCGTTGGAGGTGGCCGACATCTTCCGTCAATGCGGGAACGACTTCAGACTCACACACACGCTGTCGCCAGAGCAGCGTCGAGTCATGCGCGCCATCGAGCGTTGTCGTACCGCAGCCTTGGGCGGACATGTTGAGCAGTGCGATACGTGCGGCCACCAACGTATCTCATATAACTCGTGTCGCAATCGCCATTGCCCCAAGTGTCAGTCGCTGGCAAAAGCGCGTTGGCTTGAAGCGCGCCTCGCGGATCTACTGCCGGTGGAATACTTCCATGTGGTGTTCACGCTGCCGGAGCAACTCGCGTCCGTGGCCTTACAGAATAAGCGCGTCGTTTACAACCTGGTCTTTGCCGCCACCGGCGAGACGTTGCGCACCATCGCTGCTGACCCGCGACACCTTGGCGCGGAGATCGGTTTTCTGGCAGTGTTGCACACCTGGGGACAAACCCTTCGGCATCATCCGCATCTTCATTGCGTCATTCCTGGTGGTGGTCTATCAGCTGACGGAGCGCGCTGGATCAGTTGTCGTCCCAAGTTCTTTCTTTCTGTCAACGTGCTCGCGCGTTTGTTTCGGCGCTTGTTCCTGCAGGGTCTGGAACGCGCTTACGAGAATGACCAACTCACCTTTAATGGCTCGCTTGAGTATCTCGCCAAAGCGTGCGCTTTCCGGCAATTGCTTGCCAACCTGCGCGCACGCGAGTGGTGGGTTTATGCCAAGCCTCCGTTCGGTGGGCCAGAGCAAGTCCTGGCCTATCTCGGTCGCTACACCCATCGCGTGGCCATCTCGAACCATAGGTTACTGTCTCTGAAAGATGGCAACGTAACCTTCAAATGGCGAGACTACCGTCACGCTAATCAACAATCGCTGATGACCCTCAAGGCGGACGAGTTTATACGTCGCTTCCTATTGCACGTATTGCCGCGTGGCTTTCAACGCATTCGCCAATTCGGATTGCTGGCCAATCGCCGCCGTCGCGTTCGACTGGCACGTTGTCGCCAGTTGCTCGGCGCCGCAGTTCCTAGTACAGCGACGCTTCCTGATGATTATAAGTCGCTCTATAAAACCGTTACCGGCGAAACGCTGGATCATTGTCGCGTTTGTCGCACCGGCTACATGAAGTTCGCTGGGCTGGTTGTTCCGTTACTCAACTATGCCGGTAGCCAACGCATCACGGTAATTGCGGTTCAGAGCTTCGATTCATCATAAAGGGGTTAGGGGTTGCGCGGAGCTTCACTGCTAACTAACTGCAAACCGGCGTGCCTCGAGACGGGTGTGTCTAACTTCAGGCACGAGCGCCGAACTGCGCGCTTTGGCCCGCAACTTAATCTTCCCCAGCTGAATCTTCGACTGACGAAGACCACTTTTCACGCTTTCCCCGTCATCGCCAATGACAATCACCGTATGCTCTTTCCACGGCTCTCTACCTTTAGGTGCTAAGTTCATTCAATCGCCATAGCACCGACCGCGGTTTCGTCCAATCCGATTCTTTCCAAAGTGTTCGCCGCGCGTTCGTGTTAACGACGAAGCTTGCAGTCTTCCAAACATTCACTACTCTCGCGGCGAAACTTCGGAAAGAATCCTCTTCATTATGTTCTCGCAAAACTGCGCCTGGCGGCGCGCTCGAACATAATCGGTCTTATCAAGACGCCTCGCCGTCTATTTATTTTTTCTGATTGCCACGGTCCTGCCGTCACTTCTTCGCGCATTATGCTACGGCTTTCACTCGCCTACGGCTCGTGTCTGATGGCCGATGTCCGACGATGCTCGTGCTACGACGCGGCGTTTCTGGTGACACTCAAGTCAAACCCTCCTTTGGTGTCGGCCGTTCAGTTTGACCGCGATTGAAGTCCGATCGGCCACATCCCGGGAGCGCAAAATAAAATCAAGAACAGAAATCAGGCGAGCAGACAAGATAGAGTTGAAAAATGTGATTTCGAGTCGGCGTAAGTCGTTTATTTTCAGAATCATGGAAATCAAGAATATCTATAGATTTTCCCGAGAATCCTGAGAACTTGGTTAAAGCCATTGAGGTCAGAGGTTTACAGCCTGATTTTGTGGTCAAATTTCGGAAGGAATAATTCACCTAAAGGATTGCTTTAAGCGATGACGAAAAGCGTACACCGCGGCAATATAACGCTGGGTAAGGCGCAGCTCGCGAGTGTGAATTGATCTAAGAGATAACTGTTGTTGAACCGGAAGGGCCTCACAGCGATCTCTTTTCAGGAGTCTCAATGAAGGCAATGGTTGAATCGGCCTTACCGCTTGGAAGTCTTGCGAGCTTTACGCGGCCGACCAACCTTGCGCTCCTTAACGGCGTCGAGGTCTTTCGGATCGATCAGCCACTCACGGCCAAACTTAAACGCTTTCAGGCGCTTTGCCTGAATCAACGCCCGTACTCTGCTTGGCGTTACGTTTAGGCGTTTCGCGGCCTCAACCGTGGTGATGATCTTCATGGCCCAAATATAGCATTCTGCGAAAACTATAGCGTCGCGCAATAATTTTGTTGACAAGCGAAAGTCCTGTCTTTATAGTGGGCCGCACCCACCAAAAAGAGCGGGCTGGCAAGTGCGCAAACACTCGCCAACCCTTACACAGCCGACTCCTATCCGGTTAAGAATGAGGAATCGACCATGCCGAATAATGCTATCACGAGCACTCACGGTGAAACACCTTACGCCATTGTAAAACTAACTCCTAATGACCTTGAGCCGAAAGATTGGGAATTCCTGCGGGAGTGGGCCAACAACCTTGGGGTGTCGCTTGAAGAATTGCTAAAGCGCATTTTGGTTGCAGCAGTAATAGGCCAGCTCTACGCGGAGAAAATTCCTGAGATTTGAGACAGCCTCACGCGTATGCCCAGCAACGCATGAGGCTAGGGGCGTCGGAGTTTGTGACCTCACCGCAGCGTAATCTCACCGTGCGCGAACGACGCCCCACAGTTAGCGTTATTGATCCGAGAGGGGGCAAAGGATCGGTGACGCTTTAAGAGGGCGCTATTGTTAGGTGGGTAACGGTAGCGCCCTTGCTATTCCTAAGAGTTGCGAAATAAGCCTAATCAATCCAAGAGAGCAGACACGATAGAGTTGAAAATCGGGTTCTCATCTCGCCGTAAGTTCTTTTTGTGTACGCCTGCGAGTGAGAATCGTCAACGAGCACGAATCGCAGTTCGGCTGAGTTGTCCACGACAAGTATTAGTGGCTTATCTTAATTCTTAAAGAGGAGCGTGCTGGTCTTTTTGTAAAACCAACCTCATTAGCAGCAGTAATCTTAGATAGGTATCCCTCGACATCGGGATCTCCGTGAGCACGTCTAAGAGCCTTTTCAATATGAAGCTTCGCCGCTTCCATCGAATCCTTCCACTCCACTTCGTTTTGTTTGGTCGTCGCCATGCGATGAAAGTACCTTGCGAGAGTATCATCAAACCTGTATTGCCAGACTGATCTGTCTTCTGCGAAGGACGACAATGTTTCAGCAGCCTGAACCATTTGACGTAAGTCAGAATCCTCACCGCCCTCTACTAAATAGTAAAGGTAATTATTAAGCGCATACACTTTCTTTTGTAACGCTCGCTTCTTGTCTAAGCTTAAATAGGCTTCGCGCGCATAATCAATTGACCGAGCGATATATCCTTTTGCGTCAGTACCGGTAATAGCCCACCTCTCTGAAGATGGCATTCTCCAACGAGCTGTCCCGCCTTTCAACGACCACAATCGGAACATCAGGTAGGCCAACCCGATCGCAATATCTGCTCGCTTTGTCTTTTGGACGGTGGATGCGTATTCGCGTTTAAGTTCGCTCAACAAGCCCTCACCGCGTTCGGTATTCTGCGAATATAAAAAAATGAGCTGCGCGTAAACCACTTTGAGTGAGAAGTGAGGCAACTTTGGATCGATTCTTTTGAGTAGCGGTAAGAGTTGTTCGTTCATCCGTAATGCAAGCAGTACAGCGGCGGCAAGAACTAAATTATCAATTTCGCCGCTTGGATCACCGATTGCTTTTAGGCAGGCATTGACCACACGTTTTCGAGCTTCCTTGATTGCAGCTCCACCCGCAAGCAATTCATGTAGCACCGTTTCAATCATCTGGTGAGGCTTTTTTGGAAAAGAGTACCTTAGGAGGCCAATATCTCTAAAGAATTGTCGACTTTGGAAATCCTCTGAGAATAGTTCCGTCCGAAGTTTGACAGCGTATGCTTCCATATCGTGCCATATCGAAATAATCCACTCGACATCCTGTACATTTGCAGAAAGAGTATCACGGGTTGTTTCTAGAAGTTTTGTTGCTTGGGTTTTTACTCGTCGACTCCTTCTGAAATCTTCCCTGGAACCGCTTACTTCGCGAATAGCTCGGCTTAAATCTGCGGGCGCCTCAGCTTGGAGCCATATCCTTTCAAGGAATGAAAGCTGATCTATATCATCCAGGAGCTGAGTCAAGGGTTTCCCGAAAACTTTTCTTTGGGCTATTGTATCGATCGAGACTTCTTCATTCACCTCAAGGATTCTTCTGAGTTCATCGCGAAGCGTTCGGAGTTGACGTTCAGCTTGTTTTGTTATTCTTCGCGCGTGAGTAGTTGAACCATTATCCGAGGCGTTCACTGTCGCTTTGAAGACAAAGTATTCCCAGTCTTTTATGGCTGTAATGCGCAACCCCTGTTGCGTGTAACCGTAAGTCAAGACTTCAGCAAAGTCTTCGTGAGTGGTGACGTTTCGTAGCAACTCGCTAGAAGGAAACAAAAACGGCAAAACACTTGATCGTTTCTCCTTGAAGTCGGTGATTTTCGCAATAAGGATTGTAATTGCAACAGCGTCCACCAAGTTGTTGATAGTCATTTCCGGCCGACCTATATTGAAGGCCTGCGTCAACGGGTCAAGCCAGGGACTATTGATTACCTTTGCGTAGTCTTCACCGGCAGATTCCAGATTCAAAATATCCCTGTCTAACATGCCCGCCATTCTTCGGTGCCAGGGAACAATGCTCTGAACCGCCTTGAAAAAGGTCTTAGCCGAACCGGCTTGCTGAAGTAGTAGTTCCTTAATCTGATTGTTTGAAAGATTGTTTATTGACTTGATCCTCTTCCATTTCTCATCAGTGTATCCGACGTCCTTTAAGAAGTGTTTAACCTGCCTTTCTGGATCTTTGTCGTATCCGATTCCGAAATCGAGTTTCCATTTCTTGAGAAACTCAGCTTGGTGTGGAGGTAATAGTCTAATTTCCCCAAGTCGATGACTTGCCGCGAGACAAGTCACTAAGGTGACAGGACTATTGAAAACGGAACGTTTGAAGTTACCTTCAGGAGTATAGAAATCGTGTAAACCTAAAATGGCCGAAACAACATGAGATGTATCGAAAAATAGTTCGATACGAGCGCCAGCATCTTCTCGATCAATGTCGTCAAGTTGCAGGTCTAAATTGTGTACAAAGGATCTTAGTTTGTCTTTGAGGTCGTCCATCTAATTTTAACCACCCGCGCTTCTCCCTCGCAGTTCCTCAATCATGTTCTGTTTGGATGGAACCTTTATCTTGTGAGTCTTCCACGCAACCCAACCGACTAGGCCCTTTTTTGATAGGGTTGGCCTGAATCTAGCCTGTTTTGTAATTATCTCTACTCGGGTTTGCCTATCTAGTAGTTCTCCTCCGGCTTCGTTTACTTTACTCTTGAATCGTTCGACGAAATCAGACCCCTGAAGTAAGCATTCTTCAAACAAGATTGAGACCTCTCGCCGACAGGACGCGTCTACATTCGCAAGAAGCGTCGGTATGCTATCAAGTCTTTTCACCAATGACTGACGTCCGATTGCATCCTCGTGCACCGGTTCAATTACAGAAGATGATGATGCGGTCGACTTAAGAATAAAAGATTCCTGTTCGTCCAGTTGAACTTGAATCTCGCCGTTTGTGAGTTCGATGCCTGTTGCTCCATAGATCTTAAGGGCTTCAAAGAATGCCTGTTTGATAGCGTCATCAACCACTTCAAAGTGCGACCAAATCGCTGCTAGGTTCAAGCTGACGTTTTCTCTCTGTGACGTGCTAAATACTATCGACAACAAGTGATAGAGCGATTCTGGATCGGTGGTAATGATTTCGCCGATTCTTTGATCGTCAAAAGTCAAAGCCCCTAATTCGATCAATCGCACCGCAACATAACTAGAGTATGTCGACTTGTTCAGATAGCCGAATAGAATCTCAAGATATTGCGAGAAGGATCGGACGTCTTCCTTAAGGTTCTCGTGGGGACCAATTGGAAAATAGCTTTCAAGGACGACGAGTGCCTTGAGATTTATATCGTACTCTGCGCCATAACCTTGTGAAGATTTGAGATCATCTGGAAAGCCGCCCCACCGCTTAAATGTACTTAGGATCTTAGGCATTCCCTCGAGAGGAGTATATGCACCAAGAATGTCAAGCATGCAGGCAAAATATTCTTTGGACATGTGCGCACTTGGTTGCCATGCTCGAACAAGGCCCATTAACGCCTCGCTAAAATGTGCCCGCGCTAAAGATGGATCATCAGATTCAGCTAAAATCTTATTTATGTACGACGAGACACTTTGCACGTTCAAAAGAGATTGTTCTCGTTCTCCGTTGAGGATACGCTGAAGTTCCAAGGTCCACCTTGAAGCATTTGGATGTTGCTTCAACGTTGTTCGCTCGTCGAAAGTTGTTTCTGCCATGAGTCCGGTTAGAGTTTATCGTAATAAGATTCTAACAACGCCCACAAAGTGGGATCACTTGAATCAATACTCGTTGCTGCATTATCAGGAACATAGAGAGGCTGTAAGTGGACTTTCGACACATCGATTGGCCCCAAAACGAACTCATCGGTTCCTGACGAAAGCGGAGCCTTTTTTCTGAGGTCTATTGTAATCCCAGACAAAGGCCTATCGGAATCTTTCGTAGTGTGGAACACGCTTGAACTGAAGGCATCAATTGCCGTTGGAACACGCACCTCATCTCCTTTTTGAAGATCGACTACGTTTATTCGGAGGACTGTCGAGTATTGGTTTACCCAGTCATCAGTCAGTCCAATGAGGTGTGCGCAATCATTCGGCAGGATGGACAATAATGGGTAACTAGTCCACCACGTCATTTTGCGATAGTTGTGCAAATAGCCTTTACAGTAGCGGGACAGTGGAAGCCAGTCACCAATCTTCTTCTGATCTTCCACAAGTAGTCGGTGCAAGTCTTCATCAGGTGCGTGTTGATTTATCCGTGCAAACCAACGAAGACCTTGACTATTAGCAACATTCTTGATCGAAGCCAGTCTAAATAATTCGGTGCCACTTCGAAGTGTTCTGAGATATCCGACGCTGCCTCCGGAGTAACAACGTTGCTTCATGAGCTCGCCAATCAGTAAACGTTCGGTCGAGCGGTTATCTCCTCTGTACGGTTGACGCAACGAGACGGAACTGAGGATATGATCAAGGGCGTTTAGAGATCGGGAATGTCTTGGTTGTCGATACAACCCATTATTTTTTCTCTTGGTGTAAAGGCTGTCGAGGTTCGCCATCGGAATCGAGAGCTTGCTTATCCAGGGTTGTGAGAACATTGAACCGACGAGGAAGTGCGAGACGGTTCAATGGCGCAATATAACACAGAATCGACTCTCGGTCTCCCCTAATGACCGTTTGCCCACAACAGGGTCTGCTCAATGGGATTCCGAGTGGCGTTGGCACTCGGCTGCGGCTCGTGTCTCAGCATATTAATCGCACAAGTAACTGTTGAGAAACATTGGCAGCGATAGGGGCCGAGAGTCAATGCTCGGCGCGGGACGGTTCTGTAAGAATCTCCTTGTCAAATTTGTTCTGCGGAGCCCCTGAGGGAGGCGAACAGAAACTTAAGAATAGATCTTAGGAGAGCAGACAAGATAGTGTTCAAAAAGAGTTCCTCACATCACCCTAAGTTCATACCCGTTAACATCTTAAGAATTAAGAATATTAAGAAATTTTCTTAAGAATCTTAAGAACGGAATTAAAGGCATTTGGATCAGACGTTTGCAGCCTAAGATTCTCGTCAGTTTCCCACGCCACTTGAACCCACGAAAAATTTATTCTTTCAGTGGAAGTTCGCCGCGCATGCTGCGTCTTTAGACGTTGAGAATTCAGCGATCCGATTCGCTGTGACCGATTCGATTTGCACTGCGTGGGTTTGGTTTCCCTCCTTTTCCAATGCTCGCCGCAGAAAACAACGCTCGGGTTTTCGATCGTGTTGTAAACTGCCGGCGCCCGTGGCTGCACCTCGGGAAAGGACAATGACAATGCCAGTTCACAAACGGGGAGACAGATGGCACTACGCGTTCTGTATCCGCGGCGTCCGGTATCGGGGAGCGCTCCCTGAAGCACGGACCAAGGTCCAAGCCCAAAAGGCTGAGACCAAAATTCGCCAGGAGGTCTACGAAGGACGATACGGTAGGCCGACTGGTGAGACATCTTTCGAAAAGTTTGTAGAGGGAGTCTATAAACCCTGGGCGCGAGAGAACAAACGTTCTTTCGAAAACAATGAGAAGTACAAGCTGCCGATGATCTGCGAGAGCAAGAGTCTTAAGGGCAAGACGTTTGCGCAGATCTCGCCGCTGTTGATCGAGAAGTACAAGAAGGAGCGGCGAGAGTCGGAATTAGAAAAGGGAAGGACCAGAAAGCCCTCAACCATTAATCGAGAGTTGCAGATACTCTCCAGGATCTTTTCACTCGCGATCAGGTATGGAGTTACAGATAAGAATCCATGCGCGGAAGTTTCGCTGCTGCCAGAGAACAACAAGCGCGTGCGCTATCTGTTCGACGAGGAGGAACAGCGACTCTTATCGGTTTTGACAGGTCCGCGTGGCCACTTGTTGCCGCTCGTGGTCCTTGCGATCGGCACAGGTATGAGACGAGGGGATCTGTTTAAGCTCACGTGGGAGAAGGTCGATTTCCAACGTGGATTGATTTACGTGCCGAATTCGAAGACGGGCAGAGACTATTCGGTGCCGATGAACGAAGACGTCAAAGCCACGCTAAAACAGATCCGAAGCACCGTTCGCAGCGGCGGATATGTTTTTATCAATCCGGATACTATCAAGCCTTACACCGACGTCAAGACAGCGTTTGGTACGGCTTGTCAGTTAGCGGGGATTGAAAACCTGCATTGGCACGACTTGCGTCACACGTTCGGGACCAGGCTTGCGGAAGCGGGTTGCAGTGAGGCGACGATTGCCGATCTCATGGGACATTCTGATCTGCAGACTACGCGACGTTACACACACGCCACGGATCGAGCGAAACGGGCAGCAGTCGAAGCGGTACGACTGCGCGTTTGCCACAATCCTGCCACAAAACAAGAACGGCCACCTTTACAGGTAGCCGTAAGTGCTTGAATTGATTGGTCGGGGCGAGAGGATTCGAACCTCCGACCTCACGGTCCCGAATTATGAGCGCGGCAAAAACGTAAGTATTGCCTTTTCGAAAGTTGCAGCCACCAGAGATTTCGAAGGTTTTTACATCCGTTCCCATTCTTTGCCATCGGTTATCGGTTGAGTGCTGAGAATTCTGTCCACAAATTGGCCACAAATCTTGGCAATGGACCCTCGTTATACTACGCCGTCCGTCAGAACTGATTCCACACGACCATAACCGACAGTATGCGGGCCCTCACGAATTGTAAAAGAAACACCAGGACTAAGGACCTCATATTTGACGTTGGGCCAATACATCAACACTAGGTCCGCCAAAAAAGACTGCCTCGGAAGAATCTGTGCTGGGCCATTAACGAACGTAACGCCGAAATACGTTTCTTCAGGAACGCTGTCTACGGTTACGGCTCTGAGCTGATTGGGATCTATAACGACGTGCGGTCGATATTGTCCGCTCGAAAGATTCGCGGGAAGCTCATCACGACCACCTTCGGCTGCGGCAAGAAAAGTAATCTTTGCAGTGATACGAGGTTGATTCATACTCTACAGAGTTAGAGGCTCACTGCCTTTTTGGGCCACGTTTCCTTTATGACAAAGTTTGGTTCAACCTCGAGATAATCGGGCGTTTCTCTCACGGTAAACGACGTCGTAACCCTTCGCCGGGAGCACATCGCGAAAGAAGCTAGGGCTGGACAACCGGCGGCCCGAATAATGCATCATCCACCGCTACGTTTCGTTTGATCTCCGCAAACGTACGCGTCCAGCTGTCGTATGTATCGATCGCCGATCTGCGGATGATGAATGGTAATTTCACGCCGCCCACATCACGATAATCTTCAAAGTCAGTCTGTTCGGGGATCGGCAGGACGGGGTGGTGATTAATAGCAATCCTTCTTCGCAAGAGCCCGGTCTCTGCGTCGAAGTAATACTTCAAGGTTGTTTCCGGAGTCGGCCTCTCCACGACGCACATGTCGCGCCCGTCAATTTTCTCTATACCGGCCGACTGCATTCCTGGTACTTGCGTAACCTTGATGGCACTGAACACTTCTTCCAAACCTCGCCGCGCTGTTGCTGTTTGTGTTGCTGTTAGCGTTTGTAGCTTTGTGCCATTCAAGACCCAGCCCGTATCGCCAGCCGCAGCTTGCCGAATAGTCGTTTGTGGCAGAGTCATCACGCTAAGAACTTTGTCAGGAGCAGACCAGGTGATTTCGTTGGGCCAGTTCCGGTTCTGCGAAGCCACGCGCGTTCCTTTCATGACGAGTGTTTTGGTCTCTGCCGCTTTCGAACCGACTGCCTGAACGTAATGCGCGAAGATCTCATCTACCGACGGTCGCGGGCGCGGCGCCGACGGCCCTATCGGGGCCGGATAAAGCAAACCTTCATGTCCCGATTTGGCCAGCGGCATCGACGGCAAACCCTCGGGAGTTCTCTGACCGCGGTGACAGGTCTGGCAGGTTACCGCGTTCGGCCCGAAATCGACTTTATTTGATCCGTTAATTAATTGGACCATCTGCAACATGCGGCGGGCGGTTTGCTTCTCAGGCTTATCATCGCTCTCCCAAACCCAGTTGATTTGGTTGGTTTTGGGATCCCTCCCGTTTGTGACATGGCAAAACGTGCAATTCTCGCCAAGCGACACGGCTATAAAATTCATCGTTTGATAAAGTTCTCCTTCTCGCAATCCTTTGAGCACCTGAATATTTTTAAACGTTCGCTCGATTTGCGCACCCTGTGCTGTGAAAGCAGCTTCCCTCGCGCGACTCACCCATGTTAGTGAAATTGCCCATAGGAAAACGGCAAGTGTGATGAGAATGCGAACTCTGTTTTCAAGTGACATTGATGATTCTCCTCTGATCTCCGGTCGTAATCGAAATCGAGGCAGCCGGTTGATCTATTCTGCTGCGGTAAGTTATTGACGAAAAGATATTGTTCTGCCAACCATATCGCTGGGGATTAGGGGCCAATCAAAACACCATGCAATCCATCCGTCCGGATCATTCTTACGGCACTGTAATCGCCGAAAATTAATCCAGCAACCTCGCCCCGCACGCGGCGTTGCGGCCACGGGTTGGAAGAGAATCGTTCTTCCGCCGGTTAACACAGTCGTTTATGCGCGCGAGCTCTACGGCGGTAGAGATATTGGACAGGCCCCATCCCACGCGACCTCGGAAGCGATCGACTTGTGATTTACTTTACGAACAACGATTTGCTTGCGGCAGAGCAAGAAGCAGCTGGATTCTTCGACATAAAATAACATGGACTCCTTTGATAGCGAATATCTGATTGCGTGGATGCCTTCGGAGTTTGTTGACTTCGCCGACGACGGAATTCATGTCAATCCGGAGCAATGCATTACGTGGCTCTCGGACACTTCGGTTGAACTGGCGAGAGTATTGAGGACGCAAGGTCCCTTAAAGTAATGGGACGATAATCAACGCGAGACGGTGGATACCACTCGTTATCAGTACCGACTTCTGTTCCACCGATAATTATCTTGATTTCTACTTTAGGCCGAGAACTAGAATCTTGTGCTACAACGTGGGAGGCGACACACAAACTGAAAAAGGCTGCGCAAATTAATAATCTCACCTTCAGAGGAGAGAGATCAGACTGCGGTGGTGAGAGAGAATCAAAAAGAGTGCCTTTACTCGTTATTCAAAAACCATAAAAAGCGATGCGCGATGTTAGTTGCGCCACTTATATGGTCCATGAGAAAGGTTTGATCGTGGAAACTTTTGACGCTTTCAACAGGTATGATTGAGAGCATACCGACCTTCTCGCTATTAAATGAGGGGGACGAGAGAGTTTTGACCGCGAGTCGAGTCTGACCGCGCGGCGCTTACAGCCTCAGCCAGTCGCTTAATACCTACTTCAATTCTTTGTGCTGGGACGGATGTGAAGCACAGACGAAATTCGTGTCGACCTGCTCCGCTGTCGGCATAGAACACTTCTCCGCTCACCAGCGCTACACCCCTTGAGAGTGATAGCCGGAAGAGTTGCGGGCTTCCGACACCGTTTTGTAATCCGCACCAAAGATGAAGTCCACCGGCAGGGACATTGAAAGCCAGCGATCGAGCGGGCATGTATTGCTCTAGAGCTCTCTTCATTACGTTCCATCGGTCCATGTGTTCTTCTCTCAGCCGCATTAGATGGGTATCGTAGGTACCATTCTCTAATAATTCAGCCAGGGCTAGCTGCTCCAGTCCTCCGCTGAAAAGGATTTGGCGCGCTTTAATTAAAGCCAGCTGTTCTACAACATACTCGGAAGCTAATAACCATCCAAGACGCAACCCCGGAGCCAGCGTCTTGGAAAATGTGCCCAGGGAGATGACAGTGTTCGACGTGTCCAAATGAAAAAGCGTTGGGGGTGGAGTAACAGTCAGCGTTGTATCGCGGTAGGGATCATCCTCGATTACGGGAACTCGGTAGCGAGCAGCTAGAGCCAATAGTTCCTGTCTTTCTGTCAAAGGAAGCGTGCGACCTGTAGGATTCTGGAATGTCGGGTTAGTGCAAATAAGCTTGGGGCGATAGTGCAGAATCAAGTCCTCGAGTTCGCCGAGATCGTAGCGCATCACATCCCACCCGATTACCTTCGCTCCGGCGGCACGAAAATTCTGAATCGCTCCTACATAACCCGGCCTGTCGACGATTACAGCATCACCGGGATCGAGCAGACATCGCGCCACGAGATCTAATCCTTGCTGCGTCCCGGAGACGATCAAGACCTGTTCCGGTTTTACTCGGAAACGATGTGCGAGCAGGCGCCTCAGCTTTGGTTGTCCCTCGGTTGGACCAATCCCGAATCCCTCAGTCGAATGCAATTTGATGGCATGATCCACCGCTCGCCGGTATTCATTTGTGGGGAAGCATTCCAAGGCCGGCGTTAGAGAAGCGAAGGAGATCAGATCTGGGTTAGTTGAATGACGCAGTAGATCGTGAGTTGTAGCGGAATTGTTGAGGAGGGCCGTCTCCGCCGAAACCTTGCCGCGCCAAGCAAACGGAGCATCGAGCGCTTCCGAATTTGCGCAAACAAAGGTGCCTCTTCCTACGTGTCCGCGAACCAGCCCGCGCGATTCCAACTCCCGATAGCTGTTGACTACGGTGGTACGGCTAAGGCCAAGCTGTGCGGCCAGCTGTCTCTCAGACGGCAAACGGTCCCCGTCTTTCAGTTCACCTTCCTTAATGGCGCGTTCTAGTTCACTGACCAGTTGACGATAAAGATTTAAACCGCTGCCTCGTTTAAGGTTCAGGTTTGGGAGTTTCATCGGCCATACCGTGGAAAGACCAATTGAGAATTGGATATTGAACCTCCGTAGTCCACTACCATAGAGTCCCAACAGATCGGCTGGAAATACTTGAAGCGTAAGATACCAATTCCGGAATTGGACGGTCAATTTCGTAGGAGCGTTCTTTGAACGCTACCTTCGAAGTCGGCCGCAACGGTTACTCGAGGGGAATGCTCAAATATTCCCGGAAGTCACCTTGAAGATCTATCGTCCGAGAACACGCAACTGAATGAGGAGACATTTACTGCGCTGCTCAATTGTATTGAGCTCAGAACGAAGGAGGTCAGTAGTTATGAAGTCGATCCTTTACTTTGTTTTTTTAGTTTTCCTTTCGCTGCCCACGTTTGCACAGAACGTCACTTATGAATCGTATGGCAAAGCGCGCGAAGTCATAGACCGATCGATCGCTGCTTACGGAGGCTTGGAAAAACTCCGTGCGATCCAGAATGTGACCTTTCGCGCCGAGGGCGACACCGTTCATCGCAATCAAAGCCGTAAGCCATTCACGTTAGACCGCACACCCTTCAAGGGGTCGTACATAATTGATGCGAAGAACACGCGTTACCGGCAATCACAAGAAGGCTCATATCCGGGTGGTTACCACTGGGCCAATGGATTTGCGATGAACAAGAACGAAGGAGTGTCCTGGAACGTGCTGCGTGGCTCGATGAATCCGATCCCGAATATTCCATCCGCGAACTTCCGCGCGCGCTTGAGGTTGTTCCCGCAGTTTATCGTCCTCAACGCCGCCGACCGCGCGTCACGTCTGCGATTCATCGGCCGCACGATCTTCGATGGCCGCGCCCACGATGTCGTGAGTTACGCGAACGAAGACGGGCTCGAGATCTCTCTCTACATCGATCAGAAGACCGGCCTCTTGTCGAAATACGAGACGCTCGGAATAGATCCGTATTTCGGTGATGTGATCAACGAGACTATATTCCCGGCCTATCGGGAGCAGAACGGACAGCTCGTGCCGACCGGACGCGTCGATAAGCGCTCTGGTGACGCAGTCAGTGATCTGAAGTATCTCGACGTCGTTTTTAATGCGTTGCTCACGGATGACGATTTCAAAAAACTGCCCGACGGCATGAAGCCCGCGGCGCCGGCGCCAACAAATGCTCCGCCAAGCACGAAGTACGCGGACAACATCTACACGGTGAACTTCACCCCCGATTACAATTCGCTCGTTGTCGGCTTCAAGGACTACGTCTTCGTGATGGAAACGCCCGGCAGTGACCAGGTGTCGCGCCAGACGATCGCCGAGATCAAGAAGATCTTTCCAGGCAAGCCGATCAAATATTTCGCCGTGACACATCATCACGACGATCACGGTGGAGGTATTCGGACCTATATTGCAGAGGGAGCGACCTTCATCGGGCTGCCAGGCCAAAGGACATTTTTCGAAAAGGTCGCAGCGGCTAAATTTACAATCCAACCTGATAGCCTGACTCAAAACCCGCAGCCGCTCAAGGTCGAGGTTATTGAAAAAGGAAAGCGCGTCCTGACCGACGGCACCACAACCGTCGAGCTGCTCGACATCGGTCCAAGCCCGCACGCGGAAGAAATGCTAGTCGCATATCTGCCGAACGAGAAGCTCATCTTTCAAGGCGATCTGCTCGACCGTCCGGCAAACAACGATCCGCCGACTATCAACGACATCACGGTCCATTTTTCGAACTGGCTCGACAAGTCGAAGCTCGACGTCGCGCGCGTGATCGCCGTTCACGGACCGCCATCGACGCGGGATGAGTTGCGACAAGGTATCGCTGATAAGAAGAAGAGTGAGAAGCAGAAGGTTGGGTCACAGTTAGGCGGCGTCCTGAAATGACTTGAGCCGATCGTTCCATACGAGCAAAGCTATGAAGAAAATCGCCGACGCGAAAGGGGCGCAAACAAAGTGCGTTCATGCGCCACGCGAGTTGAATCGCACAAGCGCAATCAGCCCTCCCATCTGGCAGACCACCACCTTTCTCGCGGAGTCGTCCGAACACTTTGCGGAGCTAGCGAAGTGCGTCAAGCCTACTGAGTATTACTCAAGGTACGGTAATCCAACCCTTGAACAGGTAGAGGCGTTAATGACAACGCTTGAAGGTGGCGAGGCCGCACTGGTAACTGCTTCTGGCATGGGCGCAATCAGCACCTCAGTAATGAGCCTGTTGGACAATGGGGATCACGTCGTCGCGCAGCGCAATTTATACGCGGGTACGGCTGCGCTTTTGGAAGACGTGCTGCCGCGTTGGGGAATTGAATGCACGTTTGTGGATCAGACAAACGCTGAGCGCTGGGCTGAGGCGCTTAGGCCCAACACGAAACTGATTTACGCTGAGACGCCGGCAAACCCACTGATGAGGCTCACCGATCTTCAGGCGGTGGCCGCATTGGCAAAGAGTCGCGGCATCACCACGATTGTCGACAACACCTTCGCCACGCCAATTAATCAGCGACCGCTCCAGTATGGCATCGATGTAGTTGTTCATAGTGCGACGAAATATCTCGGCGGCCACAGTGACGTTACGGGCGGCGTGATCGTCGGCTCGGAAGCATTCATCGAGCGTGCGTGGCGGTTTCACATTGTGATGGGAGCGGCACTGGGCCCTTTCGACGCGTGGCTCGTGTTGCGTGGGTTAAGAACATTGGGGGTAAGGGTCGAGCGCCACAACCAAAATGCATTAGTGCTCGCTCGGTTTTTCGAATCGCATCCGAAGATCGAGCGGGTCAATTACCCGGGCCTTGAGTCACATCCACAGCATAAGCTGGCTCAGAATCAAATGAGTGGGTTTAGCGGAGTGATGAGCGTAGAGCTGCGCGGTGGTTACGAGACAGCCAATCGCTTCATTTCATCGCTCAATTTCGGATCTTACGCGGCAAGCCTGGGCGGAGTCGAAACGCTGCTGGTCCATCCCGCGGCGATGTGGGGCGATACGTTGACAGACGCGCAGCGTAGTGCGATGGAGGTCGGTGAGAATCTCGTGCGGATCTCAGTCGGGCTCGAAGACGAACGAGATCTTATTGATGACTTTTCGCAGGCGCTTGACCAGGTCTAAACGATAACGGGAGTTCACTGACACAAATATTGTTAGCTATCAAGTAAATGAAGATCTTTATCATCGGAGCCGGGGCGATTGGAAAAGCTTTAGCCGTCGCGCTCAAACTCAGCAACAAGAATGTTGTCCTCGTACGCGGAAGCGTCGACGACGGCTCGCGTTCGATCGAAAAAATTGAAGTCATCAACGACGGCGCCAAACTCGAAGCGGAGATTGAAGTCAGCACCTTCAGCCGTCTTTCCGCCCTCGACGGTATCATTGTTTTGACCAACAAATCTTTTGGCAATGACAATCTGGCGCGGACGCTCGAAGTCAAAGCGAAGAATTCGCCGCTCGTCATTTTGCAGAACGGCTTGGGAGTCGAACGCCCGTTTATTGAGCGTGATTTTCCCGAAATTTACCGCTGCGTTTTGTTTGTCACCAGCCAACCGATTTCCGCCAACCAAATTAGATTTAATCCGGTGACGATTTCTCCGATCGGCATCATCACAGGCAGCAAGGCGAATTTAGAGTCGGTGGTCGAGGAACTGAACTCTTCAGTTTTTCCGTTCAAGGCCGAAACCGACATTCAAACCGTCATCTGGACGAAAGCGATCATCAACAGCGTGTTCAATTCGATTTGCCCGCTGCTCGAAATTGACAATGGTATCTTTCAGCGCGAAGCGCAGGTTCTCGACATCGCCAAAAGAGTCACCACCGAATGCGCAGCGATTGCCAAAGACGACGGAATCGATCTCGAAGTGGATGAAGTCGTTGAGAGGCTTTTGCTAATCAGCAAATCTTCGGACGGACAGCTTATCTCGACTCTGCAAGACATTAAAAACAAGCGACCAACCGAGATCGAAACGCTTAACTTTGAAATCGTCAACATGGCCCGAAAATCGAATAAGGAAAATGCGGTGGCGAACACCAAACTGCTCGGAGAATTAACGCGATTGAAATCGCAATTAAGCCGTTCAAAAGGTTGAAGACGACATGGAACACCATTCCTTCCCAGATACCAGCATCCCGGCAGCGTACGGACCCTACTCTCACGCAGTTGTGGCGGGGGATTTCGTTTTCCTCGCTGGCCAGATCGCGCGCGACGCCGTAACGGGCCGCCTCATCGACGGTGATATAACGGCCCAAACCGCTCGTTGCCTGGAAATCGTTTCCGATATTTTGAAAAGACTCGGGCTGTCGCTGACAGACGTGGTACGCACAACGGTTTTCCTATCGCACATTGAGGATTTCGACGCTATGAATGGTGTGTATTCCGCGACCTTCCAAGCGCCGTATCCAGTGCGTAGCACACCACAGGTCAAAATGCCTTTCGGTGCGTTGGTCGGGATCGAAGTTACCGCTTACCGCAGTCGGAACAACAAAGCGTGAGAGTCCTCAAAGTCCAATGACCACCGCAGCCGCCCGCGATTGGTTACAGCGGTTTATTAGCAACCCTCGTGAAAAATGTCGTTGCGATTCAGGAGGTCGTTACACACGGAAAACAAAACGGAGATTTATAGAATGAAAACCTTCGTAGTTGATGCTTTCACAGACACACCATTTAAGGGGAATCCGGCGGGCGTTTGTATGGTTGAGTCGCCATTAGGGGATCAACGTATGTTAGAGATCGCTCAAGAGTTGAACCTTTCTGAAACCGCTTTTCTTCATCCGCTGAAGAACCACGGCGAATATTCCATTCGATATTTTTCACCCAAGAAGGAAATTCCCCTGTGTGGTCACGCGACTTTAGGCTCGGCCAAAGTGATTTTCTCGACTTTGGGTCTCAACGAGGCCCACTTCCTAAATATTCAGAACATCGAATTGTCGGCCCAAGCGTCGAACGACAAAATCGTTATGGAGTTTCCGGTTTACGAGACAGTACCCGCTGACGCGCCGGCTGCACTGCTCGCGGCGTTGGGAGTTAGAGCAGTAAGGAACGCCGCCTACAATGAAGAAACGCACATCTTATTGTTGGAGTTAGAAAGCCCCGATGAGGTGGCTGGATTGGAACCGGATTTTACGGCCCTCCTTCGGTCTCACGATTCCATTAACGGTGTCTTAGTCACTGCGGCGTCTGGTCGAGACGGATATGATTTTCATTCACGGTACTTCTGGCCGTGGAGCGGCTCAAATGAAGATTCGGCGACCGGAGGTACTCACACCTTCTTGGCAAAATATTGGTCGTTGAGACTGGAAAAAACAAGATTGACGTCTTTTCAAGCGTCAAAACGAACTGGTTTCATGGAGGTGGAGTTGAAAGAGGGCAAGTTGCAGATTCACGGCCAGGCCGTAATTGTTTTCGAAGGCCGACTAACCATTTAGCATTGGGTTCCATGCCGAACACCGAACGTTAGGCGTAAGCGATACAGCGTCTATGACCAAACACATCGGTATCGTAGCGGGCAGTTCAGAGGGCGCGGCGCTTTGTTATCGAACGATCTGTCTCGAAGCGCAGGCGGTCATGGGCGAGCACAATCATCCGGAGATAAGCATGCATTGTGTGTCTATGGCGGAGCACATGCCGCACATTGAGGCGGAATGAGATCGCAATTAAGCGCCGCATAGGTCGAGTGCACTCAACATCAAATTATGGAGGTGACTGTGGTGTCGGTGTATGAAAAACTCAAGGCTCTCAACATCAGTCTTCCTGAGCTGACGCAGCCGGTGGCGGCTTTCGTCCCTTTTGTGCGCAGCGGGAATTTGCTTTTTGTTTCGGGTCATATTGCCAAGATCGACGGTAAACCTTGGGTCGGACAGTTAGGCCGCGAACTTAGCACCGAACAGGGCAAGGATGCCGCCCGACGGGTGGCAATCGATCTGCTCGGAACCCTCGATGGAGCGCTGGGTGATCTCGAAAAAGTTCGGCGGATCGTAAAACTATTGGTGCTTGTGAATAGCGATCCTTCGTTCTCGGAACAACACTTGGTCGCGAATGGTGCCTCTGAGTTTTTGGTCGAAGTCTTTGGCGACGCGGGCAAACACGCGCGGGCCGCGTTTGGAGTTGCGCAGATTCCATTCGGTTCGTGTGTGGAGATCGATTTGGTGGCGGAAGTGGAATAGCCCGTGATCGGGCGCGTCGGGCAAGATTGTTCTGAACCCATGAGCACCGGCACGCTTGAAACGAGTTACCGGTTTTAGTTGGAGAGCTAGCGATGCCATTGCTGAAGTACCGAATCGTGGATGTCTTTACAACTGAAGCCCTGCAGGGAAACGCCCTGGCAGTGTTTACCGATGCGTCTCAGATTGACGAGGCGATCATGCAGAAGATTGCGCGAGAGATGAATTTAGCTGAGACCACTTTCGTGCTGCCCCCCGAGAGTCCGGACTGTGCGGCGCGGGTGCGAATATTTACGCCAAAGAAAGAGATGAGCTTTGCGGGTCATCCAACGATCGGCACGAGTTTCGTTTTGCTGGACGAGGGCGCAATACACAATCATGATTCTTTTTGCCTGGAGGAAAAGATCGGACCAGTTCAGATCTGGGTTGAACATGGGCAGCGTCCGATGATTTGGCTGCGTACGCCGCCGATTACCGAAGGAAGGATCTTTGCTCGTTCGCTTTGTGCTGAAGCCCTCGGAATCGAGACAGCCGATTTGCTCGACATCGATCCACAGCTTTTGGATGCCGGGAACCCGACATTGTTCGTTGGACTGAAGAATGAAGCAGCAGTCGATCGGGCTTGGCTGGATTCGCGGGGCATGCAGATCGTAACAGATGGCAAAGGCGAACAGTTCTGTGTCTTTGCCTTCTCGCAAACGAGCGAGGGCGCTTACTCGCGCATGTTCGCGCCTGAGCATGGCGTCGCCGAAGATGCCGCAACCGGGAGTTCCACGGGGCCTTTAGCCGCCTTCATGATTAAACACGGCTTGCTTACGGGCGCCGCCAACACGAGTTTTGTCAGTGAACAGGGCACGAAGATGGGCCGCCGTAGTTTTTTGCATGTAAGGGTCGGCAGTAAGAACCAAGGGGAGGGGATCTATGTCGGCGGCCACGTAACTGCCATTGCGGAAGGAAGGATGAAACTCTAGCGCACCGCGGCCAATGAGCTGCTTTGTATTCAACGAAGAGATCGATCGTAGCCGAGGCTTCTCGCTGAAGCTTGATTTCAGCAACGACTTCTTGAGAATTACAGCGCTGAGACATCCAGCACCTCAAGTTAATTCGCAAGAGGAGGTCAAGGAATGATGGATACAGAACAAGATTATCCTTATACGACTCATCTCAATGTGCTGTATGAACCGCTTGAAGTAGTCGACGTACCGTCATTAGTCGCGAGTTGCACTGATCGCTGGTACAACCAGTCCCTTTCACGTGTAAATGATTCAGTTGTGCGTCTAGGAGTTGTTGAAGGGGAATACCACTGGCACAAGCATGATGATGAAGATGAGTTCTTCTATTTGGTTGAAGGGCGATTCATTATAGATTTGGAAGATCGCTCAGTTGAGCTGTCACCGGGCCAAGCATTCGTCGTCCCGAAAGGCGTTCTGCACCGTCCGCGCGCGCCAGAAAGAACGGTGATCTTGATGGTCGAGGGCGCCGGCATTATCCCGACGGGCGACGAGTAAGAAACTGCTCGCAGCTCCATCCTCCGCATGAATGAAGAGCGAATGAGCTATATCGCGATTCTTGGAGAGTATGACTCGACCTTCCCGCCACACGTTGCGACGGGGCTCGCTATCCGACATTCGAGCGCTATACTCAGCACGCCAATCGAGGGCGAGTGGGTGTCTACTCAAGACATCGACGAGTCGCTCTTCTCACGTTATTCGGGCCTCTGGGTTGCTCCGGGAAGCCCCTACAAAGATCTAGACCGAACGCTCTGGGCCATTGAGCACGCGCGAAGGAACAACGTCCCATGTTTTGGGATGTGCGGTGGATTTCAACACATGGTGCTCGATTCCATTAGTCGAAGCGATAATGATGCTTAATGACATAGGAATTTTAACCTAGCATGCAGCGGCGAACTTGCCAACAGTCTGAATAAAATCGAGCCGATCTTTGGCCCGACCGTGTAAGCCTCCCTTAAAATACTGCCATTCAATCTCAGGGGTTACGAGCGGATGACGCGCGCGCCATGTACGCAGATCGTCTTGCTCGAATGGTCCTCGGGACATTGTGAATCGTCCGTCAGTAACGCAGCCGACCACACGGTCGGTCTTCCAGCGAACTTAAATGCATCTTAAAGCAAATCAAACATTTACAACTTGAGAGAACGCACGGTTCCGAGGGGTAGTGACTTGGACCATCAGTAAGGACTGCGTTTAGTTTTTCTCGTTTTTGGGCGGTATTTCACAGATGGCAACGTAGCAACTAGTGATTAATTCCGGAATCGAAAAAATTTTGTCCACAAATTGGCCACACGACGATGGGGTGAACCCCTCGGTTGAGACAATTTCAATTAGCCACACTTGCGGTTAGATAATATTGGTCTTCTCAAACGGACGCCGTTGTTGCAGAATCCGCATCGGCTGGCGAAGCTGAGACGAACCCTCCTGGAGCGTCGCCAAGCAATAAGCAGCCGGAGACTCATTGAAACATTGATTCGTACGGCGATGCTTGACTGAATGCGCGCCGCAGCATTAACTCAACCATTGGCCGTTTCCATGTAGTTTTGTAAGTCAAAGAAAGGCGAGGCGGATGAGCAAGTATTGTCATTACAGCACGAGAACCCTTTCCTTAACGGCTCTTTACCTGGCGCTTGTAATTTTAGGGTACAGCCAGACGACCGCCCCTTCGCAAACTTCATTGACTTATAAGCCGTACGACAACCTGTCCACGACTGAAGGTTATTTCACCGGCGCCGATAATGTGCGGCTCTTCTATCGTGTCGTCGGTGCCGGTAAAAAGACAATCGTTTTTGTGCACGGGGGTCCGGGAGCTGGAATTGAGGACGGTGCGGTGGATTTGGAAGCCGTCGCTGCCAGAGGATTCCGTTTTATCGAATATGACCAGCGCGGCACCGCACGCTCGGAACTCGTTTCGGATAAATCGAAGCTCGGTATTGATTATCACATCCGCGACCTCGAAGCGTTGCGACAGCATTTTAGACTCAAAAGGATGAACCTCATCGGGCTATCGTGGGGCTCAGGGCTTGTTGCGCATTATGCGACCGCCTATCCTGAAAATGTTAATCGAATCATTTTTCTTAGCCCGATGCCCGCGACCAGAGAACTCGCGAGGGAACGCAATGACTATCTCTCCTCTCTTTTGAGCAAAGAGGATGCGGCTAAACAAAAAGAGGCGTGCGATAAAGTTGCGGCTGCGGGCGACGCAGACATCGGAGACGTTTGTCGTAAGTGCTCTTACTTTAGCGCGAAACTTTATGTGACCGACCCGGCGCATCTGAGCCGTGCCAGAGGCGACTTTTGTAGCAACACACCGCAAGCGATTCGTAATCGCAAAACGGTTCAGGACGCCGGTCTTGCATCGCTAAGAGATGCTAACGGAGAGCGCAATTTTCAACCGATGCTGGCAAAGATTCGCGTTGCTAGTTTGGTAATCGAAGGCGCAAAACCCAACGTTCCCCTCGAAGGGACGAAAATGTGGGCCAAATGGCTACCGAACTCGCGCTTACTGCTAATTCCGGAAGCCGGACATCAGAATTGGCTCGATCAGCCCGAAGCCGTTATCTCGGCTATCAGCAATTTCTTTCACGAGCGGAGGGATAAAAACGCGAGACAGTTATATAAGTCAGTAGCAACAGCCAAGTAACACACAAGAAATGCGCATCCATTGCTGTACCGGCGCGTCAATTCAACATTTCGCATGACAATGGAGGCTTGCTATGAAGATCATTGGCCTTACCGCTCTTGCGCTCACTTTAATGCTCCTCTCCACCCATAGGGTGGACGCTCAACAACTCGACAAGTCTCAAGGTGAAGTTTGGCAAACTGTTGAGGCTCGGTGGCGCGCATGGCAAACTGGCGACTTGGACAAGATGTTGGCACTTTATCATCCGCAGTTTCATGCTTGGAATCGGGTAAGCGGCCGTTTGGATGATCATGGTGCGCTCCGCACGCGTTGGAGGAACGCGCTTAACGCCGAAAGGATTCTTGACGTCAAGCTGGAGCCAATCACAGTCGAACTCTATGGAGATTTCGCCGCTGCATTCTATGTCTCACGAGAGACGCTAAAGCAGGTCCCTGTAGCCGGAAGCGTTGAAAAGGGAACGCCGGCGGGTGCCGAACCTTCCTTCGTCACCATTCGCTGGAGCGATTACCTCGTGAAGGCCGGAGGACGATGGTTGTTTGTGGGCTACAGCGGGGTGCCTTGCACGCAGTCGGAGCCGGCCGGCACGCCCTGTCGGACTCCGGACCGCAAATGAGGTGCGCCCTTTGCGCGACTGTCTTGACGTTCATCCATTCGCGACAACGCGAAAAAATGCATAGACAATGATTCTGTCTATGGCATTACATCTTGACATCCCAGTCCTGGACGTCTCCAATTTAACTGAACAGTTTTTGGTCCGCTCGGGTACTTGAGTACTACGGGCGATTTAGCCCAAGCGGTTTGTGTCCTGGTTCAAGTCCTACACGTGCTCCTGCACAAATGCGAATAGAAGATCGGTCGCGCCCCAGATGTTGAATACCCAGACACTCGCGGTTGCCCATCTCGTGCGCTTTGAAAGTTTGAGTACCTTGACCGGAAGCGATCTCGCACAATGCGAACATTAAAAGAAGTATTATTGAGATCCCTTTCATTCGTTATCCCCATCGAGCGATCGTTAAGACCTCTACTGGTCGACTTTGTTAAAGACCACTTGTCCGTCGTTAACGATGATTCGAATGTCTTTCAGGGCGTCGATTGATGAGAGCGGGTTGTCCCCGCCGATAACAAGGTCCGCCTCTAACCCTTTCCTGATTGCACCTGTTCTTTTGTCGATCTCGAGGAGTTTCGCCGGCTGCGACGTGATGGCCTTGATCGCTTCCATTTTGGGTATGCCTGCCTTGGCAAAGCCCAACGCGTTATCGGCGATTGTCCACCGGCCCGAATCGAATACGCGCTCGTAGCCAATATCCGTTGCCCCGACGACCTGGACTCCCATTTGATAAGCACGCCGCGTTACCTCCATGGCTTGCGGCCACATCGTTCGCGATCTTTCAACAAGGATCGGGTCAGTCGAAAAGAGACTTCCCATGGGCCGACCGTCCGAATCGCCGAAAATGTTACTGACCAACCATGTACCTTTTGCTTTCATGAGCCGCAACGTCTTATCGCTGACCCACGTGCCGTGTTCGATCGATCGGACACCACCGTTGTTCGAACAAAGTTATCAGGGGCAGCTAAAAATCGAAGTGATACCGGTCGGAAATTCTGTTCTGAAGGTATTGTCAATAAAGCACGTTCCAACACCGGTTCCGTCATAGGCAATGTCGACGCCAGGACTGAGGGCGCGCACAGGATCTGGACTGCGGCCATTCTGGAGGATGACGTTACGCCGCACCTTATTGCGATCCGGATTAGGTTCAATGCGTGGATCGAGGCCGCCGAATGGATTTTGAATGATAGCTACACCCAAAGAATCATTTCCGATAACTTTGTTATTCGAAATTAATACGTCGTCTGCGCCTACGTTTAGAATTCCAGTGCCTGTCGGAAGTTGGCCCAGTGGATCGCCAGTTGGACCAGGCTCAAACGGCACAGGATTCGGAACGTTGTTATGAATTACTTCGTTGTGTTCGATCCGCACGTTGTCGGAAAAAGGCTTGTCGAGACCAGGTAAGACGAATACAAGGATTCCTCCGCTGTTACCTCTCAGAACATTTTCCTCAACGACCGCATTTGATGTGTTTTCAATTTCGATTCCTGCCGCGTAGTTCGTTACGCTGTTTTTTCGAACCGTCACTGTGTTCGAATCACCAACATAAATGCCGGCGTCAATTCCCATGTTGGTACTTAGTGAACTACCACCTTCTACAGAGTTGAAGTCGATGATTCCATTTGCAGAGCATACGGGGAAGGGACCGTAGATAGGGTTGTCAACATACTTTGTACCAGTTAGGTGATAACCATCAACCCCGATAAGGAACACTCCTGCGAATCTGGCATCCCTGATCGTTAAGCCTTTCAGGATGAAATTGTGTAGCGCAAGCGCGGGACAGACTTGTATCCAATTCACGACTGAACGGCTTCCTATGCCAACTCTGATGCCAATACGGTTGCCGGCATCGATAATTGCACCCCTGCTCCCGACGATCGTGATGTTGTCTTTTGTGACGCGTACGCTTTCGTGGTAAGTCCCGGGCGGAACGAGGATGGTGTCTCCCGGATTAGCTGCGTCCAGCGCGGCTTGAATTGTTGTGCTGACAACAATCACGTTGCTTGCCGACTTGACGCTTAGAATTGGACCAAGCAGACCTCCAAACAGACTCAGCAGTACAATTGTTTTTCTAATTGAAACAGTGGATAGCGTGAAATTAGTGAGTTGCCTCATAGCATGTGCTCCTCCAGCTTTTGTTCGCAGCTCTGCAGTTCGTGTTGCCGCAGAGAAGCCGTTGAGCTGTGGTTATACTGAGGAAGTTGCTTATCCGAAATTCGGACCTACATTGACAGTCGGTAAAGTCGAATTCCTAGCTGAACCAGCATGAGCCAAGGTCTAAAATTTCAATTCGTCGAGCGAGGTGAAGTCATACGCGATATTTGCAATAACCTCACGTTTCGTTCAGCGCGTATCATGACAGCAATCAAGTGACGGAATCAAGGTTCTCGCACGCGGAGAGTCGGAGCCTTTCACGAATATGACCTCACGACCGTCATTGATCGTAAATGGTATCTAGCCAGAACCACGGGGCTTCTCAGATTTGAAACGGCGATGCCGTAAGCTGGCTTGATATAAGAAGTTGAGCGGTCGGTTGGAGTTAAACGATGCGCGAATTGGGAATTTACATTCGCATCAGCGCTCGAAAATCAGTAGACGAGTTCAGCGGGCAGGAGTTTGACTACGTATCGCTATGCGACCTTGCGGACGCAGCCACCCACATCCGCGATGCCGGCGCAGATGCTTCCATGCTGGTGGCGATCTTTGGTTGATCTGACATTCCGATGCCGATATGTACACACATACGAGGGGAGCCGTCGAACTTATCGCAGTCGTCTGGAGCCTCACGTGAGAATGCAGTGACTCAAATTTCACGTGACAGGAGCGTGACAAACGAAAATACGGCAAGCAGCGCCCTCGCCGTAAGTCATTGAAAACATTGGTAGCGGGGGTCGGATCTCTGAGGCGCGCTTAGCATCAATACTCTTCACGATCACCGATAAGTCATCTCCATCAATCCGAAATCTGAGCTGGTCCAATTTGGGCGATTTCCATAGATCAACATTCGATAAGAAAGAATGAAGTAGATGCTCTCGAGTATGAATCTTGCTTGTGTTTGGGCATCAACACACAAAAGTTCAAAGTTTAAAGGGGCTTTCGCTCATGAGGTTTCTCCGCGACTGCTCATCACATTTTGGTCCACAAGGATGACGAAGCCGGACGTTTCCGACAAATGCGTTCTATTCTGAGGTTGCAAGAGAGGGTATAACTAAGCGAATTTGACGCGCGAAGGTGAGTCTCCTTCTGCATAGTCCCATCTAGGTTAGTGACGAAGGCCCTTCTGTACCAGATTGAGTGTGAAGTCCTTTGCTTTCCAATCAAGTGGTGCACGCCACATGTTATCGCGGGAGAATGCACCAAAAGAGGAATTCCGTTGGATGATGAGTTGACCGACCACACGGTCTTGGTTTTCTGCGAACTAACGCTATCTTAAGCAATTGAGCGATTTACATCTTGGCAGAGCACACGGTTCCGAGGAGTGAGGAATTGGACCACCGGTGAAAAGCGCTTTCAACTCTTGTCGTTTTTAGGCGGTTTTTTGCAGATGCGCAGGAGCCAGTAGGTCGTAATTGTGGGAATCAGAAAAGTTTTGTCCACAAATTGGCCACACGAGGAAAAAAGAGCGTTAACGCTCACGACTGTATGTTGCTGATAGTTTGTGAGTTACTGGTCGGGGCGAGAGGATTCGAACCTCCGACCTCACGGTCCCGAATGATAGGCGCGGCAAAAACGTAAGTATGCGCCTTTTCGAAAGTTGCAGCCACCAGAGAATTTCGAGGTTTTGATATCCGTTCCCGTTCTTTACCGTCCGGTATCGGTTGTGTGCTGAGAATTCCGTCCACAAATTGGCCACAACGTTTGTGCGTGAACCCCTGAGAATGAGTGAATCCCGAGCCAACTGTTGGGAGTCCGATACGAAAGTACTCTTACTCCGGCACGCATCGAATTCTCGGTTTCACCGGTTCTCGCGGAGAATTTGTTCCTGCAGGTTAGGACTAAGAGCTTGCGTTATACGAACGTGCCAACGCAATCGCATAATGCAAGCCGACATCCGTCGCATGCGAGTCAGCAACCGGACATAGGATTCGTTCAAAGCTAACTTTGGTTTCCATTTCGTCCCTTGTGCGATATGCCACTATGAGGCGCCGCCAACACCCTGGTTCACATGTTTAGTCGCACGCTGACTATTCTTTCTCTCCCACAGTTGTCGTGCTGATAACCCTTTGACCCTTCGTCTCTTTCGCAACCTTTGCAGTCGTCTCAAACTAGAAGACGGAATCGTGTGGGTGTTACCTGACCTAACGGCACCGGCTGAATTCTGCGACAACCCTAATTGAGTTGCTTCCAAAACACTCTTGTGAGCCTCGTGAACAACCCCAACTCCCTGACGTTCGCGACTCCTTCTTTTGTAATGGTCCATATTCATATTATTCCTTCTAATCATTGCATTTCCTCATGCGAACTTCGTGATTCGAACCGCTCCTACTCAACCTGACATTAAGGTTTACTGTTGGTCTCTAAAAGCGTGTTTTCACGTGTTCTTCGGAGGTGCTTACCGTGGGTGTAAGTGAGGGACTGTGCATCAGAACATAGAAGGCAAGTGTTAATACCTGATTTGTTCAGTGTAAACACTCTTCAGAGAGTTTCGATCCTCGCCTAATGTAATAAATGCTGATCGTTGCATGTGCTTGAGCTTACCCGGATGCAAGCGCGGCATCTGCGCGGTGGAGATGCCCGCTGGGGGAGCATCCAGTTGATGCTCGCGCGGCAACGATCGGCGCGTTCTTACGCGAGGCCGCGAACCTCTTAAAGATAAAGCACGTCTTGAAACTTCCACCTTCAGGTAAATCACGTGAAAACACCTGCAAATATCGCGTGATATCACCGTTCCGAGGGTTTTCAATCCACGGTAGTCTGTAATCGTTGACTTTCGATTGAAGGTGGGAGATGGGGTGGGTCAATTCTGAACGCGGAAGCACCGCACAGGAATGCACCATCAAAACAAACGCAAAGAGGGTTGGTTCAATGAGGCACCAAAGCAAAATTAAAATACAGAGACGACGTGTTAGAAAACTCTTTTGGCTATTTGCAGCGGCTGCGGTTTGTGCGTTGTTGTTCGAGGAACAAGCAGCTGTCCTCTACGTGCTTGCGACCCTGGCGACATGCGGCCTGTTGATTGTGGTAGCGATTTCGAATTTGGAACGCAGAGATGCGGAGGTGAAGGCCGCCGTAGCCATCAGAGCTGACGACATGAGCACAAGCTCCAGGGATTTGAGTAGAGGCAAAAGAATAGCCGCGTAACGACCGGAAGCCCGAGCAAAACACAAGGAATTGCCGAACGATTAACAGAATGTTTTCCAAGGAAACCATTCGGACGAACATTGGAGAAGAGGTTCAAATGCCGATTTACAAAACAGTATTGCGAAGAAGCGAGGAAATCGCCGATGGAACAATGGCATTCCATTTTGAAAGGCCAGGAGGGTTTGTCTTCAAAGCCGGACAATTTGGTGACTTTACTCTGATCAATCCCGGAGAAACCGATGCCGAAGGCAACATACGAGGCTTCTCGTTGGCGAGTGCTCCCTTTGAAGCTGATCTCATGTTTGCGACTCGAATGCGCAATACCGCATTCAAGCGGGTATTAAAAACAATGGATGTAGGCAGGGAAGTTTCGCTGGACGCTCCTTATGGGTCGTTCACCCTCCACAACAACTCGAAAACCCCGGCCGTCTTCCTTACAGGTGGCATCGGAGTTACACCTGTCAGAAGCATTGTGTTACAAGCTGCTCATGACAATCTTCCTCATAAGATCTTTCTTTTCGATTCCAACCGCAGGCCGGAAGACGCTGCGTTTCTGAACGAGCTGATGGAAGCACAGGAGAAGAATCCAAACTACACGTTTGTCGGCACCATGACGGAGATGGAAAAATCAGGCCAGAAGTGGGCTGGCGAAACTGGATACATCACCAAGCCCATGCTCGTTAAATACGTTGGGGATCTCACGCTTCCCATTTATTACATCGCCGGCCCAGCAGCAATGGTGACTGCGATGCGTAAAACGCTGAACGAAGCAGGAGTCGACGATGACAATATTCGAACAGAGGAATTTTCAGGCTACTGAGCTCGGCGTCAAGGGGAGAAATGAATATCAAGATAAAACGAGCGTATGAGCAACCACACAAGGATGATGGGTCGCGTATCCTCGTTGACAGGCTCTGGCCGCGCGGTCTAACTAAGGAAAAGGCGAGCGTTGATCTATGGCTGAAAGAAATCGCTCCGAGCACTGAATTGCGAAAATGGTTTGCGCATGATCCGGACAAGTGGAAAAGGTTCCGCGGACGCTACGAAACGGAGATAAGCCATAACCATGATCTGATAAAAGTACTGAAGCAAAAAGCCCGGGAAGGAACAATCACCCTAATCTATGGGGCTCGAGACGAAAGGCACAATGAGGCATTGGTTCTGAAACAGTTCCTGGAAAGGGACCAATAACAATGTTCTAGACGACCAACTTCAGTATCGTTTTGAGGGAACGGCTTAGGCAACGGCATCGCCGACAATTGTTTGTGCCTCATCCAAAATGCGCCTAAGGTGATCCATTCCCCGAAAGCTTTCCACATAAATCTTGTAGATGTCTTCAGTACCCGACGGACGCGCCGCGAACCATCCGCTCTCTGCCACCACCTTCAGCCCCCCGAGAGGCGCCCCATTACCTGGGGCATGCGTCAGGATGGTTTGAATTTGTTCACCGGCAAGCTCTTTCAAGCGAACCTGCTGCGGAGAAAGTTTCTTTAGAATCTCTTTTTCTTGCACTGTGGCTGGAGCCTCCGTGCGCGTGTATACCGACTCTCCGAACTCGCTTGTTAGCTCGTGATAGATCTGGCCGGGATCGCGATCCAAACGAGCTGTGATCTCCGCCGCAAGCAAGGCCGGAACAATTCCATCTTTATCCGTAGCCCAGACTGTGCCATCGAGACGAAGAAAAGATGCACCCGCGCTCTCTTCTCCACCAAAACCGAGCGTGCCATCGAGCAAGCCATCGACGAACCACTTGAAGCCGACCGGAACCTCGTAGAGCTTGCGGCCCAGTTTTGCTGTGACGCGATCGATCATCTGACTGCTGACCATCGTCTTACCCACGGCCGCTGCCTTGCTCCATTTAGGCCGGTGTTGGAAAAGATAGTAGATAGCGACCGTCAGGTAATGATTGGGCTGAAGCAAACCTGCATCGCGCGTGACGATTCCATGCCGGTCATGATCGGTGTCACAAGCAAACGCAATGTCGAAGCGATCCTTCAGTCCGATCAGACTTGTCATGGCGTAAGCAGAGGATGGGTCCATGCGGATCTGGCCATCCCAATCCATTGTCATGAAACGGAAAGTCGGATCGACGAGCTCGTTGACGACGGTAAGGTTTAACTTGTACTGATCAGCAATTCGCGCCCAGTAGTGGACGCCCGCGCCGCCGAGCGGATCCACGCCCATGTTCACCTTCGCACCGCGAATTGAATCCATGTCAATAACATTTGCGAGATCACTTACATACGAACTGAGAAAATCGTGCCGGTGTGTAGTGGAGGCGCGAAGGGCCTGCTCGAAGGGAATCCTTTTAACGTTTTGAACGGAACTCTCGAGAAACTGATTTGCCGTTGCCTGAATCCAGTCGGTGACGTCGGTTTCCGCCGGCCCGCCGTTTGGCGGGTTGTACTTGAAGCCGCCGTCATCAGGAGGATTATGTGATGGCGTGATCACGATTCCGTCGGCGAGTCCAGTCTTTCTCTCGCGGTTGTAGGTGAGAATCGAGTGTGATATCACGGGCGTCGGAGTGTATTCGTCCCCTTCGGCGATCATCACTTCGACGCCGTTGGCGGCCAGCACCTCGAGCGAACTCGAAAACGCCGGTATCGAAAGCGCGTGAGTATCCATCCCAAGAAACAGTGGACCATCTATGTGCTGCAGTTTTCGATACAGATAAATTGCCTGCGTGATGGCGAGGATATGCCACTCGTTAAAAGCCTTTTGTAGACCCGAACCACGATGCCCTGAAGTGCCGAAAGCCACTCGTTGTGCCGGGATTGAAGGGTCAGGCACATCGGTATAGTAGGCCGTGATTAGCTTTGGGACGTTGACCAGCATCCCAGGCTCGGGAAATTTTCCTGCCCATGGACTTACGTTCATTCTGCGATTACCTCTCTTACGATTTACTGCCGGACTTGCCAAGCAAGGAGGACAGGTCGCAATCAACTAAGTCGCCAATACGCTCAACGGTCAAGTCGGCGGCCGGGTAGTTAGCAATGTTGTGGGGGTCGAGCGCGTAATGGCCCTGGCGTGGAAAGATAGTCGTCAGCCGGTTTCCCCAAACCTTTTTCATTTCCGCCAGAATGCGTAGCTTGTCGTCGACCATTACGTAGTGCCGGGCTGGATATCGTTGTTCGACGTCCTCCAGCATACTCTCTTTATGAATATAGATAAGGACTCGACCGCCGACCGCGTCCCACAGTCCTGAGCGCTGGATCTTGCGCGGCTGAAAGACAACATCACCATCCGACAGAATGACTGTTGGTCCATATTTACCAAAATGTTCGATTACGTTAAGCGAACCCGGATAGAGTCGGTCAACAAATGGGTAGTCCACCAGAAAGCAAGACATTTTCAGTAGGCGAGGATCGTTATTAGCGCCGAGGCGGTAGCGTTGCAATGCGCCCAGGTAATCGGCGTAACCTAACTCTTTACGCAACGCCTCAAAGATTTCGAAATAGCGATCTCTATTCCGTGGGCCAAACTCCTGTTCGAGATGATTCCGGAGATCTGCTACCACGTGATCGTGGTCGAGCAGCGTGTTGTCGCAGTCGAAGAAAGAAACAATGTCAGACGGAGCAGCCATATAACTCTAAGTCGATGATGCTGATAAACGACCCTACCAGGTATTCCCCATATCGATCCCCAGATTTGCTAAGGCTTCAAGCCTTTTGCGGTTCCTCCTCGAGAAACTTGCCTACAACTTCCGTTTCTTCGGGTGGAGCGAATTCGTAGGCTGCCCAGGTAACAATCGGAGTACTTGTAAAGTTTTCGGTTAGCGGTGGCGACTGAATTCGCCATTCCAAGCCTGGCAAGTTCCAGGGATTGGCCTCGGCGCGTCTACCGTAACGCATTGACCAAATCAGATAGATTGCCGGAACGAAATACCCTACCGCCAGTATTGATGCACCGGCAGTGGAGAGCACATTGAAGACTTGAAATTCAGGTGGGTAGGCATGATATCTACGAGGCATGCCAAGGTAACCCGCGATGAATTGGGGAAAGAACGTCAAATGAAATCCAACAAAGATAAGGAGTGCCGAAAACCTGCCCCAGCCATCCGGATACATTCGTCCGCTAATCTTGGGCCACCAGTAGTGCAGGCCACCCAGATAACCAAACATGGCTCCGCCAACCATGATGTAGTGAAAATGGGCCACGATAAAGTAGGTGTCGGTGACATGGACGTTCACACCGAGGCTGGCCAGAAAGAGCCCTGTCATTCCACCGATCGTAAAGAGTCCGATAAAGCCAAGAGCATAAAGCAGCGGAGTGTCAAAAGAGATGGAACCTTTGTAAAGAGTGGCGGTCCAGTTGAATACCTTGATTGCGGAGGGAATCGCTACAGCAAAACTCAGGAAAGAGAAAATCATACCTGCATAAACTGATTGGCTGGAAACGAACAGGTGATGTCCCCAGACTAGGAAACCGAATACTGCAATCGCCAGACTGGAGAAAGCGACGAATGAATACCCGAAGATATTTTTGCGGGAAAAATTAGCAATTAATTCGCTGACCACGCCCATACTGGGCAGGACCATAATGTAGACAGCCGGGTGAGAGTAAAACCAAAACAGATGTTGAAAAAGAACCGGGTCTCCGCCAATAGCCGGATCGAAAATTCCCACGCGAGCCAACCGTTCAAATGCCAACAGGAGAATCGTAATTGCGATTACAGGCGTGCCCAGAATCATGACCAGACTGGTGGCGTATATGGACCAGATAAACAGTGGTAACCGAAACCAGGACATGCCCGGAGCGCGCATCGTGTGAACCGTAACGATGAAATTAAGCCCGGTTAGAATCGACGAAAAGCCACTGATAAAGATGCCGATACCTGTGGCTACCACGTACGAGTTGGAGAAAGTCGTGCTGTAAGGAGCGTAGAAGGTCCAGCCTGTATCGACACCTCCGGCTAACAACGCATAGATGGTAATGAATCCACCCAGCATGTAGAGATACCAGCTCAGAAGATTGATCCTGGGAAAGGCCAGATCCTTTGCCCCAATCATTATTGGCACAAGAAAATTCCCGAGCGTTGCCGGTATCGATGGTATCAGGAAGAAAAACACCATGATGATGCCGTGCTGTGTGAACACCTTGTTGTAGGTTGTCGATTGAAGGAGATCACCCTGAGGAGTCAGTAACTCGAGGCGAATGAGCATGGCGTAAATGCCGCCAATGATGAAGAAAAAAGAGATCGATCCGAGGTAGAGCAGGGCGATGCGTTTATGATCCCGCGTCAGGAGCCACGACTTAAGACCATACTCTGCATTGAGATAATTGACTCTTGCTGGCTCGGGTAATTTAAATGTTTCCATCGCTTCGCACCTTTACCAAACTACCCGGGTTGCGCTCATCGCACGGCCGGCGCGTGAAGGCGGCGGGCTATCGGCCCCCGTACCCGTGGTCCGGGTTTGCAGTCTCTCCAGCTTGCGCACCAGTCGCTGCTTGTCCCCGTCGATGCAGCAGCAATAACACCGTAAGCATCGCTACCACTGTTGCGATGCCTCCAAGACGAATCATATTCATGACCACGGCGCCATACTTCCCGGTAGCGGGATCGTAGTGATAGCAGTACAACAGCAACTGATCCACTGGCGATCCAATCTTGTTCTCAGACGCTTCGATCAATCCGAGACGAAGGTCGCGAGGCGCATATTCGATTCCATAAAAATAGTGTGCTAGCTTGCCTTGTGGTGTCGTTACATAAATTGCGCTGGCGTGGGCAAACTGATTGGTCGCTTCGTCGAAGTGGTAGCGAAAACCGACAGCATCTGTTAGTCGCTTGATGTTGGTTTCATCTCCAGTCAGAAAATGCCAGCCGCTAGCCGCGTCGGTGCGTTTCTCTTCCGGTAGATATGCTACATAGGTGCTCTTCTTAGCAGCAGCCAGCGGCGCAGTTTCACGGCTATCGAAACTCACCGTTATAACTTCAAACTCTTTACCGGGTCTGAACGACATAACTCTGAATGCGCCGACCATACCGTTTAGAACCTGATTGCAAAGCATTGGGCATTCGAAAAAAACCAGCGACAACACCACCGGCTTGTTGCCGAAATATTTTCCCAGCTTTACTGCCTCACCGCTTTCGTTTCGAAACTCAAGATCGAGCGGCAGTTGTTCATGGAGTTTCTGATCAATGCCAACATCATCCAGCGCCTTGGGTAATCCACTGGGCGCCGGCGGACTATAAGGACGGGAGTTGTAAAGCGGTGAGCCTCCCTTCGGCACCCCCATCTGAGCGGAAGCCGTGAGGTGTGAGAAGTGTGAAATGATGAAAAAGAGAATTAAGAGAGGCAACGACAAATGCGCGGGCAGCAACAAGAAACAAGCGCTGAGAATTCTGGATTTACCTGGGACTACCTTTAACATCTGCGTGTCCTCAAGTTGTGCCTTGCAACGCGTAATCGAATGCAACCCCCCAATTCTGCTCCCCTCAGATGTTGCGGTCAACGAGAGATTAATGTGAATCGCACCAGAAACTTTCATCGCTCTGCCTGATGCACAGATCTCACGAAGCAGTTGTTAGTAAACTCTTAAAATGAATTGGTGCTGGTCGTTGCCACGTGAACGTCACTTTCCTTGACAAGAGCTCTCCCTCCAAAAAGCTCGGCGCCTTAATCATCGTGGGCAACGACCAGCATGTTCAGCTTAGACCGGTAGAATTGACGTAAGTAGCGTATTAACACCTGACCTCCGCAGGTATTAACACTTAAGTTCTTTTGACCGGTTGAGTTAACAAAGAGCTTGTCTAGGGATGAAGATGGCTATATCAATGTTGATGTGAAGCGAATGAAAGATACGGAGGACACAACGATGCCTGATCCGATCGCGAGAAAGCGTCTGAAGAAGAAAATGCTTGACCGATGGGAGAACGAGGGCGGAAGCATTGCCACTGACACAACTAGTGCGGATGCGAGCACGCCAACTGGCGAAGTTAAGGGCCACAGTAGAAAACGATCTTCTCCGAGCGATAAATCGTCGGTCAGTGTTCCTGCATCTTCGACAAAGAAACGCAAGCCAGCTCAGAAATGAGTACATACAAAACGCAGCGTGCAGAGACTGGGGCTTAGGGTTTTGTCGCGCGCAAACCTTGTAAAAAGGTTTGTCCGAGCCGATCATTTATTCCATGGCAATAGACAAGGTCGCAGCGCTTCGTGCCACTGTTCTCTTTGGCAGCTTAACGAACGAAGAATTGCGTGCGTTGGCCTCTCTGTGCACCGAGCACAAACTCTCTCGCGAAGTGGTTTTGTTTATTGCCGGCGAAGAGGCGCGCGGACTCTACGTTGTGGTAAGTGGCGCGGTACGCGCTTTCAGGACTGGCGCGGATGGACGAGAACAAGTCATACACACCGAGCGGGCTGGAGCCATCCTTGCTGACGTGCCGGTTTTCGATGATGGGACGTACCCGGCAACGGCGGTTGCGGATGAAGACTCCGTGCTTCTCTTTATCGCCAAAGGGGATGTGCGAGAGGTTTGTCTGAAACACCCAACGATCTCACTTGCCGCTCTCAAGATGCTTGCAGGACGTTTGCGTCGGCATGCGGAACTGGTGGAAGCGCTGTCATTACAGGAAGTCGGGCAGCGACTAGCGCGTTTACTGCTGACAGAAGCAGCACGTCGCGGAGAGAGATTAGAAAGCGGCATCACCTTCGACCTTGTAATGACAAACGGGCAGATTGCAGCGCGCGTTGGCAGCGTGCGCGAAGTAGTGTCGCGAGCCTTGGCTCGGTTACAACAAGACGGACTAATCCTGGTGGATAATCGTCGTGTGACCATTCCAGACGAAAAGCTACTTGCAGGCTACTCGGGTCAAAACCAATAGCTGTCTAGGTGAGACCAGCAGTGAGACAAAAAAATCATGGATCATGCTTGTTTGGACCAAGAGCGGCTTGCACCAAACCCCTTAACTCGCGAATTCTCACGATCGCTTCACCGCGCAAGGGAAAATGCATGACGAAGATCCTGGATTTGTTGATGGGTTCTTGCCAACCAAAAGAGAACTCTTTCGATCCGATGTATTTTTCATAGGCGACTCTACCGATGAAACATACGACTGAAGGGCTCTCAGTCTTGATGATATGCGCAATTCTCCTACGGCCAGGCAGCTCCTCGCCTTTCATAAGCTCCGTTATGTCACGTGTGGGCCTGTTGATGATATTGACGAAGCCCAATCCGTAAATGACATTAAACTTCTCTTTGTAGATTCGTCTTAAGTTGTCATCATCACGAAGCTCGTTTCTCTCTTCCTTAAGGATTCCAGCATCGGAGAGTAGATACCAAAACATCTTGTTATTGGAGAATGGCACGCCTCGATCGAACGAGCCAAAATGAGGATTGATACCCACGAAGAGGATTCGTGCATTCTTATATCTGTAGCGAATCATGATTCTATCGCTTAACGCAGATCATCATGACGCCTGCGAGGTTTGATTGATAACGCCGAAAGACTTTTCGCATCATCAATACTCGTTTGCGCAACTCGCTATCACACAAGATATTCCAGATGAAACGCATAGTCCCTTTGAACCCTTCATCACGTAACAAGCGTTTCGGTTCGAGCAAATGCATTGGCGCGCGCGCCTCGACTTCAACTTCAAAACCTTCCGTTTGCATCAGTCTACGCCACGCTGAGACGGAAAGGGCCCGCACGCCCACGTGTATCGTCCGAGATAGAGTTTGATTTATCTCGTGCTTACGATCCTCATCAAGATCGTCCCCAACCAGACACATCTCGTGAATCGCATAGCGGCCGCTGCGCTTTAGCAGCCTGCGTGCTTCCCGGACGATACGACGCTTCATCTCCGATGTTTGCATTGTGAGCATTGCCTCTCCGTAGACGACCGTGGCAGCCTCGCCACGCAGGCCCGTCTGATCGGCGCTACCCGTTACGCATTTTTGCGTTGACTCCTTCAGGTAGCTGCTCACTATAGCCGCGGCAGCCGGGTCGCCTTCGATAGCTGTATACGACGCCGGACGGCGCTTTAACGCAAGTTGTGCAGTGATTCCGAGTCCGGGTGCGAACTCGATCACATGGTCAGCGGACATAATGGTGAGCGCGGCAATCATTCGCCGCGTCAGCTCCATTCCTCCGGGTCGCAACACACGTTTCCCCAGTCGCGCCAGCACCCAATGACCCGGCATTTTTGTTGACTGAGGCTCGCGCCTGGGGTGGTGATTGTCAGTACATTACTCATCCCATTCTCCCTTCGGTAACCTCGGCGGACAATCGCACGAAGTGTTTTCAATCAGAAAACACCAGCATAGACGCGCCCGTGCCGAAGCGATATGACTCATGTCACACCTTCTAAGCATCTCGGTTTCTTTTCGGCTAAACGTGATTTAAGTCATTCCGTCGACGTCTATCCTGGCATAGCCTGTCCGTGGCTAGCAGATAGGGAGAAGCAATTATGTCTAAGAACACAAAAACTGTTAGAGAGTACGCACTAGAGATATCTGCGGCGACTCGCATTTTCGAAAAACTCGGGATTGATTACTGCTGTGGTGGCGGCAAGAGTCTGGTCGATGCTTGTACCGCGGTTGGGGTCACGGTGGATGAAGTACTTGACTCGCTTAATGCTGACTTGGAATCTGTTTCAACTTCAGCTGCAAGGGATTGGCAAGCGTTATCGCAGGCTGAACTAATCACTCATATTGTTGATAAACATCACGCGTTTACTCGAGGGGAGTTGGTGCGACTGGAAGCCCTGCTCGCCAAAGTTTCTGGTGTGCACGGGCAAAACCATCCGGAGCTCTTTCAGATTCAAGATCAATTTCGGAAGCTGCGCGGGGAGCTCGAGCCTCACATGTTGAATGAAGAAAGTGTGCTCTTTCCCTATATAGTTCGAATGGAGGAAGCGGCGATGGCGAATCAAACTCTTCCGCCACCGCCTTTTCGAACTGTGCAGAATCCGGTGCGCGTAATGATGGCTGAGCACGATGCCGCTGGATACATTTTGGGAAGAATCCGTGAGGCCAGTTCCGATTTCACAGTTCCACCTGGTGCTTGTATCAGTTACCAAACGCTTTATAGCGCGCTGAAGGAACTTGAGGCAGATCTGCATCAGCACATCCATCTCGAAAACAACATTTTGTTTCCGCAAGCGGTGGCAATGGAGAATTTGTCATGCTCGATCTAAGGGCGATCGATGACCGTGAGAACACGTGTGCAGAACGAGTGTTTCCACGCTATGAACCATCTGGACCTTCGTTTAAGTTGATTATCAATACTTGGGCGGAAGGATATGAAAGATGGAACACATTATCGATAGCTCAACCCGAACCACTTCCCGAAAGAAGCTACTGGCTGAGGCCAACGTCTCCTGCCCAGCCTATCAGGCTTACCAAATCTTGCACGTCGCCTTCGTCGTCGCACCGATAGTCGCGGGACTGGATAAGTTTTTCAATCTACTCGTCAACTGGGAGCAGTACTTACCTCCGTTCGTCAACAAAATGGTCGGCGGTCACGGTCACGAGTTGATGCTCGTCGCGGGCGTTGTCGAAATCGTCGCGGGACTCGGAGTTTTGTTTAAGCCGAAGTTTTTTGCGTACGTCGTTTCGGCCTGGCTGTTAATGATCGTGGTAAACCTGCTGATGATTCCCGGCTACTACGACATTGCGCTACGCGATTTTGGCCTAGCGTTAGGCGCCCTAGCCCTCGCGCGTCTAAGCCACGCATTTGATCGCTGACTCGGAAATGATTAAGGGAACGGGAAGTCTGATGAAGTTTTTTCTAGACACGGCGAACTTGAATGAGATTCGTGAAGGCGCCGCACTCGGCTTAGTTGACGGCGTTACGACCAATCCCTCTCTCGTGGCGAAAGAGGGAAGCGTTGATTTCAAGCAGCACGTGGCTGCCATCTGCGAGCTGGTGAAGGGTGATGTTTCTGCTGAGGTTACCAGTCTCGACACCGAAGGCATGCTACGTGAGGGGCGCGCCTACGCGGCGATCGCACCCAACGTGGTAGTCAAATGTCCGCTTACCACTGATGGATTGAAGGCGACCCGCCAGTTAACGTCGGAGGGAATCAAGGTAAATGTCACGCTCTGCTTTTCTGCAGCGCAGGCGATCCTGGCTGCGAAAGCAGGCGCCGCTTATACCAGCCCATTCATCGGCCGACTCGATGATATTGGGCAAAACGGTTTGCAACTCGTCACCGATATTATCGAAATCTACAACAACTACGATTGGAAAACCGAGGTGCTCGCGGCCAGCATTCGCCATCCCATTCACGTGATTGAAGCGGCGCGCGCCGGCGCAGATGTGGCCACGATGCCATTCAAAGTGATGCAGCAACTCATCAAGCACCCGTTGACTGATAAGGGGCTGGACCAATTTCTCGCCGATTGGCGCAAGGTAGCCTGACGTAAGGCGCGAAGGAGACATTCATGTCGCGAACACAAATAATCGATGGAAGAGATGAGGGCGGCAACACGGATTTGATGCGTGCTGCCCTTAATGGTCAAAGCGAGACCGTCAAGGCGTTACTCCTTGGTGGAGCTGACGTAAATGCACGAAATCATGAGGGACGTACTGCGCTAATGTTCGCTATTGTCAACCTCCACACTTCAACCGTGCAAACATTGTTGGATTTTGGAGCGGACGTAAATGTGCAGGCTAGTTGTGGGTGTACGCCTCTGCTGCTTGCTGCAGGTAGCGGTGACATCGGAATCACTCGAGCCTTGCTCAATAGTGGCGCCGATCCCAAAACAATCTGCAGACCGGGTAGAACTGCCTCGGTGGTTGCTATAGAACGTGGCTATAGCACTATCGTTGAATTGCTCAAGCGCCACTTGGACCAAGCAATGCAGGAAAACCCGAAGAGCCTTCAGTCGAACTTGCAAAGTGCCCCAAGAACTGCCGCTCTTGCGGCAACAAAATGAAACGAGTGTTTGGTGAAATTGAAATTAACTGTAGATGAAGAGGAGATGGAATGATCAATACGAATTCATATCAGGCCAGGCAGTTCAATCTGAGTGGCTTGAATGGCATTTCCGATCGGACGTTGGAGATGCACTTCAAACTCTACGAGGGTTACGTCAAAGAGACCAATAATCTGTCAGACCGGATTTCCGAGTTTCTGAAAGACGGCAAAGTGGATCAGGAAGAAGTGCCGGCTTATTCCGAACTGACACGTCGCTTAGGCTTCGAATATAACGGTATGGTCCTGCACGAGTACTATTTTGGTAACATGAAGCGAGACGGTTCTGGTGATCCGGAAAAGAACTCTGCTTTCTTTCGTGCGGCAGAAGCGAGTTTTGGCAGCTACGACATCTGGAAGGCAGATTTTGTTGGTATCGGCAAGATGCGCGGCGTGGGTTGGGCCATCTGTTACGAGAATCCGGCGAACGGACGGCTCTCTAATCATTGGATTACGCTACATGAGACGGGCAACGTAGCGGGATTCAATCCAGTATTAGTGATGGACGTGTGGGAGCATGCCTTCCTGCTCGACTACAAACCGGCAGAGCGACCTAAATACATCGAGGCATTCTTTTCCAACATAGCCTGGGATGTTTGTGACGTTCGGCTGAAACGCGGTTTAGCTGCACGTTCAGCTGGTTCTTGAACTTGCTTGAAGTGATATTTAACGTATTCTGAGGACGCGGTTCGGGGCGCATTGTAGCTAGCGATCATTATGGTGGATTTCGAACAGAGACTTGCTATGGGGTCGAGGCCACGACCGTTTTCGGAGCTCGAGCTTGAAGAGCTCCAGCGCCTTACCTTTGATTATTTCCTTAAGGAGACAAATCCTGAGAACGGCCTGGTGCCGGACAGCACTCGCCAGGGCGCACCTTGCAGTATCGCTCCAACCGGATTTGCCCTAGCTGCCTATCCGGTCGCTGTCGAGCGTGGTTTCATTACGCGCGACGACGCGGTTAGCCGAACACTGACGTCACTGCGCTTCTTCTGGAATAGCAAGCAGGGTCCGGAACCTGACGCCACGGGATACAAGGGTTTTTACTATCACTTTCTTGACATGAAGACGGGCCGCCGTACGTTTGATTGCGAACTCTCGACAATCGATTCGACGTTCGTGATTGCTGGTGCATTGACGGCTGCCGAGTATTTCAATCGCGACACTGAAAAGGAAGGTGAAATTCGAGATCTCTCCACGGCCCTGTATCGACGCGCGGATTGGCAGTGGGCGCAAAATGGTGCAGACACGGTAACGCACGGTTGGACGCCAGAACATGGGTTTTTAAAGTATCGTGGGATGGCTATAACGAAGCGTTGATTCTTTACGTTCTCGGACTCGCCTCACCAACGCACCCTCTACCAAAAGAAAGTTACGAGGCTTGGACCAAGACCTATGAATGGAGAAATCTTTATGGATACGACTTCGTCTACGCTGGTCCGCTCTTCATCCATCAGCTTTCGCACATGTGGATCGATTTTCGCTCCATTCAGGACGACTACATGCGGCAGAGAGGGATCGATTATTTCGAAAACAGCCGGCGCGCGACGTACGCTCAACAACAGTACGCTATTGAGAACCCCAGAGGCTTCAAAGGCTATGGCGAATTCATTTGGGGTTTCACTGCGAGCGATGGTCCTGGACCAGCAATTGAAAAGCTCGAAGGCAAGGAACGCCAATTCTATGACTACATAAACCGTGGTATTCCGGACGGACCGGATGACGGCACGTTGGCTCCGTGGGCCGTCATTGCGTCACTTCCGTTCGCTCCTGAAATTGTCCTGCCTTCGATCCGTTACTTCGACCAAAGCTTTCCTGAGATGACCAGTAAGTATGGATTCAAGTGCAGTTTCAACCCGACGTTTGCCGGAGCTTCGAACAATGGATGGATTTCAAAGGGCTACTACGGTCTGGATCAGGGTCCGATAGTTTTGATGATTGAGAACTATCGATCAGGGTTTATTTGGCAGTTGATGCGAAGCTGTCCTTACATCGTCACCGGGCTTCGCCGCGCCGGATTTTCAGGCGGTTGGCTCCGCAACTAATGCACAAATGGAACATCTCCTTATCGTCCGCTCCCTGTGCTGACTGTATCCAGGAATAATCTCGGATCAACGGAATCAAGTGGAAACACTCGCGGGAGCGGGTGTTAACACCGTAGTTTCCTGCCAGGAATGTGAATAACTTATTCACTTGTTGGCCTTTGCCGGATTGAATCGCAATCACGGGCTGGCTGTTGACTGCGCTTTGAGTTTTAGAAAGGAAGAGTAATTAGCAATGTCTGTCGTTCCATTCTCACGAGTTAACGGGCAGCCTCAATACACATCCGATTCGAGTCACGAAAACGGTTCTACTAGCCACTCTCATTACCCGCAACGAGTTCAGTTGTTTTCAGGTTTATCTGAAGTCGAGATGAAAACAATTAAGGCGGCCGCACGCTGCCTTCGCAAAGAGCGTGGAGAGTTTGTCTACATGCCAGGCGACAGGGCGAACTCGGTTTATTTCCTGAACAAGGGAAGAATCAAACTGTCAGTCCTCTCGGATTCGGGTAAAGAGATCGCTATCGACATCATTCAAGCCGGCGAGATGTTTGGTGAGTTCGCCCTCGTCGACGAGTCATTACGCAGCAACATGGCCCAAGCGCTCGATGACGTGACAATCCTGGTTTTTAACAAACAGGACTTTGTGAGTCTCCTGAAAAGTCAATCGAATCTTGCTCTAAACTACATTCGAATGGTTGGCGATCGCCGCCGGAGGATGGAGAAGAAACTCTCGGACATTACTTCCAAACTTGTTCCGGCGCGCGTCTGCGAATTGCTGCACGAGCTTTCGGCCGCAGTGCCGGCAGGCGGAGGACACCAGTCTTTGATTCCGCTCATGCATCAGGATGTGGCGTCTCTGATCGGGGCCTCGCGTCAAACTACCACTTCCATCCTCAACGATCTTATGCGACGTGGCTTTATCGAGCTGGGCCGTGGGTGGATCCGGATCAAGTCGTCAACAGATCTTCGGAGACACATAAGCACGCCGCTATTCGTCGGCCTGCAAAGTTTTTTTGCATTTACGTCCGGTGGCTGACATCCCCGCATTCAGTTTTCCTACATAGTACGCCTGCGTTCAGAGCAATATTTCGTAGAAGTTAAAAACGACAATTCAAAGAATGAATGGACCAAAAGGTGCCGCCGGCGCCTTTCCACCATCACGTCGAGCTATTAGTAAGGAGTTCATTATGTCAGAGCGAAAAAATCACAGTATTGATCCTGCAGCAGACGCACCGCAAAAAATGCGAGGCGTCCAATTGCGATACTCCACCACCGCGCTTATCAAGATTTTGGTTCTGGCTTTGGGCCTCACCGTCGCGCTTGGGTACCTTGCCGATCGAAGTCGTGCACAGCGCCCAGATAAAGAAAGCCAGGGATTCGATCAGCAGATAAGCGAAAACTCTAAACAGATGATGGAGCAGGGAAGGCAAATCTTTCGCTACGACACGTTTGGTGATGAAGCTTATTGGTCAGACAATCTCAAGCTTCATCATGCCATTCAGGGCAGCAAGTTCGGTGGTGTCGGTCCGGGAGTTAGCCCAAAAACTGCGCTGGCGGTTGGATTAAAGGTGGATATCGAGGCATTGCCTCAGACATTGATCAATCAGATCAAGCAAGGAAAGGTGGATCTCGACGATCCGGCCACGACGCTGGCGCTTATTAAGCTTGACTCCGTGCTGGGAGTGAAAGGAACCTTCAATCCCAATGGCAGCCTTAAATCTGTGGGTCTCACATGCGCCGTTTGTCACTCGACTGTTGACGATGCGTTTGCGCCAGGTATTGGACGTCGTCTCGACGGTTGGTCCAACCAGGACCTTAACGTGGGCGCTATTGTTTCACTTGCTCCCGATCTGAGCGCAATTACCAGCCTATTGGGAGTCGACGAAGCCACAGTCAAAACTGTTCTTGCCAGTTGGGGACCGGGAAAGTTTGACGCGGAGTTGAATCTTGATGGCAAGGCGTTTCGTCCTGACGGAAAGACTGCCGCGGTACTCATACCGCCGGCATTCGGACAGGCTGGCGTAAACCTGCACACATGGGGTGGCGGCTGGGGTGGAGTCACTTATTGGAACGCATATGTCGCGAACCTGGAATTGCAAGGGCAGGGAACTTTCTACGATGCGCGTCTAAATGACCCGTTGAAGTACCCAGTTGCAGCGCGCGCGGGTTTCGGAAACAAACGTAGCGAAGTCGACATGGTGACTGCAAAACTGGGTGCGCTTCAGTTTTATCAATTGGCGATCCCAGCACCAAAGCCACCCGAAGGCAGTTTTGATCCGGCAGCCGCTAATCGTGGACAAGCAATCTTCAACGGCAAGGCAACTTGTGCGCAGTGTCACGTACCACCGCTGTTTACTGAACCGGGCTGGAATACGCACAAGGCTGAAGAGATTGGCGTTGACGACTTTCACGCGAATCGCGCGCCCGACAACTCATATCGCACGACGCCTTTGCGCGGACTGTTCTCACACATGAAACGTGGCTTTTACCACGATGGCCGTTTTGCAACTCTGCTGGATGTCGTCAACCACTACGACAGCTTTAAGAGGCTGGGTTTGAAAGAACAGGAGAAGAAAGACCTGGTTGAATACTTGAAGTCGCTCTAATTTCCGCTATGGGCCGCTAATCAACACATCCCCGTCCTGCCGCACCTTGACGGAAGTAGTTTTCACACAAAGGCACAACGAAAAACCGCAAAGGCACTAAGAAATACTTTGTGCCTTTGTGTAACCTTTGCGCCTTTGCGTGAAATATCGGCAAAGACCTATGACCCCATTGGACCACTTCATCGGTCATCAGGCTCCATGTGATTTAAGATCGCGGCGACATCGCCTTGGGCCATCGCCTTCAGCATTTCTTTATGCGTGCAGTATCATTTGCGCCAGATGATGAACCTGGAGTCCTGGCAGATATGAGACTCGACAAGCTTGATCCTCCGGTTGACATGGATCATGACCACGTTCTGGGGCCAGCAGACGCCGAGCTAACGCTCGTCGAGTACGGCAGCTACTCCTGCGGTCCTTGTCACGCCGTTCATGAGGTGATTGAAGGGCTCCGAAACCGGTTCGGCGAGCGGATGCGTTATGTGTTTCGTCATCTCCCGATGGCTGACAGCGAGGACGCTATCCGCGCCGCGGAGCTGGCCGAGTACGCCGCCGCCGAAACCACCGGAGTTTTCTGGCAAGTTCATGAGGCATTGATGGAGCGAGGGCCCGCGTTTTCTCCGGGTGACTTCGAACAGATCGCACGCGAGTTGAACCAGCCGAGCGGCGCGGAGCACGAGACCGCGTTAGCGGCGGCG
>JADMIO010814516.1_pt1 | contig 49279 bp, 38 predicted proteins | sample 8958161 | NCBI WGS metagenome assembly JADMIO01 (sample SAMN16585339, study PRJNA669376) | soil metagenome | isolation source: Crop rotation soil | place: USA: Cullars Rotation, Alabama | collected 2011
CTTTCCCGCCGCCGATCCCCGCGCCCCCCGTGGACATGATGGCCGCGATCGAAGCGCGGCGCGCGCAGCGCCGCGCCGCCGATGCCGCCGCGGCCCGCGGTCCCGCGAAGCCCAGCGAGGATGCCCTGACGCGCAATCTCGCGAGCCTGAGCGGCCGCGAGGGCGTGGGCGGCGTCTTCCAGATCCTGCGCATGGGCACGCGGACGGCCGAGTTCGCATTCAATGGGTGGAAGCCGGATTCGCGCAGCCAGTGGCGCGAGGTGATCGAGGTCGATGCGGGCCTCCACGGCAACGTCGAGCTCGCGATCATCAAGCGCATGATCGTGCTCATCCGCACCCACTACACCGGTGACTTCCAGTGGGAGTCGCATCGCCTGCAGCGCGTCGTCACGCTCTCTGCGAAGCCGGAGGACAACGACGGCCTCGAGGAATTCATGATGCGCGAGTTCTTCGGGAATCCCGCCCCTATCCCCGCTCGTCGCTGAGGCGCCTTTCCCGGAACTGCTCGAGCCCCCGCGCGGCCTGCCGGCGCACCTTCCACTTGAGGGGCGCGAACCAGCCGAGGAGGGCGCCCACCGGTCCCAGCGCCTGCGCCGCCCAGCGCCAGAACGGGAAGCTGTCGTAGTGGCGGCAGATGAGCCCGTCGCGGAAGGCGAACATCGCGGATATGCGGTTCACGACCTTGCGGCCGGTTCGCGTGAACGTGTAGCGCGCGGTCCATTTCGCCCGGCCGCCGTCCGCGTCCCCGGAAGCCTCGTCGAGGGTGATCTCCAGGTCCGTCGCCCGGGAGAGCAGCATCCGCCACATGTCGCCCGCCTCTTCGCCCCGCAGGGACGGGAAGACCGTATCGGAAAAAAAGACGTCGGGATGGTAGCAACGGGCCATGCCCTCGGCGTCCCGGCGGGCGAAGGCGGCGTAGAACTCGCGGATGAGGGCTTCGTGGGGGTGCACAGTTGACCCGAGTCAAGGCCGCCACATTCTGCCGGTTTCTATACTGGCTGCAACTTCCGAGGAGATCCCCCCAAATGTCCACTGTCGCCCCCACCACGGCGAAGGCGAAGAGCGCTGTCCCCAGCGACATCGAAATCGCCCAGAAATCCAAGATGCTGCGCATCACCGAGGTTGCCAAGAAGCTCGGCATTCCCGATGACGCGCTGGTGCCCTACGGCCACTACAAGGCCAAGGTGTCGCTCGACTACATCGACACGCTGAAGGGCAAGAAGGACGGCAAGCTCATCCTGGTGACGGCGATCAGCCCCACGCCCGCGGGCGAGGGCAAGACCACCACGACCGTGGGCCTGGGCGACGCGCTGAACGAGATCGGCAAGAAGGCGATCATCTGCCTGCGCGAGCCCTCGCTCGGTCCCGTGTTCGGCATGAAGGGTGGTGCGGCGGGCGGCGGATACGCGCAGGTCGTCCCGATGGAGGACATCAACCTCCACTTCACCGGCGACTTCGGCGCGATCCAGCTCGCCAACAACCTGCTGGCCGCGATGATCGACAACCACATCAACCACGGCAACGAGCTGGGGTTCGATGTCCGCCGCATCGCATGGAAGCGCGTGCTCGACATGAACGACCGCGCGCTGCGCCAGATCACGGTGGCCCTCGGCGGCCCCGCCAACGGCTTCCCGCGCGAGGACGGTTTCGACATCGTCGTCGCCTCCGAGGTGATGGCGATCTTCTGCCTCTCGACCTCGCTCAAGGACATGAAGGAGCGCCTCGGCAACATCGTCTGCGGCTACACGCGCGACCAGAAGCCGATCCTCTGCAAGGACCTCAAGTGCCAGGGTGCCATGGCCGCGCTGCTGAAGGACGCGATCGCGCCCAACCTCGTGCAGACGCTCGAGCACGCGCCGGCGTTCATCCACGGCGGCCCGTTCGCCAACATCGCGCACGGCTGCAACTCCGTGCTCGCGACGCAGACCGCGCTCAAGCTGGGCGACTACGTCGTGACCGAGGCGGGCTTCGGCGCAGACCTCGGCGCCGAGAAGTTCATCGACATCAAGTGCCGCAAGGCGGGCCTCAAGCCCGCGGCGGTGGTGCTGGTCGCCACCATCCGCGCGCTCAAGTACCACGGCGGCATCGACGTGAAGGAGCTGGGCAAGGAGAACCTCGAGGCCCTCGCCAAGGGCATCACCAACATCGAGCGCCACGTCAACAATATCCGCAACAACTACGGGCTGCCGTGCGTGGTGGCGATCAACCACCGCACCGAGGACACGGACGCGGAAGTGAAGATGCTGCAGGACAAGATGGCGCACCACGGGGCGAAGGTCATCCTCGCGCGCCACTGGGCCGAGGGCGGCAAGGGTGCCGTGGACGTCGCGAAGGAGGTCGTGCGCCTCTGCGAGGAGCCGAACAGCTTCAAGTACGTCTACAAGGACGAGGAGACGCTCTGGGACAAGATGAAGGCGATCGCCACCAAGATCTACGGCGCTTCCGACATCACCGCGGACTCCAAGGTGCGCGGCCAGATCAAGAAGCTGCAGGAGTCGGGCTACGGCCACTATCCCGTGTGCGTGGCGAAGACGCAGTACTCGTTCTCGACCGACCCGCAGCTGCGCGGCGCGCCGTCGGGACACGTGGTGAACATCCGCGAGGTGCGGCTCGCCGCCGGCGCGGAGTTCATCGTGATGATCTGCGGCGACATCATGACGATGCCCGGCCTGCCGAAGGTGCCTTCCGCGGTCAACATCGACGTGAGCGACGACGGGAAGATCACCGGGCTTTTCTGACGCATGTAATGCGCGAGACAGGTTCGGACACGCGAATCTGCTTGGTCCCGCGCCGGTCCCCGGTTTAAAATTCGGCCCTCTGAACGACCCGCCCACAAGGCGGGTCGTTTGCTTTCCGGGGTCCGAAATCCGTGACGTCGTTTCAGATGCCGTTCCTTCCGCCCGAGGCCCTGGCCGACGCGGATTCCATCGCCGTGGCTGCCGAGCGCGCCATTGCCCTCGCCAAAGGGGGGGATACCCGCGCGGCGCTCAACCTCGCGCTGCAGGCGCGCCGTCGCGCCCAGGGCCTCGAGATGGACCAGGGTGAGATCGAGGCGCTCAATGCCGCCGCCATGGTCCACCTCATCCGTGGAGACACCATCGCCGCCGTCGCGAGCGCGCTGGATGCCTGCGACCTCGCGCGCCGGGCCGACGACCGCTCCCGCTACGGCCACGCCGTGGTGAGCCTCAAGATGGCCGCCTGGAACCTCGGCGCCTGCGACGACGTGGCCGATTCCCTCGACCGCTGCGCCCGTGGCGCGATGACGATCGGGGATTTCCCGCTCGAGATCCGCGCGCGCGTGGGTTTGGGCGTGGTCCTGGGCGACGAGGGCCGCTTCGACGCCGCCGAGCGCGAGTACAGGCGCGCCTTCCCGCTCGCGCTCGCGCGCCCGAACGCGACCGGCGCCCCGCGAATCCTCGCCAACATGGCCAACCTCCATCGCAAGCGGGCCGCCGCGCATTTCGCCGCGGGCCTCGAGGCGCGGGCACTGCACGATGCCGACGAAGCCGCGCGCCTCGCGGGCCAGGCATGCCGCCTGGCCCTCGAGGAAGGCAACCTCGCCGTCGAGATCGACGCGCTCGCCATCCGCGCCTGCGCCCTCGACATGCGCGGCTACGGGGAACGCGGGCGCGCGCTGCTGCGGGCCTCGATCGGCCTCGGCAAGGCTTCCCGGTGTCCCTCGGCGATCGTCTGGGTCCTGTGCGAGCTCGGCAGGCAGTTGCTCGTCGCGGGCGAGCTCGAGCACGCGCGCGCCGCCTACGCGGATGCGCTCGACATCGCGCGGGAGCTGCGGCCCAGCCGCAAGATCGCGCTCGCGTGCAACGGGCTGGCGGACGTCGCGGCACGCCTGGGCGACGTGCCCACCGCCACCGACTGGCGCGAGCGGGCCGCCGAGGAGACGGCCGCGTTCGAGATCGCGCGCCTCCAAACCCGGAGGCAAATCAGGGAGTTCTTCCTGTAGGGAGGCCACCGGGCTGGCATAATGGTCCGCCATGAACAAGCCTGGCGACCTCCCCCTCACCGCGCAGACGCTGGCGTGCCACTTCATCGGCAACGAATGGGTGCGCTCGGCTGACGGACGCACGCTTCCGGTCATCGATCCCGCGAGCGGCGAGATCTTCGCCGAGATCGCCCGCGGCGGCCCGCAGGACATCGACGCGGCGGTGAAATCCGCGCGCGCCGCCTTCGAGGGCGAGTGGGGCGCGCTGGCACCGGCCGAGCGCGGCCGCCTGCTCATGCGCCTCTCGCAGCTCATCACGGTCGAGGCCGAGCGGCTCGCCGCGATCGAGTCGCGCGACGTCGGCAAGCCGCTCGCCCAATCGCGCAAGGACATCGCCGCGACCGCGCGCTACTTCGAGTTCTACGCCGGCGCCTGCGACAAGATCGCGGGCGAGGTGCTGCCGTATCCCGCGGGATTCACGGTGATGGCCATGCGCGTGCCCTTCGGCGTGACCGGGCACATCGTGCCGTGGAACTATCCCTCGCAGATCTTCGGGCGCAGCGTCGGTGCATCGCTCGCGGCCGGCAACGCGTGCGTGCTGAAGCCGCCGGAGGATGCCTGCCTGGCACTGCTGGAGATCGCGCATCTCGCCGCCGAGGCGGGATTCCCGAAAGGCGCGCTCAACGTCGTGACCGGCCTCGGTGCCGAGGCGGGCGCGGCGCTCTCGGCGCATCCCGGCATCGACCACATCTCCTTCACCGGCGCGCCCGCGACCGGCACCGCCGTGACGCAGGCCGCCGCGGAACACCATTGCCCGGTGACGCTGGAGCTGGGCGGCAAGTCGCCGCAGATCGTCTTTGCGGATGCCGACATCGACGCCGCGGTGCCGGTGATCGTGAACGCGATCATCCAGAACGCGGGGCAGACGTGCTCGGCCGGTAGCCGCCTCCTCGTCGAGCGTGTCGCCTACGAGATCGTGCTCGCCAAGCTCGCCGAGCGCTTCAAGGCGCTCGAGTGCGGTCCCGGCGACAAGGATTTCCCCGTGGGCCCGCTCGTGAACGCGCGCCAGCACCAGCGCGTGAGCGCGATGGTGGGTCGCGCGGAGGCCGATGGATTGCGCGTGGTGGCGAAGGGCGCCGTGTCGCCGATCGCGCCGAAAGGCGGCTTCTATTTCCCGCCCACGCTCCTCGCCGACGTGCCGCCCTTGCACCCGCTCGCGCAGGACGAGATCTTCGGCCCCGTGCTGGTCGCGATGCCGTTCGACACGGAAGCGGAGGCGATCGCGCTGGCAAATGCCACCGCCTACGGCCTCGTGGCCGGCGTCTGGACACGCGACGGCGCGCGGCAGATGCGGCTCGCGCGCAAGATCAAGACGGGCCAGGTGTTCATCAACGACTATGGCGCGGGCGGCGGCGTGGAGCTGCCGTTCGGCGGCGTGAAGAAGAGCGGCCACGGGCGCGAGAAGGGGATCGCCGGCCTGCTGAGCTTCACCACGATCAAGACGGTTGCCATAAAGCACGACTGATGCGGCTCGAGAACAAGGTGGCGATCGTCACCGGTGCGGGTTCGGGTTTCGGGGAGGCCATCGCGAAGCGCTATGCCGAGGAAGGTGCGAAGGTCGTGGTGAACGACATCGTCGAGCCCGCGGCGCGTCGCGTCGCGGACGAGATCCGCGCGAGCGGCGGCGAGGCGCAAGCCGAAGTCGCGGATGTCTCCCGTGACGGCGACGTGGCACGCCTGGTCGGCTCGGCCGTGAAGCACTTCGGGCGCCTGGACATCATCGTCAACAACGCCGGCACGACGCATCGCAACCAGCCGATGCTGGACGTCGCCGAATCGGAATTCGATCGCATCTACGCGGTGAACGTGAAGTCGCTCTACCTCACCGCGCGCCACGCCGTGCCGCATTTCCGCAAGGCCGGCGGCGGCTGCTTCGTGAACATCGCGTCGACCGCCGGCGTGCGCCCGCGCCCGGGGCTCACCTGGTACAACGGCTCGAAGGGCGCGGCGATCGTCACATCGCGCTCGATGGCGGCTGAGCTCGGGCCCGACAAGATTCGCGTGAACGTGGTGAACCCCGTGATCGGCGAGACCGGAATGCTGGAGATGTTCATGGGCGTTCCCGACACGCCCGAGAACCGCAGGAAGTTCGTGTCGTCGATTCCGATGGGCCGACTCTCGAAGCCGATCGACATCGCGCAGGCGGCACTCTTCCTCGCCTCCGACGAGGCGGCGTTCATCACCGGGGCGTGCCTCGAGGTCGATGGAGGGCGGTGCGTATGAGCGCCAAGGCCCAGGACACCGGCAAGAGCCGCGCGGCGATCGGCAAATACCAGATCGAGTCGGAGCTCGGCAAGGGCGCGACCGGCAAGGTCTACCTCGCCGACGACCCCTTCGGCAAGCGCAAGGTCGCCATCAAGATCGTCTATCCCGAGGCGCTGAAGAGCAAGGAGGACGGCCCGCTCTACAAGAGCATGTTCCTCAACGAGGCCTCGCTCGCCGGCAAGCTCCACCACCCGCACATCGTCCAGATCTACGACGCGGTGGTCGAGGGCGAATTCAGCTACATCGTGATGGAGTACGTGGAGGGCGGGACGCTCGAGAAGTTCTGCACGCCCGAGGGGCTGCTGGAGCCGCGCGAGGTGGCCGAGATCATCTTCAAGTGCGTGCGGGCGCTCGCCTTCGCGCAGACGCTGGGCCTCACGCACCGCGACATCAAGCCCGGCAACATCCTCCACAAGGACGGCACCGACATCAAGATCGCGGACTTCGGCGCCGCGATCAACAAGATCTCCGACCGCACGGTGATCACCAACGTGGGCTCGCCCGCGTACATGGCGCCGGAGCTGGTCACCGGGGCCGCGCAGGCGTCGCACCTCACGGACATCTACGCGCTGGGTGTCGTCATGTACTACATGCTCACGGCGCGGCTGCCGTTCTCCGGCGCCAACACGATGAGCGTGATCTACCAGATCGTGAACACGGAGCCGGATCCGCCGAGCGCGCACTGCGAGTCGCTGGCACCCGAGCTCGACTCGATCGTGATGAGGGCGCTTTCGAAGGACCCGGAGAAGCGCTTCCAGTCGTGGGACGAGTTCGGCCAGGCGCTCACCGAGACCTGGAAGAAGGACCAGAAGACCGAGGAGAAGCGCGACCAGTCGGATACGGAGCGCTTCGAGCTCGCGCGCAAGCTCACGTTCTTCAAGGATTTCCCGGAGAACGAGCTGTGGGAGGTCCTCAAGATCTCCAAGTGGGCCAAGTTCAAGCCCGACACGGCGCTCATCAAGGAGGGCGACAAGGGCGATTCGTTCTTCGTGCTCGCGGGCGGCTATGTCGCCGTCACCGTGGGCAAGAAGAAGATCTCGGTGCTCTCCGCGGGCGACTGCTTCGGCGAGATGTCGTACCTCGCGCACAAGGACGCGCCGCACCGGTCGGCCACGGTCACCACGACGTCGGATGCGATCGTGATCAAGATCCGCGCGGAGGACCTGCGCGCCGCGTCGCTCTCGTGCCGGCGACTCTTCGACGAGCGCTTCCTCAATACCCTCGTCGAGCGCCTGGAAAAGGCCAACCAGCAACTGGCCGTGATGAGTTGATCGCGCACCTCCGCGATCATCCCCGGTTCCTCCCCCGTCTCGTCGACGCCTTCTTCGCGGAATGGCCGGAGTGGTGCACGCGCGTCGGGTGCGCCGCCGTGGAGCGCATCTTCGTGGCCGGCGATCCCCTCCCGGTGATCCTCGTCGCCTTCGAGGGCGACACGCTGCAGGGCACGATCGCGCTGCGGCCCTACTTCGGGGAGGAATCGATGGAGGAGACGCCGTGGGTGCGGCAGCTCCTGGTGTTGCCGCGCTGTCGCGGCCGGGGTGTCGACCGCGCGCTCATCGCCGCCATCACCTCGCGCGCTCGCGAGCTCGGCTTCCCGAATCTCTACGCGGCGACCAACCGCATCGAGCGGCTGCTCGTTCGGCGCGGCTGGGAAGTGTTCCGGCGCGTCGAGCGCGACGGCGAGAAGTTCGCGTGGATGCGCCTGCCGGTCGCCTAGCCTGCCGCCGTGTGGAAGGCGAAGAACGCGACGAAGGTCACGATCATCATCACGGCGAGGATCACCTTCGCGACCGCGGCGAAGAGCAATCCGAGCCATGTGCCTACCCCGACCTTGCCCGCCTGGCGTAGCGACCGCCGCGCGAGGTATTCGCCCGCGAACGCACCCACGAACGGGCCGAAGATGAGCCCCGGAAGGCCCATGAAGAGGCCGGCAAGGCCACCCACCGCGGCGCCGGCGAGGGCGAGCGGGCTGGCACCCACGCGCTTGGCACCCAGCAGCGAGGCCAGGAAATCCACGACGAACGAAAGCACCCCGAGCACGCCGATGAGGGCGAGGCCCACGGCGCCCACGTGCGCGAAGCCGTCGGCCCACGACGCGAGCAGGAGGCCCGCGAAGATGAGGACCACGCCGGGGATCGCCGGCAGGACCGTGCCGATGAGGCCCACCACGACGAGGATGACGGCGAGGGTGTAGTAGAGGGTGTTTTCCATCCGGTTATGATTGTCGAATGAGCGCCGTCATGAAGCCTGCGACCGCCGAGCGCCTGCGTGCCGCGCTGCCCGCGGGCTCCGTGCTCACGGACCGCGAGGACCTCAAGCCCTACGAGTGCGACGGCCTCTCGGCCTACCGCCAGACCCCGCTCGCCGCGGTGCTGCCCTCCGACGAGGGCGAGGTCGCGGCGATCCTGAAGGTCGCCCGCGAAACGAAGACACCCGTGGTGGCCCGCGGTTCCGGGACGGGGCTTTCGGGGGGCGCCTTGCCGCTCGCCGAGGGCATCCTCCTCTCGATGGCCAAGTTCAACCGCGTGGTGGAAGTGAACCCCGCCGCGCGCCAGGCGCGCGTGCAGCCCGGTGTCACCAACCTGCGCATCTCGCAGCACGTGGGCGGGCTCGGCCTCTACTACGCGCCCGACCCCTCGAGCCAGATCGCGTGCTCGATCGGCGGGAACGTGGCGGAGAATTCGGGCGGGGTGCATTGCCTCAAGTACGGCCTCACGGTGCACAACGTGGCGCGCGTGCGCGCGCTCACCATCGAGGGCGACCTGGTAGAGCTCGGATCCGAGGGGCTCGACTCGCCGGGCTACGACCTGCTGGCACTCGCGCACGGATCCGAGGGACTCCTCGCGATCACGCTCGAGATCACGGTGAAGCTCCTGCCGAAGCCGGAGACCGCGCAAGTCGTCATGGCGTCCTTCCCCGACGTCGAGAGCGCGGGCGAGGCGGTGGCGAACGTGATCGGCGCCGGCATCGTCCCGGCGGGCCTCGAGATGATGGACAAGCTCGCCACGCGCGCGGTCGAGGACTTCGTGCACGCGGGCTACGACCTCGAGGCCGAGGCGATCCTGCTCTGCGAGTCCGACGGCACCGTGGCCGAGGTGGGCGACGAGACCACGCGCATGATCGAGGTCATGCGCGCGAGCGGTGCCACCGACATCCGCTGCTCGCAGAGCGAGGCCGAGCGCCTGCGCTTCTGGTCGGGGCGCAAGGCCGCTTTCCCGGCGGTGGGCCGCATCTCGCCCGACTACTACTGCATCGACGGCTCCATCCCGCGCGGCGCGCTCGCGCAGGTGCTCGCGCGCACCAACGACATGACGCGCAAGTACGGGCTGCGCTGCGCGAACGTCTTCCACGCGGGCGACGGCAACCTGCATCCGCTGATCCTCTACGACGCGAACGTTGCCGGCGAGCTCGAGCGCACGGAGCAATTTGCCGCGGAGCTGCTGGAGCTCTGCATCGAGGTGGGCGGGACCATCACCGGCGAGCATGGCGTCGGCATCGAGAAGATCAACCAGATGTGCAGCCAGTTCCGGCCCGCCGAGCTCGCGCAGTTCCGCGCGGTGAAGGCCGCGTTCGATCCGGAAGGGCTCCTCAATCCCGGCAAGATGGTCCCGACGCTCCATCGCTGCGCGGAATACGGCGCGATGCGCGTGAAGGGTGGCGCGATGCCGCATCCGGAGCTGCCGCGATTCTGATGAACGCTGTCGCCAAGCCGGACGTGCGCTCGGACCTCCTCGCGGCCCTGCGCGCGATCCATCCCGCGCTCACCGTCATCGCCGACGACGAGGGGCTCAGGCCGTTCGAGACCGACGCCTTCATCTCCCGCCGCGAGACGCCGATGCTCGCGGTGCTTCCGGAGACCGAGGCGCAGGTGCAGGCGATCGTGCGCGCGTGCCGCAAGGCCGGCGTGCCGGTCGTGTCGCGTGGCGCGGGCACCGGCATCTCGGGCGGCGCGATTCCGCTTCGCGACGGCGTGCTGCTGGTGCTCTCCAAGATGCGCCGCATCGTGGACGTGGATGCGAAAGCGCGAGTCGCGGTCGTCGAACCTGGCGTGCGCAACGTGCAGGTTTCCGAGGCGGCTGCACCGCACGGGCTCTTCTACGCACCCGATCCCTCGAGCCAGCTCGTGTGCTCGATCGGCGGCAATGTCGCGGAGAATTCGGGCGGCGTGCACTGCCTCAAGTACGGCCTCACGACGCACAACGTGCTCGCGGTGCGCGCCGTCGATGCGGATGGCGAGGTGCTCGAGACCGGCAGCGCCGCGCTCGACGCGCCGGGCTACGACCTTCTCGCGATCCTTACGGGGAGCGAGGGCAACCTGGGTGTCATCACGCAGGTCACGGCGCGCCTCGTGCCGCTACCCGAGCGCACCGAAACCCTGCTGGCCGCGTTCCCCAGCGTTCGCCAGGCCGCCGAGGCGGTGGGCGAGATCATCGGCGCGGGCATCATCCCGGCGGCGCTCGAGATGATGGACCGCATCGTGATCGAGGCGTGCGAGCGCTTCCTCGCGATGGGATTCCCCGCCGGCGCCGAGGCGCTGCTGCTCGCGGAAGTCGACGGCGGCCGCGAGGAGGCGGGCGCGTCGCTCGACGCGGTGCGCGAGGTGCTTTCGCGTTGCGGCGCGACCGAGATCCGCATGGCGGAGGGCGAGGTCGAGCGCGAGCGCCTGTGGCGTGCGCGCAAAGGTGCGTTCACCGCGCTGGCCACGATCCTCCCCGACTACTACACGATCGATGGCACCATCCCGCGGCGATGCCTTCCCGAGGTGCTGGACCGGGTGATCTCGCTCTCGCACGAGTACGGCCTCACCGTGGGCAACGTCTTCCACGCGGGCGACGGCAACATCCACCCATGCATCTTCTACGACTCGGCGAAACCCGGCGACCTCGAGAGGAGCGAGGAGTTCGGCGGTCGCATCCTCGAGCTCTGCGTCGAGGTGGGCGGCACCATCACCGGCGAGCATGGCGTGGGCGTGGAGAAGCTCAAGCAGATGTGCGTGCAGTTCCGCGCGCCGGAGATCGCCGCGTTCCATGCCGTGAAGGGCGCGTTCGATCCCGACGGCATCCTCAACCCCGGCAAGGCCGTGCCCACCCTCAAGCGCTGCGCCGAGTGGGGCGGCATGCACGTCCATGGTGGCCGCGTGCCCCGTCCCGACATTCCGCGATTCTGAGATGACCGACACCTTCATCGCGTCCCTGTGCGCGCGCGTGGCCGACGCCGCGGAGAAGAAGATCCCGCTTCGCATCCGCGGTGGCGGCACGAAGGATTTCTATGGCGCCCCCGCGTCGGGCGACACATGCGACGTCGGGAGCTACTCGGGCATCGTCGCGTACGAGCCCAAGGAGCTCGTGCTCACGGTTCGCTCCGGCACGCCACTGGTACAGGTCGAGGAAGCGCTCGCCGCCGAGCGCCAGATGCTGCCCTTCGAGCCGCCGCACTTCGGTTCCGGCGCCACGATCGGTGGCATCGTCGCCACCGGCCTCTCCGGCCCGCGGCGTCCCTATGCGGGTGCCTGCCGCGACTTCGTGCTCGGCACGCGCATCGTGAACGGCAAGGGCGAGGACCTTTCCTTCGGTGGACGCGTGATCAAGAACGTCGCGGGCTACGACGTCTCGCGCCTCATGACGGGCGCGCTGGGGACGCTCGGCATCATCACGGAGATCTCGTTCAAGGTGCTGCCGCGCCCTCCCGTGGAAGCGACGCTCGCCTTCGAGATGGCCGAAGCCGACGCGATCACGAACATGAACCACTGGGCGGGCCAGCCCCTGCCACTTTCCGCGAGCGCCTGGGAAAACGGCCGGCTGCGCGTGCGGCTCTCGGGCGCGGAAACGGCGGTCGCCGCGGCGAAGACGAAGCTGGGCGGCGAGCTCATCGACGCGGCGGATTACTGGGCCGACCTGCGCGAGCAGCGCCTCGCGTTCTTCGCCGCGGGGCAGCCGCTGTGGCGCCTCTCGGTGCCGCAGACCACGCAACCGCTGGCGCTCGAGGCACCGCAGCTCATCGAGTGGGGCGGCGGCGTGCGCTGGGCGTGCGGCGAGCTCGATGCCTTCGCGCTGCGCTCCTCGGCCGAGCGCGCCGGTGGTCACGCGACGCTCTTCCGCGGCGGCGACAAGTCCGTCGGCGTCTTCCATCCGCTCAAGCCCGCGATCGCGAAGATCCACCGGCGCCTCAAGAGCGCCTTCGACCCTTCGGGGATCCTCAACCCCGGCCGCATGTACGACTTCTGACCATGTACACCCTGTACTACTCGCCGGGCTCGTGCTCGCTCATCATCCATTGCCTCCTCGAGGAGCTGGGCGTTCCGTTCGAGGTGAAGCGCGTGGACTTCGAGTCGAAGGAGCACCACGGCGCGGAGTACCGCAAGCTCAACCCGAAGGGTAAGGTCCCGGCGCTCGCGACGCCGGACGGCGTGCTGACCGAATGCATGGCGCTCGTGGAGTACTTGTGCGATCGCCACGATGCGGACGGGCGCCTGCTGGCCAAGCCGGGCACGTGGCAGCGCGCGAAGACGCTGGAGAAAGTGGCGACGCTCTCCACCGAGATCCACAACAACCTGTTCAACCGCTTCTTCCACGAGGACGCCTTCTCGGCCGACCCCAGGGTCCAGGCGGAGGTGAAGGCGGTTGCCGATGCGCGGTTGAAGGAGTTCTTCCGCGACGAGGATGCCGGTCTCACGCGCGAGTACTGGTCCGGTGACGGCGCGCCCGATGCCGCCGATTTCTACTTCATGGTGATCATCCGCTGGGGCCGTTGGCTGGCACCTCCCGCGACGCGCATGACGAACCTGGAGCCCTTCTTCAAGCGCATGACCGAGCGTCCCGCGGTCGCGCGCGCCTTCCAACGCGAGGGCATCCCGCCCTTCGGAAACACCTAGGCATGCAAACACAGCTGGCTGAATGGATCCGCGGCACCCCCGAGGGCGCCGAGGCCGACTCGATACTTCGCAAGTGCGTGCACTGCGGCTTCTGCCTCGCCACGTGCCCCACGTACACGCTGCTGGGCGACGAGCTCGACAGCCCGCGCGGGCGCATCTACCTCATGAAGCAGATGCTCGAGGGCGCGCCCGTGACGCAGCGCACGCAGCTGCACCTCGATCGCTGCCTCACGTGCCGCGCCTGCGAGACGACGTGCCCGTCGGGCGTGGAGTACGGGAAGCTCGTCGACATCGGCCGCGACCTGGTCGAGCAGAAGGTGCCGCGCTCGCCGGGCGAGCGGTTCCAGCGCTGGTTGCTCGCGCACACGCTGCCGCATCGCGGCCTCTTCGGCCTTGCGCTGGGCTTGGGACGCGCCTTTCGCGGCCTGCTGCCCCAGTCGCTCGCCAGGAAGATTCCCGAGGCGCGTCCGGCGGGCGCGTGGCCCGCGGCTCGCCATTCGCGCCGGATGCTGGTGCTCGCGGGCTGCGTGCAGCCGTCGATGGCACCGTCGATCAACGCGGCTGCCGCGCGGGTGCTCGATCGGCTGGGCATCTCGCTCATCGAGGCGCCGGCGGCGACCTGCTGTGGCGCGGTGACCTTCCACCTGAACTACCAGGACGACTCGCTCGCGTACGTGAAGGCGAACATCGACGCGTGGTGGCCGTTCGTGGAGCAGGGCGCGGAGGCGATCGTGATCACGGCGAGCGGCTGCGGCACGATGGTGGCCGACTACGCGCACCTGCTGGAGCATGATGCGGCGTACGCGGCCAAGGCCGCGCGGATCTCGGCACTCACGCGCGACATCTCGCAGGTCGTGGCGGCGGAGCGCGGGGCGCTGGCGGCGGCGACGAAGGGGAAGCCGGAGGAGAAGCTCGCATTCCACTCGCCCTGCAGCCTGCAGCACGGTTTGAAGATCCGCGGGGTCGTCGAGCCGCTACTCGCCGACGCAGGGTTCCGGCTCACGCACGTGCACGACGCGCACCTGTGCTGCGGCTCCGCGGGGACCTACTCGATCACGCAGCCCGAGCTCTCGAAGCAGCTTTTGAAGAGCAAGGTCCGCAACCTCGAGGGCGGCAAGCCCACGCGCATCGCGACCGCCAACATCGGTTGCCTCTCCCACATCCAGTCCGGCACCGCCACCCCGGTGCGCCACTGGATCGAGCTGCTCGATGAACGCCTTGGCGGCTGAACGAAATAATGGGGTCAGGTTAGTTTTTCAACGTGTCCCCATTTCGGAAGGGTACGGCAAAAAAGGGGACAGGTTCGAAAACTAACCTGACCCCATTTATTTAAAACGCTTCAGTTTTCTAAACCAGAATCACCGGCGGTAGAGGATGAAGAGCTCGTTGCGGTCGCCGGGGCGGGAGCCGCGCCAGATCTCGGTCCAGGCGGCGTCGATGGACGGTGCGTGGAGCGGCGTGGCCTGCACCAGCAGCACGCGGCAGCGGGAAGCGGTCGGCAGGTCGTCGCGGATGCTGCGCAGGCTGATGAAGTAGTCGAGCAGCGCGCGCTGGGCATCGCCCACGTTGTGTCGCGCGATGCAGCGGAAGTCCGCGGGAACCGCCTTGATCATGCGCGCCGAGAGGTCGCGATAGCTGCGCGCCTGGTCCACGAGCGGCACGCCCAGCATCATGACGAGCATCCACACCATCGTGATGCCGGCGGTCCAGTTCACCACCGCGCGCCGCGTCGAGCGCAATGACCGCGCCTCGACCACGAGCCACACCAGCGTGAGCAGCGCCGCGAGCACGAAGGCCACGAAGCTGAACTTGTAGGTGAATCCCGGCACCTCTTTCTGCAGCCACGCGGCCGCGAACTCGGGCTTCCCGGTGATCGCGGCACCCCATCCGATCCATACGATCGCCGCGAAGAGGAAAAACGTCGTCATGCCGAACCAGTCGAGCGCCGAGGCGGCGCCTCGCGGCAGCGTCTCCAGCTCCGCTACGCCCAGGATGGCGAGGGGCAGCAGGAGGGGCATCGCGTTCACCTCGCGGGCGTCGCCGAAGACGCTGATGGCGATGAGGAACGCGATGAAGACGAGGAGCGGGAGCTGCAGGTCCGGACGGTCGGGCAGCGTGCGCCGCGCGCGCCAGATCGTCCACGCGGCCAGTGGCCACGCCGGCCACGCATACCAGGGCAGGATCTTGAGGAAGTAGAGGAGCCCCAGCCCCTCTCCACCCCAACCGAGCGCCGTCGCGTTCGACATCCACGTGGCGAGCGCGGCAGGCGCACGCCACTGGAGCATGATCGGCCAGATGGCGATGAGCGGAGCCGCGCACGCCAGTGCCACCACGACCGCGATGGCGTGGTTGCGCGTGCGCCAGAGCGGCGAGGCGAGCGGCAGGATGAGGAGCGCGCCGCCCAGCATGAGGAGCGGCAGCGGACCGTCGCCGAGGAACGCGATCCCCGTGCCGAGGCCGGTGATCACGCCGCCGGGAATCGGACGCTTCACGGCCACCGCGAGACCATAGAGCGCGATCGAGATGCCCGCGAGGCCGGCCACGTCCGTGGTCATCTCGTGCGCGCGGATCACGAGGCCGAGGCAGCCCAGCAGCAGCAGCACCGCCATCCGCACCGCGCGCTCTCCCATCAGCGCGTGCGCGGCGAGCGAAAGGAATCCCAGCGTGAGGCCCACGTAGAGCCCGGAAGCGAGGCGCGCCGCGTCGTGCAGCGGAATTACCTTGCCGAGGAGCTTCGCGAAGCCCGCGGCCGTCCACAGGAAGAGCGGCGCCCTCTCGAGCGCGGGCTCGCCGGCGATGGTGAAGACCACCCAGTCGCCGGAATGCAGGATGTCCGTGACCATCCCGAAGACCACCGCCTCGTCGGTCTTCCACGGGTCGTGGCCCACGAGGCCCGGCAGCAGCCATGCCGCGCAAAGGACGATGAACAGCACCGTCTTGAGCGGCGTGCGCGTCCCGTCGTAGTTGATCGGGGTGAGACCCCAATTCATGCGCGTGTCGCGTTCGTCAGCCGCCATGGTTCACGCACATTGGGGTCTCACCCCGGTTGTTTGCAACAAGCCAAGCCAACAAAAAAGGCAGCCCGGGGGCTGCCTTCCGTTGGCACGATCGTGCGGCCCGGGATTACTCGGCCGCCTTCGCGGTGCCCTTGCGCGCGTAGCGCTTCTTGAACTTGTCCACGCGGCCGGCGGTATCCACGATCTTCTGCTTGCCCGTGTAGAACGGATGGGACTCGGCCGAGATCTCGATCTTGTAGACCGGATATTCCTTGCCGTCCTTCCATTTGATGGTCTCGTTGGTCGCCACCGTGGAACGGGTGACGAAGCCGAAATCGCAGCTGGTGTCGAGGAACACGACCTCGCGGTAATTGGGGTGGATGCCGTCTTTCATGATTTTCGCCTTGTGGGTGGGCGCGAACTTTCTTGCCAAAGCGCCCCGAGAACCTCTAATTATCCCGGAAAACCCCAATCAAAGCAATAGGTTGTTACCAAAGCTTGTGCTGGGCCAGGCCTTTGAGCGGACAGGGTTTTTTTGGTTCCGGCCCCTTGGGGTGGGCCCGATTCGTGCTCCGGACTGACGCTTTGCGGCCAGTCGCGCTACCCGCCCTTCTTCATGGAATTGAAGAACTCGTCGTTGTTCTTGGTGGCCCGGAGCTTGTCCAGCAGGAATTCGGTCGCCTCGAGCTCGTCCATGCCGAACAGGAGCTTCCGGAGGATCCACACCTTGGGCAGGATGTCCGGCCCGATCAGCAGCTCCTCGCGGCGAGTGCCGGATCGGTTCACGTTGAGCGAGGGGTAAATGCGCTTCTCGGCCATGCGGCGATCCAGGTGGATCTCCATGTTGCCGGTGCCCTTGAATTCCTCGTAGATCACGTCGTCCATGCGCGAGCCGGTGTCGATGAGCGCGGTCGCGATGATCGTGAGCGAGCCACCCTCCTCGACGTTCCTCGCCGCGCCGAAGAATCGCTTGGGGCGCTGCAGCGCGTTGGAATCGACGCCGCCCGTGAGCACCTTGCCGGAGGCGGGAACCACGGTGTTGTAGGCGCGAGCGAGGCGCGTGATTGAGTCGAGCAGGATGACCACGTCCTTCTTGTGCTCGACGAGGCGCTTCGCCTTCTCGATCACCATCTCGGCCACCTGCACGTGGCGCGTGGCCGGCTCGTCGAACGTGGAGGCAACGACTTCGCCACGGACGGTGCGGCTCATCTCCGTCACTTCCTCCGGGCGCTCGTCGATGAGCAGCACGATGAGGACGGCTTCGGGATGGTTTGCGGTGATCGCGTGCGCCATGTGCTGCATGAGCACCGTCTTGCCGGCCTTGGGCGGCGAGACGATGAGGCCGCGCTGGCCCTTGCCGATGGGCGCGATGATGTCGAGCACGCGGCCGGTGAGGTTCTCCTCGGCCTTGATGTCGCGCTCGAGCTGCATCACCTCGTCGGGGTGCAGCGGCGTGAGGTTCTCGAAGAGGATCTTCGACTTCGCGTTCTCGGGCGGCTCGCCGTTGACCTTGTCCACCTTCACGAGCGCGAAGTAGCGCTCGCCGTCCTTGGGGGTGCGGATCTCGCCCTCGATGGAGTCGCCGGTGTGCAGGTTGAAGCGCCGGATCTGCGACGGCGAGACGTAGATGTCGTCGGGCCCGGCGAGGTACGAGGTGTCCGGCGATCGCAGGAAGCCGAAGCCGTCCTGCAGCACCTCGAGGGTGCCGTCGCCGAAGATCGACTCGCCTTTCTTCGCCTGGTGCTTCAAGAGCGCGAAGATGAGCTCCTGCTTGCGCAGGCGGTTGGCGCCCTCGAGCTCGTGGGTGTTCGCCATGTCGACGAGCTCTGAGACGTGTTTCAGCTTGAGGTCGGATAGGTGCATCGAAGCGGGACCTGCCTGGGAGGTTGGATGGACGGGCCCGGAAGACCACACGGGCCGGCACTGCGGAGGAAAGGTGTCTTGGGTTTTAGCCTGGCTGCGAAAGGGGGTATCGCGGGAAGCTGGAGGCTGTCCGGACGGGCAGCCAGGGCGAGATCAGGTTAGCTTTTTCAGATATTGCTGTCAATGAAGGCGGCGAGCTGCGTCTTGGAGAGCGCGCCCACCTTGGTCGCCTCCACGTTGCCGTTCTTGAAGAGCATGAGCGTCGGGATTCCACGGATGCCGTACTTGGGCGGCGTCGACTGGTTCTCGTCGATGTTGAGCTTCGCCACCTTGAGGCGCCCCTGGTATTCGGATGCGATCTGGTCGAGCGCCGGCGCGATCATCTTGCACGGGCCGCACCACTCCGCCCAGTAGTCCACAAGGACCGGCGTGTTGGATTGCAGCACTTCCTGCTCGAAACTGTCGTCCGTGATGTGGATGATCTTCTCGCTCACTTGGCTGACCTCGGGATTTTGGGGGATGCCGCGCCCGGTAGGGGGGTATGGGGCGGATCGGATGGAGCCAATCGTAGACCAAACCCGTCGCGGCGGCAAAACCGGCGGTTGGGGACGGCTTGCCTGCTCTGATAAAATGGCGGTCTTTTCCGCTCTTTCAAGAGCTTCCGAGGCGCCGCGAAAATGACGTACGTAGTGACCGAGTCCTGCATCAAGTGCAAGTACACCGATTGCGTGGACGTGTGCCCGGTCGACTGCTTCCGCGAGGGCCCCAACATGCTGGTCATCGACCCGGACGAGTGCATCGACTGCACCCTGTGCGTGGCCGAATGCCCGGTCGAGGCGATCTTCGCCGAGGACGACGTCCCCGCCAACCAGAAGGAGTTCATCGCGATCAACGCGGAGCTCTCCAAGGTCTGGAAGCCGCTGGTCGAACGCAAGCCCGCCCCGGGCGACGCGGACCAGTGGAAGGACGTGAAGGAAAAGAAGCAGCTGCTGGAGAAGTGACGGGCAGGCTTCACGCTCGTCATCCCCGAGCCGTCGGGGATCCAGCCTAGTCGTACAAACCCGCTTTCGCTTTCCCGCGGAAGATCCGGTACGCCAAGATCGTGTAGCCCACGAGGAACGGTCCCACGATCACCGAGCCCACGAAGAGGAATTCGAGCGCGCTCGGATGCGCGGCAGCCTCCCACAGCGTGAGGCGATCGATCACCACGTAGGGGTAGATGCTGTAGGCGAGGCCGAGGAAGGCGAGCACGAAGATCGCGGCCGCCGCGAGGTACGGCCGCAAGTCGTGGGAGACGTCGCCCGCCTTGAGGCGCGTGGTGAGCTTCCAGAGCCACGCACCCGCCGCCACCGTCGCCGCCGGCAGCAGCATGACCCAGAGCGTGCGGGGGAAGTCGAACCACTTGTCGCGCACCGTCTGGCTCACGAGAGGCGTGGCGAGGCTCACCAGCGCCACGCCCAGCGCGACCCACAAGAGGCCCCATCGCGCCCATGCGACCGCCTTTCCCTGGAGCTCGCCCTCGGTCTTCCAGATGAGCCAGGTCGACCCGAGGAGCACGTATCCGCCGCATAGGCTCGCCCCGACGAGGAGCGCGAACATCCAGAAGAAGAAACCGCTTTCGAACCCCGTGATGTAGCGCCCGAGCATCACGCCCTGGAAGAACGACGCCGCGAACGAACCCGCCCAGAAGAGCCAGTTCCACAGCTCACGGTGCCAGCCGAGCGCCTTCACGCGCAGCTCGAACGCCACGCCGCGCAGCATGAGGCCGATCAGCATCGCGACGACCGGGAGGTACAGCGATCCAAGCACCAGGCCGTGCGCCACGGGAAATGCGGCGAGCAGCACGCCGATGCCCAGCACCAGCCACGTCTCGTTCGCATCCCAGAAGGGGGCGATCGAGGAAACCATCACGGACTGCTCCTCGTCGCTCGCCGCGGGCATCAGCATGCCGACGCCGAGGTCGTAGCCGTCCAGCAGCACGTAGACGAGCACGGATCCGCCCATCACGACGAGGAAGAAGAGCGGCAGCAGGTCCATGGTCATTCCGCTCCCCGTCGCGCCGGGGCCATCGTGGCCGCGTGCGAGCTCGGTGCATGCTCCCCGGCGCTGGCGCCCTTCGCGGACATGTGGGTGAGAACCACCATGTAGCCGATGAAGAGCGCGGCGTAGGTGAGGATGTAGCCAGTGAGGCTGGCACCCAGCTGCGCGCCGGTGATCTCGCCCACGGCGTCCTTGGTGCGCAGCAGTCCCGTCACCAGCCAGGGCTGGCGCCCGACCTCGGTCACGATCCAGCCCGCGATCGTCGCGACCCATCCGGAGAAGGTGAATCCCGCGAGCGTCCAGAGCAGCCAGCGCGGCGCGGGATTACCCTTGCGCGTGAGCCACGCGGCCATCCAGGAGACCAGCAGCATCAGCACGCCCACCCCGACCATGATGCGGAAGCACCAGAAGAGCGGCGCGACCGGCGGGCGATCGGGCTCGAACTCGTTGATGCCCTTGATCTCGGCCTTCGCGTGGTGCTTGAGGATGAGGCTCGCGCCGTAAGGCAGCTCGATCGCGTAGTCGTTGCGCTTCGCCTCCTCGTTGGGGATCGCGAAGAGCACGAGTGGTGCCCCGCGCTCGGTGTGCCAGAGCGCCTCCATCGCCGCGATCTTCTGCGGCTGGTGCTCGAGGGTGTTGAGTCCGTGCTGGTCGCCCACGAAGATCTGCACCGGCACGAGGATCGCCGCCGTGAGCACCCCGGCGCGCATCGTCCTGGCCGCGTCGCGGTCGGACGCGTCCCTGAGGAGTCGCCACGCCGACAAGCCCGCCACGACGAACGACGCCGTGAGCCCCGATGCCAGCATCATGTGGGTGAAGCGGTACGGGAACGACGGGTTGAAGATCACGCGCAGCCAGTCGGCCGCGATCACCTGGTTGCCGTCCATCGTGTGGCCCGTCGGCGTCTGCATCCACGAATTGAGCGCCAGGATCCAGAACGCCGAGAGCGTGGTCCCCACCGCGACGAGCGCCGTCGCCGTGATGTGCAGCCAGTCGGGCACGCGGTTCATGCCGAAGAGCATGATCCCGAGGAACGTGGCCTCCAGGAAGAACGCGGTGAGCACCTCGTAGGAGAGCAGCGGTCCCGCGATCGCACCGACGGTCGTCATGTAGCGCGGCCAGTTGGTCCCGAACTGGAACGACATCACGACGCCGGTGACCACGCCCATCGCGAACGTGAGCGCGAAGATCTTCACCCACAGCTTGTACGTGTCCAGCCATGCGGCGTCCCGGGTGCGCTGGTACACGATGCGAAATCCCAGCAGGTACCACGCCAGGGCGATCGTGAGCGCCGGGAACATGATGTGGAAGCCGATGTTCAGGCCGAACTGCGCTCGTGCCAGGAACAGTGCGTCGTCCATGAGGCGTGCATTCTAGACCGGATAGAATTGACAGATGGCCGACGTCACGGTTCGCGGCAAGCTGAAGGTGTTCTTCGGCGCCTTCCCCGGGGCGGGGAAGACCGATGCCATGCTCGCCGCCGCGCGCAGGATCAAGGAAGCGGGCGTGGACGTCGTGATCGGCATCCTCGACATGCACGGCACCGGCAAGGAAAAAGTTGCCGCGGCCGGCTTCGAGGTCCTTCCCGCGGCGGGTGCCGAGCTCGACCTCGACGGCGTGATCCGCCGCCATCCCGGCCTCGTCCTCATCGACGACCTCGCGCACCGCAATCCGCAGGGAGCGCGCCACCCCAAGCGCTGGAACGACGTGGACGAGATCCTTGCCCACGGAATCGACGTGTACACGACGATGAGCGTGCAGCACCTCGAGAGCCTGAACGACGTCGTGGCAGAGATCGTCGGCATTCCCGAGAAGGAGACGGTGCCCGACACGTTCTTCGACAGCGCCGACGAGACGGTCATGGTCGACATGTCCGCCGACGAGTTGCTGGTGCGGCTCAAGGCGGGCCAGGTCCCGGTGGGGCACGTGGAGCAGGGACCCGAGCGCACTTTCTTCCGCAAGGGAAACCTGCTGGCGCTGCGGGAGATCGCCCTTCGCCGCGTGGCGGACGTGGTCGAGGACGAGGTCCAGCGTTATCGCGCGGACAAAGAGATCAAGGTCGTGTGGAAGACGCACGGGCGGCTCCTCTGCTGCATCGGGCCCGACCCGGGCGCGGAGCACGTGGTGCGCAGCGCCGCTCGCCTCGCCAACCAGCTCGACGAGAAGTGGACCGCCGTGTACGTCGAGACACCGGCGCTGCAACGGCTGCCCAACGAGGAACGCGCGCGCATCCTGAAGGTGGTAAGCCTCGCGCAGGAGCTGGGGGCCGACACCGCGATCCTCACCGGCAACGAGGTGGTGCCCGCGATCGTCGAGTACGCGCGCGACCAGAACATCTCCACCGTGATCGTCGGGCGCGGGCCACCGCTTCCGATGCGCCTGCGCCGCTCTATGAGCGACAAGATCGCGAGCGCCAGCGATCGCTTCGACGTGATCGAGATCGGTCGCGCGGAGCCCGAGGGCGCGCCACGCATGCCGACCTTCAAGGCGCCGCCGTTGCCCTCGCCGCGCCGCAGCGAGAAGCGCATCCGCTACCTCTGGACCGCGATCGCCAGCGCGCTCACCACGCTCGTGCTCACGCAGATGCGCTTCGAGCTCACCAATATCGCGATGCTCTTCATGCTCACGGTGCTGCTCGTGGGCGTGCAGTGGGGGCGCGGTCCCGCGATCCTGGCGGCGCTCTTCAACGTGCTCGCGTTCGACTACTTCTTCGTGCCGCCCCTCCTCACGCTCACGGTGAACGACCCGCAGTACTACCTCACCTTCGCGGTGATGCTCGCGGTGGGCGTCACGATCGGCCAGCTCACGGGCACGATCCGCTTCCAGGTCCGCGTCGCATCCCATCGCGAGAAGCGGGCGCGCACGCTCTACGAGTTCGCGCGCGACCTCGCGCAGCTGCAGAGCACCGGCGAGGTGATCCGCACGACCGAGGAGTTCATGTCGCGCATCTTCAGCGCGCGCGTGGCGGTGCTGGTGCCGGATGCGACCGGCGCGCTCGTATCACCCACCTCGCACGGGATGACGAACCCGTTCGACGCCACCACGGCGCAGTGGTCGTACGACCAGACGAAGCAGGCGGGCGCGGGGACCGACACGCTCGCGACCAACGAGCACCTCTTCATCCCGCTCAAGTCGCCCACGAAGACGCGGGGCGTGCTGGCGGTGCGGCCCGAGCGCACGCGTGACCTCATGATTCCGGAGCAACGTCGGCAGTTCGAGATCTTCGCGGCGCTCGTGGCGACGGCGCTCGAGCGCGTGCACTACGTGGACGTCGCGCGGGATGCGCTCCTGATGGCGCGCATCCGCAGCGGCGACATGCAGCTCGCACTCGAGCGGAAGAAGCCTCGCGAGCTCATCGATGCGGCGCTTGCCGCCCTCGCGGGCGTCCTTGCCACGCATCCGGTCACGGTGCAGGCGGGGGCGGATCTGCCGCCGGTGCTGGTCGATCCCACGCTCATCGAGCGCGTGCTGCACAGCCTGGTGGGCAACGTGGCGAAGCACACGCCGGCGGAGACGCCGATCGAGGTGTCCGCGCGCGTGGCGGGGGACGATGTCGAGTTCCGGGTGGACGATACCGGCCCGGGCTTGCCCGAAGGGGCCGAGGGGCAGGTTTTCGAAAGCTTCCAGCGCGGCGACACGCAACCCACGCGCAAGGGCGCGGGCCTGGGCCTCGCCATCAGCCGCGCCATCGTCGAAGCCCACGGTGGCCGCATCCGCGCCGAACGCCGCGCGACGGGCGGTGCTTCCTTTGCCTTCACGGTTCCCTTGAAGCGCGCTGCTTAGCTGGCGCATAAGGCTTCCAGGGCGCGAACCGGAAGCAAGAAGCTTTCACCACAGAGACCACAGAGACCACGAGAGGTCTTTGTTGAAAAACTACCCCACGGCTCGAATGCATCTATTTCACGCATTCGGGGTCAGCGAAGCGTAAAAGTCTCTCGTGGTCTCTGTGGTCTCTGTGGTGAAAGCTTTTTGTTTCCAACCACCCCCATCAGAACCTGTTGCCCCCCAGGATCGCGTCGATGTCGCAGGTCTCGGATCCGGTCAGCTTCGTCGCGAGACGAATTGAAAACGCGTGCTCGCTCACCATGAAGTCGGTCGAGTGGAAGTTGCCGGTCTTGCCGTCGGTGCACTGGTAGGCGCCGTCGTACCACTCGGTCGCATTGCCGTTCAGGCGATAGCTCCCCGTGTACGTGCACGAGAGGCCCGTGATGCCGGTCTCCTGGATGCGCAGCGTGTGGCTCACGTGGTCGAGCGTGGCGTCCCACTGCGCATACGTGCCGCGCGCGCCGTTGTTCTGCGTCGCCGCGCAGTTGCTGCGCTGCTCGAGGTTGGGGCCGTTCCAGCGGCCCGAGATCGACGGCGCGTTGCGAACCTCGGTGACCACGAACGACTGCAGGCCCTCGCGCCACTCGAGCACCAGCTGCCGCCCCTCGCTCGGGAAGTCGTTCACCACGGTCTCGGCGGACTTGTTGAACAGGAAAAACGCGCCAAGATCCGGCACCGTCACCGTGTGCGTCGTGCCGAACTGAACGCCGTTGGCGTACGCCTTCACGGTATGCGCGCCCGCGCCGAAGTCGCCCCAGTTCACGAGCAGGCCGAAGCCCGTGTCGCGCTTGCCGCAGAGCTGCTGCGTATCCGGACGGTCCGTGCCGGCCGCGGCGGGTTTGCGCACGCCGTCGATCTCGATCTCGATCGCGGTCGAGGTGCAGTGGAACCCCGAGACGAGCGCGATGCCGCTCGTCGCCTGGCCGTCCGGCGGATTGTCGAAGCTCGACTGCGCGAACGCGCCGAGTGCGGGAAGGAGGCCGGCAGCGGCCGCGGCGAACAGGAAACGCGCTCTCATGACCATTCGGCACACGTGGGGGTGCCGACGTTCAGCCGGTAGGGGCCCGGCCTGCTCCGAACAGCCTACGCCATCGCGAGCGGCGGGATGGCCGCGTTGATGGCGACGAAGCCGCCGGCGCGTTCGGCATCCACGGGGCGGGACAGCAGGTACCCCTGCCCGAACTCGCAACCCAGCGTCTGCAGGCGCGAGAGCTGGTCGCCGGTCTCGATGCCCTCGGCGAACACCTGCTTCGAGAGCGCCTGGCCGAGCTTGAAGATCGCCTTCACGATCTCGCTCCCCTCGCCATCCTCGGTCATGCGCTCGATGAACGAGCGGTCGATCTTGAGGGCGTCGATCGGAAGCGTCGCGAGGTAGTTGAGCGACGAGTAGCCGGTGCCGAAGTCGTCGATCGAGAGCGTGATGCCCATGTGGCGGAGCTCGTTCAGCGTCGAGACCGCGTTCTCGATGCCGTCCATGAGCACGCTCTCCGTCACTTCCAGCGTGAGCTCGGAGGGCGAGAGCTGCGCGGACGCGAGCGCTTCACGCACGCGTGCGACGAATTCCGGATGCGTGAGCTGCAGGCTCGAGACGTTCACGCTCATGCGCAGGTTCTGCGGGCCGTGCGCGTCCTTCCACGCCTTCAGCTGGCGGCACGCCTCGTTCAGCACCCAGTTGCCGAGCGGGACGATGAGGCCGGTTTCTTCCGCGGTCGGGATGAACGTCGCGGGCTCGAGCGGGCCGCGCTCGGGATGCTGCCAGCGCACCAGCGCCTCGAACCCGATGAGCCGCTGGTCCTTGAGCGAGCAGATGGGCTGGTAGTGGAGGTAGATCTGGCCCTGGCCGAGGGCGCGGCGCAGCTCCTGCTCGAGCTTGAGTTGGGAGGCGACGTGGAGGTGCAGCGACGCGTCGAAGATCGCGTATTCGCCCTTGCCGCGCGCCTTCGCCTTGTACATGGCGATGTCCGCGTCGCGGATGATCTGCTCCGACGTCTGGTAGCCGTTGGTGCTGAAGGTGATGCCGATAGCGGCGCTCACCGTGATGTCCATGTCGCCCAGCTGGAATGGGCGGGTGAGCTCGCGCTGGATGCGCTCGGCGAGGTCCACGGCGTCGCGCTCGCGATTGAGGTCCTCGAGCAGGATCGCGAACTCGTCGCCACCCAGGCGCGCGATGAGGTCCGTCGGGCGCAGCACCGACTGCAGGCGCCGCGCGAGGTTCACCAGCAGCTCGTCGCCCGCCTTGTGCCCCAGCGAGTCGTTCACCAGCTTGAAGCGGTCGAAGTCGAGGTACATCACCGCGAAGCGCTGGTCGGGGTGGCGCTCGACGCGGGCGATCGAGCGGGTGAGCTGCTCGATGAAGTGCGTGCGGTTGGCGAGCTGCGTGAGGCTGTCGTGGTAGGCGTTGTGGTAGAGCTCCGCCTCGGCGCGGCGCCGGGCGCTCACGTCCTGCGCCTGCACGATGAGGTTGTGGGTGCGGAACTGCCAGTCGCGCGCGAGCGAGACGTTGAGCGACATCCACACGTCGCTGCCGTCCTTGTGCACGCCGCGAAGCTCCGTCTCGACGCTCGGCATGTCGCCCGCCACGAGGCGGCTCACCAGCGTGCGCAGGTTGTCGAGGTCGGCGGTGTTCACCAGCTGGCCGATGTTCGAGGCCATCAGGTCCGGGTTCGGGCGGCCCAGCATCTCGCAGAACGCCTTGTTCGCCTGGATGAAGCGGCCGTCGGTCGTCACCAGCGCCATGCCGATCGCGGCGTGGGTGAAGGCGCTGTGGAAACGCGACTCGGAGGCGCGCAGCTCCTCCACGTGGCGCTCGTCGGCCTCGCGGCGCGAGAAGTAGGAGTGCAGCGACGACAGGAACATCGCGATCACCGGCACGCCCACGAGCAGCACCGGCAGGCCGAAGCGCTCGAAGGAGAGGTAGAGCAGGCCCGCGATGGAGGCGCTCGCCACGTACGCGAGGCCGATCCAGCTGTTCTTGCGGATCCAGTTGAGCGGCGTGAAGGGCGTGCGGCTCTTCAGCGCGAAGAGCGTGGACGTGAGCACCGTGTTCGCCGAGTAGTAGAGGCCGGCGAAGACCATCGCGAACACGAGGAGGATCGACGACGTCATGCCGTTGGCGTGCACCTGCGAGCGCGCGGCCTCGAAGGGCACGGCGCAGGCGAGCATCGCGAGCGCGGCCATGGCGGGCGAGCCGATGCGGCTGGTCCAGCGCTTGGAGGTCCGGTAGGAGGCCACGAACGCCTCGAGCGACGCGGCGATGATCGCGGCGGCCGGGCCGTACACGAAGAGCAGCAGGAAGATGAAGATCTCGGCGCTCGCCATGGACGTCTTGCTTCCCGGGATGCGCACGGGGAAGAAGCCCACGATCGCGGCCACCGCGGCGCCGATCAGGACCTGCAATTGCAGCGAGGGCTCCATGGACCCGATGCCGCCCATGCCCCACGCGAGCGCGATCACGCCGAGGCAGGTCACCGTCCACCAGTAGAGCTTGGCGGACGAGCCGTAGTCCTTCATGTCGATGAAGGCCATGACGCTCATTCCCCGGTAAACGCGCCTTCGGAGAGCACGACTCCCTCGGAAAGCACGACGCCTTCTGAGAGGACTACGCCTTCCGACAGCACGACGCCTTCGGAGAGGACCACGCCCTCGGAGAGGACGATGCCTTCGGAAAGGACGATTCCCTCGGAGAGGACGATCCCTTCCGAGAGCACGATGCCGAGGCCCGACACGACGCCCGAGGCGATGTCGGTCACCGGCATGAAGATCGCGTCGCCGTTGGCGAGGAGCGAGGTGAGGAGCGTCGTGCCGTTGCTCACGAGGCGGCGGTTGCCGATCGCGCGCTCCTCGAAGCCCGAGATGAAGCTCGTGCCGTCGAAGCGGTCGATGGCGGTGCCGTGCACGTCCGTGCCGACCCACGAGAGCGTGGGATCGTACGGCGCCTGGAACTTGGTGAGGAGCGAGGAGCCGGCGAACACGTGCCGGCCGCCCAGGAATGCCATCTGGCTCCAGTTGGCGATGCGCCCCTCGATGACGGAGTAGGGCGACGGCAGCGAGCGGCTGGTCGCGAGGATCGAATCACCCGGCGTGATCGAGCCCGCGGCGGCGCGCGACGCGACGTCACGCGTGAGCGAGGCGGCCACGGCCACCGCGCCCGGCGCGTTCACGAGCCCCGTGCCCTGCTGCAGCAGGTTCGCGCCCGCGAGCGGCTCGGCGGTGTACTGGAGGATCGCCTTCACCAGCGGCGGCGTGAGGCCGGGGTTCGCCTGCAGCATCAGCGCCGCGGTGCCGGAGACGACCGGGGCGGCGTACGACGTGCCGCTCGCGGTGATCAGTCCGCTGTTGAGGCCCGACTGCGCGATGAGCTGCGGGAAGGCGAGGCCGAGCGCGCTCTGCGTGAGGCCCAGCTTGTCGGTCGAGAGCGCGCCCAGGACGCGGTTGCCCGGCGCCACGAGATCCGGCTTGAGGATGTTGTCCGGGTGCATGCGGCCGGCGGAATCCACGAGGCCGCCGCGCGTCGGACCGCGCGAGCTGAAGTGGTTGATGGTGTCGTCGCCACGCGCGCCGGTGTCGTGCGGGTTCGCGCTGCCGACGGTGATCGCGGCAGGCTCGTTGCCCGGCGAGGAGATCGTGCCGTAGAGCTCGCGGCCATCGGGGCCCACGCCGTAGTTGCCGGCGGCGACGACGACGGTGAGGCCCGCGGCAACGGCGTTGCGCACGGCGCGGCAGAGCGGGTCGGTGAGGTAGCTTTCCGTCGAGTCCGCGGCGAGGCTCACGTTCACGACGCGGATGTTGTACTCCCGCGCGTGGTAGATGATCCAGTCCATGCCGGCCAGCGTGGTGGCCGTATCGCCCATGCCGTTGTTGTCCAGCACGCGCACGTCGTAGAGGTTCGCGTTGGGCGCGACACCCGTCGACTCGTTGGTGGACGAGATCGCGCGGCCGGCGGCCATCGTCGCCACGATCGTGCCGTGGCCGTTCGGATCCTGGAAGAGGTTGGTGAGCGTGCTGATCGTCGACTCGAGGCTCTGCAGGGTCGAGCTGCCCGGGTAGACGCTCTTGCTGTAGTCGGACCCGCCGCGCCAGGCGTTGGAGCCCAGCATCTTCGAGGGGCTGGCACGGCCGAGGTCGACGCTCTTCTTCACGCGCGAGCCCAGCAGGCCGTTGGAGAACGCGCGATGCGTCGACATGATCCCGGAATCGACGAAAGCGATGCCCACGCCGGTGCCGTCGTAGTTGGGGTCGCTGCCCGACCCGCGCAGCATGGAGGCGCCGCTCGCGGATTCGACCAGGCTGCGCGTGCGCGCCGTCATGCGGTTGGGCGAGACGCTGTCCACGTCGCCGCGCGAGGCGATGTCGTTCACGCGCGAGGCGGGCAGCACGGCCGAGACGCCGCTCACGGAGATGTAGCGGTAGTACACGCTGCCGCCGGCATTCACGATCGCGCGGCGCAGGTTCACGAGGTCGGGATCGGCCGCGGCATCGGCGATCACCAGCACCTGCACCATGCGGCCGGACGACGTGTCGCGCGCCCAGGTGATGTTGCTCACGCTCCGGGCGGTCAACGCGGTCGCGAGGTCCGGCGCGATCTTCGGCGAGAGCGCGAAAGCGCCCGTCGTGAAGAGGAAAAGGGATGCGACGGCGGCGCGCCGAAGCAGCTGGAAGAATTTGTTGGTTTGGTATTGCATGTTTCTGCTCCCGTGCGCTGTGAGCCACAGCACACTTCGGCCCGAGCATAGTCCGGCCCCCTTTCCGGACCTGTGATAAATCGCACAACACCGGATTACAGCTGTAAGTCGATTACAACCGTAAGATATCGGCCATGCTTCCGCTGCCCATGCTTTCCCGCCGCGAGCTGCTCAACGACCTCGCGCAAGCCGGGGAGCAGCGTCCCACCGTCGTCACCCCCAACACCCGCCTCGCCCAGTCGCTCGCCCGCGATTTCGACCGCGCGCAGGCGGCCTCCGGCCTGCGCGTCTGGGAGACCGCGGACGTCCTGCCGCTGGGCGCCTTCGTGGCCCGGCTCTGGGAGGATTCCTTATATTCGGCGCGGGGTTCCGGGGTGCCGCTGCTGCTCACGCCTGCGCAGGAGCTCGCCGCCTGGGACGAGGCGGTGCGCGCCTCGAACCTCGCCGATCCGGTGTTCTCGGTGCCGGCGGCGGCCGCCCAATGCCGCGATGCCTGGGGGCTTTCCCACGCATGGCGCATCGATGCGCGGCGTTCCGGCCCGCCGAACGAGGACGTGGCGGCGTGGCTCGACTGGTCCGCCCGCTACGAGAGAGCGACCAAGGGCCACACCGACGCGGCGCGGCTCCCGGACGTGGTGGCGCGGGGACTGGACCTGGGCTCGCCCAAGCCCGCGATCGTGGCGCTTGCGGGGTTCGACATCGTGACGCCGCAGCTCGCGGATTTCCTGCGGACGCTGGCCGCGGCGGGCTCCAAGGTCGTCCAGGTGGCGCCGCCCGAGCACGCGGCACGGCGGATTCGCGTGGAGCTCACGCAGCCGCGCGACGAGATCGCGGCCGCGGCCCGGTGGGCACGCGCGCGCCTCGAGAAGAACCCGGAAAGCCGCATCGGCGTCGTCGTGCCCGACCTCGTGCGATCCCGCGCCCGCGTGGAGCGAGTGTTCGCCGAGACGATGGCGCCCGGCCGTGCGTTGGACGGCGCCGGCTCGCTGCCCTTCGACCTTTCGCTCGGACTGGCGCTTGCCGGCGTGCCGCTCGTGGGCGACGCGCTGGCGATCCTCGCGCTCGCGGGGCCGGCCGTGGACTTCGCCGCGGTGAGCCGGATCGTGCGCTCGCCCTTCATCGGCGGCGCGGAATCGGAGATGGACGTGCGTGCGCGGCTGGATGCGAAGCTGCGCGAGCGCTCCGGGCCGCAACTCACCCTCGAGCAGTTGATCCGCCTCGCGGCGGCGCCGCAGGGCGCGCGGGCGTCGCGGCTCCTCGATCGCCTGGCCGCGCTCGCCGAGGCTCGCAAGTCCACGCTCTTCGGCACCAAGACACCGTCCCAATGGGCGAAGGCGTTTTCCGATGCGCTGGCCGTCGCGGGATTTCCGGGCGAGCGGTCGCTCGATTCGGCGGAGCACCAGGCCCTCGAGCGCTGGCATGCACTGCTCGCCGATTTCGCGAGCGTCGAGCGCGTGACGGGCAAGATGAAGTTCGCCGACGCGCACGCGCGCCTTGCGCGGATGGCTGCGCAGGCGATCTTCCAGCCCGAGTCGCCGGAGGTGCCGGTGCGGATCCTCGGCGTGCTCGAGTCCGCCGGCCTCGAATTCGACCACCTCTGGGTGATGGGGCTGACCGACGATGCGTGGCCAATGCCCGCGCGACCCAATCCCTTCCTGCCCGTGAAGGCGCAACGCGCCGCCGGCATCCCGCAAGCGGATCCGGCCGCGTCGCTCGAGCTCGACCGGCGAATCACCGAAGGATGGACGCGCGCGGCGCCGGAGGTCGTGTTCAGCCACGCGCGTGCCGAAGGCGATAGCGAATTGGCGCCGAGCCCGCTCATCGCGGCGATTCCGCAGGTCGCGTCGGAAACCCTCACCCTGGCGCCGGCGACCTCGCTGCGCGCCGCAATCCGTCGCGGGGCGCGCGTCGACACGCTCGAGGATGCGCGCGCGCCGGCGATCAACGGCGCAGAGCCGCAGAAGGGCGGCACCGGGCTCTTTCGCGACCAGGGCGCGTGCCCGTTCCGGGGCTTCGCGCATCGGCGCGTCTTCTCCGCGCCGCTCGAGACCCCGCGCCTTGGGCTCGATCCACGCGACCGCGGCAACCTGCTGCACGAGATGCTGGCGCAGGTGTGGACGGGGCTCGAGGGCAAGGCGGCGCTCATCGCGCTCACGCCTGCTGCCCGCCGCGAGCGGTTGGAGAAGGGCGCCGACGCCGCGATCGCGAAGGTAAAGAAGAAGCGCGGCGACGCGCTCTCGGGCCGATTCGAGGCGCTCGAGCGCGCCCGCCTCATCCGCCTCGTGGACGAGTGGCTCGACATCGAGGCCGGGCGTCCCGACTTCCAGGTGCTCGCGACCGAGACCAAGCATCCCCTCACGTACGGCGGCGTCACGGTAAATGTGATCCTCGACCGCATGGACGCGGTGGCGAAGGGCCGCGCCATCATCGACTACAAGACGGGCGAGTGCGCCACCTCGTCGTGGCTCGGCGAGCGGCCGGACGAGCCACAGCTCCCGATGTACGCGCTCTCCGGCATGGATGTTTCGGTGGTCGCGTTCGGCCAGGTCAAGGCCGGGAAGATGGGTTTCAAGGGATTCGCGCGCGAGGAGGGACTCGTGCCCGACACCAAGCTCATCGAGGACGACCGCAGCCGCCATCGCGGCCAGTACAAGAACTGGGACGAGCTGCAGGAGAAGTGGCGCGGCGAGCTCGAGGCGACCGGCCGCGGCTTCGCCGAGGGCGACGCGCGCGTCGATCCGAAGCGCGGCCCGCTCACGTGCGGGACCTGCGACCAGCACACGTTCTGCCGCATCGCGGAGAAGGGCTCGTTCGGCGTTCGCAAGGGGGACGAAGCCGATGAATGACGCTTTGGAGATCCCCGACCTCGACGCGCGCGCGCGCGCGCTCGATCCGCGCCGCTCGTTCATCGTGCAGGCGCCTGCCGGCTCGGGAAAGACGGAGCTCCTGATCCAGCGGGTGCTGGCGTTGCTGGCGACCGTCGACCGGCCGGAAGAGGTCGCCGCCATCACGTTCACGATCAAGGCGGCCGCCGAGATGCGCCGCCGCGTCTTCGAGGCGCTCGCCGCCGCCCGCCATTCGCCGAAGCCCGGGAAGTCACATGAGGCACGCACGTGGGAGCTCGCGACCGCGGCCCTCGCGCGCAACGACGCGCTCGACTGGAAGCTCGAGGAGAGCGCCGAGCGGCTGCGCGTGCAGACCATCGACGCGCTGTGCGCCTCGCTCACGCGTCAGATGCCCGTCCTGTCGCGCTTCGGCGGACAGCCTGAAAGCGTGGAGGACGCTTCGGCGATGTATGTGGAGGCGGCGCGGGCGTTGCTCGCGCACCTCGAGGAAGGCGATGCCGACATCGCGCGCCTGCTGGGGCACGTCGACAACGACGTCTCGAAGGCGGAGAAGCTCCTCGCCGACATGCTCGCCTCGCGCGACCATTGGATCCGCACGCTGCTGCGCCAGCGTGTCGATCGCGACTCGCTCGAGGTGGTGCTGAGCGACATTCGGGCGGAGACGGTGGCTCGCGTGCAGGCGTTGTGGCCCGCCGGGCAACCGGGGCCGGACGTCGACGACGTCGCCGGCTGGATCGCGTTCGCGCCGTCGTTCCTCACGCAGGCGAACAAGTGGCGCGCCTCGTCGCCCGCCGTGCTCCGCGACACGCCCGGTTTGCTCGAGCGCATCAAGGCGCTCAGGAGCCTCCCGCCCGCCATGTTCGACGACGCCCAATGGGAGGCGCTGCAGACGATCGTGCGGTTGGCACCTCGAGCCCTGGCCGAGCTGCAGGTCGTCTTTGCACGCCGTGGGCAGGCCGACTTCATCGAGATCTCGCAGGGCGCGTTGCGCGCGCTCGGTCCCGAGGGAGAGCCTACCGACCTGTTGCTCGCCCTCGACTACCGCATCCGCCACATCCTCGTGGACGAGTTCCAGGACACGTCGCACTCGCAGTTCGAACTGCTCGAGCGGCTCACCTCCGGCTGGCAGCCGGGCGACGGGCGCACGCTTTTCCTCGTGGGCGACCCGATGCAGTCCATCTATCGCTTCCGCGAGGCCGAGGTCGCGCTCTTCATCCGCGCCTGGAACGAAGGCATCGGCGACGTGAAGCTCGAGCGCCTCACGCTCTCGGCCAACTTCCGCTCGCAGGCGGGCATCGTCGACTGGGTGAACGCGAGCTTCGCGCGCATCATGCCGGCCGATGGCGACATCGCCACCGGCGCCGTCGCCTACTCGCCGTCGCACCCGGTGCATCCGCATGCCGGCAAGGCCGTGCACGTGCATCCGTTCCGCGACGGCGACGGCGCGGCGCTCGGGCAGCACGTGGCGCAGGTCGTGGCGCAGTCGAGGGACGCGCGCGTCGCGATCCTGGTGCGCAACCGCAGCCACCTGCGCGAGGTGATCCCGCGACTACGCGCGGCGAATCTCGCATTCCGCGCGATCGAGATCGAGCCGCTGGGCGACCGCCCCGTGGTGCAGGACCTGCTCGCGCTCACGCGCGCGCTCTCGCACCTGGCGGATCGCACCGCGTGGCTCGCCGTGCTGCGCGCGCCGTGGTGCGGGCTCACGCTGGCGGACCTCACCGCGCTGTGCGGCGCGCAGGACGACCTCACCGTATGGGCCGCGATGAACGAGGCGCAACGGCTCTCCGCGGTTTCGGAGGATGGCCGCGCACGACTTGCGCGCTCCGTACGAATCCTGGCGCCGGCGCTGGCCGATCGCCGGAGGTCGAGCCTGCGCGCAACGGTCGAGGCCGCGTGGCTCGCGCTCGGCGGCCCGGCGTGCGTCGAGCGGGACGTGGAGCTCGACGACGCCGACATCTACCTCGATCACCTCGAGGCGTTCGAGCGCGGTGGCGCGATCGACGACATGGCCGACTTCGAGGCGTCCATCGAGAAGCTCTTCGCGTTGCCGGACCTCGAGGCGCCCGAGCGCCTGCAGGTGATGACGATCCACAAGGCGAAGGGCCTCGAGTTCGACGTGGTGATCGTGCCGGGGCTGGATGCCGGCACCGGCCGCGACGACCGCCGGCTCTTCATGTGGATGGAAACGCCGGGTAACGCGCTCCTGCTGGCGCCCATCAACGCGACCGGTGCGGATGATGACCCCGTGTATGGCTACATGCGCGAGGTCGAGCGGCAGAAGGCCGATCACGAGAATGCGCGGCTGCTCTACGTGGCGGCCACCCGCGCCCGGCGGGAGCTGCATCTCCTCGGCTGCGCGCGGCTCGACGACCACGGTGCGCCGCAAGACCCGCCGAAGGGATCGCTGCTGCAGAAGCTGTGGCCTGTCGTGTGCGACGACTTCGCCACCTTGGGCGCCTCGCCAGCGAAGAACGACCTGCCCGGAGTGCCGGCGGCTTCGCAAGGGGCGCTCCGCCGGCTCGACATCGAAGGCTTCCGCTTCGACATTCCCGCGGCAGTGAGCTGGCGTCCCGCCGAGGAGCTTCGCGAGATCGATGCGCTGGAATTCTCGTGGGTGGGCGATACGGCGCGCCGCATCGGCAGCGTGGTGCATCGCCGGCTGCAGCGCATTGCCGAAGACGAGGCCCGCGGCTGGAGCCGTGCCCGCATCGAGAAGGAGCGGCCCGCGCTGCGCCGCGAGCTCGCCGCTCGCGGCGTCGCGGACTCCGACCTCGACCGCGCGGTGGAACGCGCGGCGATCGCGCTCGCGCAGGCGCTGGAAGATGACCGTGGCCGCTGGCTCCTCGGCCCGCAACAGGCCGCGCGCAACGAGTACCGCCTCTCGACCTGGAACGACGGGGTGCGGCGGCGGCTGGTGATCGACCGCTACTTCACCGACGGCGAGGGCCGCACCTGGATCGTGGACTACAAGACCAGTGGCCACGAGGGTGCCGACGTGGACGTATTCCTCGACGAGGAGCGCAAGCGCTACCACGACCAGCTCGAGAGCTATGCGCAGGCCTTGGAGAAACCCGACAGCCGCCGCGGCCTCTACTTCCCGTTGCTGAAAGGATGGCGCGAATGGCCGTGAGATGGCTCGCCGCGGCGGCCGCGTGGTGCGCGCTCGCCGCGCACTCGCAGGACCTGCTGAAGGATTCCCCCGCCGCGGACTGGCGGGCGCTCGACCCGGACAACACGATCTACGTGGAGCTTCCGGCGGGGCGCGTCGTGATCGAGCTCGCGCCCGCGTTCGCGCCGGAGAACGTGGCGCAGGTGAGGAAGCTCGTGCGCGAGAAGTATTTCGACGCGAGCTTCGTGATCCGCGTGCAGGACAACTACGTCGTGCAGTGGGCGCGGCCCGAGACCGACGAGCTCGCGAAGAAGATGGCGTCGGTCAAGGTGAAGCCGGAGTTCCTGCGCAAGGTGGACCCGAACGTCATCTTCACGAAGCTCCCGGATCCGGACACGTACGCGCCGGAGGTTGGCTTTTCGGGCGGCTTCGCCGCCGCGCACGATCCGAAGCGTGGCGAGACGTGGCTCGTGCACTGCTACGGCTCCGTCGGCGTCGGACGCGACAACGACGCCGACTCCGGCAACGGCGCGGAGCTCTACGCCGTGATCGGCCAATCCCCGCGACACCTCGACCGCAACATCACCTTGATCGGTCGTGTCGTGCGAGGCATCGAGCTCATGTCGGTGATGCCGCGCGGGCCGGGCGCGATGGGGTTCTACGACAAGCCCGCCGACTACATCCCGATCCGGTCGGTGAGGCTCGCCGCGGACGTGACGCCCGGCGAACGACTGGCGCTCGAGGCATTGCGCACCGACAGCGCGACCTTCAAGTCGTGGATCGCGTCGCGGGCGACTCGCAAGGAAGCCTGGTTCAAGGATCCGGTCGGGCACATCGGCGTCTGCAACGTGCCGCTACCGGTGCGCGTGAAGCCCTAGGCGGAAATCCCCAGCTCCCTGCACAGGCGGGCGACGGTCGCCTTCAGCGACTCGACTTCGCCGCGCAACTGGTCGACGTTCGCCTGCACGGTAGCGATGTCGCTCACCCCAAAACCGGGGACAGACCCCGGTTTCCCGTCTGCAGGAACGGATGCGGTTCCCGCATACGAGAAACCGGGATCCGTCCCCAGCAGATGCACCCAACGTGTCTCCCTCGCACCCGGCTGCTTCGCGAGCTCGCGCACCCAGGGCTTCTCGGCGAGCTCATTCAGGAAGGCCTCGACCGAAAGGATGTCGCCGAACTTGTGCAGGCGCTCGCTGTTGATGCGCAGCTCGCCGGCCGTTTGCGGCCCGCGCAGGAACATCACCGCGAGGAGCGCCACCGACTGGGGCGGCAACCCCAGGCCCTTTCCCATGTTGTGCGCGTAGCGCATGACGCGCCCGCCGCTGGACTCCACGACCAGCGAGAGCGACTTGAGATGGTCGAGCGCCGCCTGGATCTCGGCCTCCGAAGCCTCGATCACCGGATCGCGCGCGGTCTTCTGGTTCGCGCCCGAGACGAGCGCGTTCAGCGTGAGGGGATAGCTATCGGGAACGGTGTGCTGCTTCTCGACGAGAACGCCGAGGACGCGCGTCTCGAGAAGTGAAAGGGCGGGCAGGCTCATGCGGACATCCTACCCGCTCGAGCCTTCAGAACTTCACCATCCCCAGCATGCCGATGACGCCGACGGCGATGAGGTAGAACGCGACGATGTAGTTCAGCAGGCGCGGCATCACCAGGATCAGGATGCCGGCGATCAGGGCGATGAGCGGGCCGATGGCGACGTGCAGGTTCATGTGGGAGCTCCGGGTATGAGTGCCACGTTCGACACGTCCGGGGCCGAACCGTTTTCGCCGGCCACCCATTCGCGCATCAGCGCCACCACCCGCTCGGGCTGCTCGATGGGGGACATGTGCCCCGAGTCCTCCACGATCGCGAGCCGAGCGCCGGGAATGCCGTCGGCCAGCTCCTTCAGGATCTCCACCGGCATGAGCTGGTCATGGCGCGCGGCGATCACGAGCGTTCGGCAGCGGATGTCCTTGAGGTGGGGACGGCTGTCGATGCGACCGATGATCGCTTCTTCCTGCCGCTTGAACCCGTCCTTGCCGACCGAGAGCGCCATCGAGCCGATGATCCCCGTGAGCACCGGGTCTTCCAGGTGCTCTGGCGTCATGAGCTTCGGCAGCAGCGTGGTGGAGACGGCGGGAAAGTCGCGGTCCGCCAGCGCCATGAGGCGGCGCCGGTTCTCCGTGCCTTCCGGCGTGTCGGGGCGTGCGTGCGTGTTCAGGAGTGCCAGCGCCGAGACGCGCTCGGGCGCCTGCCGCATGAGCTCGAGGGCGACGTATCCGCCCATCGAGTGACCCGCGAGGAGGAACTTGCCGGCCGGGGCCTGGCGCAGTGCATCCTGCGCCAAGCCCGCGATGGTGTTCGCTCGGGTCAGGTCCGCGACGAGGAGCGTCGCGACATCCGCGAGCCCGGTCGCCAACGGCTGGAAGGCGTCGGCGTCTTCCAGCAGCCCGGGCAGTACGAGGAGGTTCGGTCGCGCCATGGTCCTGCGATGGCAAGCCTCGCAGGAAGTTCGGCGCGCCGGCTCAGTACCTCGGCACCGAGCGCTTCAGGAAGGCGTCGGACTCGATGGCGCGGCGGTCGCGCTCGGCGGCCAGGCCCGCGCTGGTGGAGGCCGCCAGGCGCTTGAGGCCACGGCGAACGCTCAGGGTGGCGTCGGTGAGCCAAGCGGCGATCGCGACCGCGCGCTCGACACGGGCGGCGCGGATGTGCTCTTCGATGGATGCGAAATCGGGATATTGGGTCTTGAAGTTCATGTTGCCTGTCTCCTTGTGGAAGTCATGGCGCCGGATACCCCGGATGAGGGGCTTGGAATCGGTGCCACAGGCAAAATATAGGTATCATGTTGCACTGCAACAACAGATATGTTCTGCGGCAATGCCGCAGGAAAATTGAGTCATGAACCGGGGAACGCACCGTCCACCGCCGCTAAACGCCCTGCGGGCGTTCGAGGCCGCCGCGCGCCACCTGAGCTTCAAGGTCGCCGCGCGCGAGCTCCACGTGACCGCGGGCGCCGTGAGCCACCAGGTGAAGCAGCTGGAGGATTACCTCGGCGTGGCGCTCTTCCGCCGCCTCACGCGGGCGCTGGAGCTCACTGCCGAGGCGCATGCGCTGCTTCCGAAGGTGCAGGAAGGCCTCAACGCGCTCACCGAAGCCGTGGATCGCGTGCGTGCGCGCGAGGAGGCCCCCGCGCTCACCGTGATCGCGCCCCCGAATTTCGCGGCGCGCTGGCTGGTGCCGCGCCTCGCGCGATTTACCCACGCGAATCCGGCGGTCGAGCTGCACGTCGCGAGCCGCCCCGGGATGATCGACGGCCGTGGGGATAGCGAGGTGGTGCCCATGGCCGACGCGCGCGACGACACCCCCATGGCGATGGTGCGCTTCGGCGACGGCCACTATCCCGGCGCGCACGTGGACGAGGTGTTCTCGGCGGTGTACGTGCCGGTATGCAGCCCGGTGCTGCTGAAGGGTTCGCACCCGCTGCGCAAGCCCGAGGACCTGCGCTTCCATACGCTGCTCCACGAGGACACCGTGACGGAAGAGGGCGCGCGCCCGAGCTGGGGCGACTGGCTGAGCTCCGTGGGTGTCACGGACATCGAGGCCACGCGCGGGCCGCACTTCAGCGACGCGTCGCTCTCGTTCGAGGCGGCCCTCGAGGGGCTGGGCGTCGCGCTCGTGATGAAGCCCCTGGTACGCACCGAGATCGAGGCGGGCCGGCTCGTCGTGCCTTTCGACATCGCGGCCCCCGCGAGCTATTCCTACTACCTCGTGACCCCCGAGGGGAGCGAGGTCGCGGGCACGGTCGCCAACTTCCGCCGCTGGCTCCTCGCCGAGTCGGCGACGGAGCGCTCGAGCGAGATCACAGCCAGCCGATCCGTCGCAATCGCCGCCAGAGGATGAGGTCGATGGCGGCCATGAGGCCCAGCGCGAGCGGGTAGCCGAAGGCCCAGTGCAGCTCCGGCATGTGCGCGAAGTTCATGCCGTAGATCCCCGCGATCATCGTGGGCACCGCTACCAGCGCCGCGTAGGCCGCGAGCTTCTTGGTGACCTCGCCCTCGTGCAGCGTGATCATCGAGAGGTTCACCGACATCGCCGTGATCACCATGTCGCGCAGGCCGTCCAGCTGCAGGCTCACGCGCGTGAGGTGGTCGTAGATGTCGCGGAAGTATTCCTGCACGGGCTGGCAGATCTGGGGCACGCGCCCGCCGTAGAGCTTGTGCGTGACCTCGAGGAGCGGCTCCACCATGTGCCGCATCACCATCAGTTTGTGCTTGAGGCAATAGAGGTGCTCGATGTTCCGGCGCGGCGAGCTCTCGCCGAAGATGCGCTCCTCGATCTCTTCGAGCTCCACCTCCAGCGCATCGACGACCGGGAAATAGCGGTCCACCACGTTGTCCATGAGCGCGTAGAACACATAACCCGCGCCACGCTTCAGCAGATGCGGCTCCTTTTCCGCGCGGTCGCGCACGGCCTGGAAGCCGGGCTCGAAGCGGTGGCGAACCGTCAGCACGTAGTTGGGACCGACGAAGAGGTCGAGCTCGCCCACCTCGATCTCGTCGCCCTTCACGATCGGCACGTGCAGCGCGGCGAAGAGCGATGAGTCGCCATACTCCTCGATCTTCGGCCGCTGGTGGCCGGTGAGCGCGTCCTCGACCGCGAGCGGGTGCAGGCCGAACTCCTCCTGCATCGCATAAACCTCCTGCGGCTCGGGATCCTTGATCGCGACCCACACGAAGCAGTCCGGCCGCTTCACGTACTCGCTGATCTCGCCGGGGGCGATGTCGCCGATCCGCTTGCCGCCCTGGTATGCCGCGCAGTTGATGAGCATCTAGTAGGTCGCCGTCGCATCCATCGTCATCGCGCCCTCGTAATCGGTCCACAAGCGTGCGGTCCGCTTCGACTCCTCGGGCAAGCCGCAGGTAAGAAAGTTCGCCGTGTCGAAGAGGGGCCGCAGCGCCCGGAAGGTGTAGGTGCGCAGCGTCGTGTCCGGCCGGTTGCGGCGCAGCAGGTCCACGAGGAGCGTGGCGACCAGCGGTCCGTGCACCACGAGCCCCGGGTATCCCTCGACGCGTGTCACGTACGGATGGTCGTAGTGGATGCGATGTCCGTTGAAGGTCACCGCGGAGTAGCGGAAGAGGAGCAACGGATCGGGATGGATCTCGCGCCGCCACGTCGCCCCCGTGGGCGCCGGCGTGATCGGGGACGACCCACCGCCCTCGCCGCGATAGACGATGTCGTGCTCGTCGGAGAGCACGAGGCCGGTCTCGTCGCTCACCTCGTGCCGTACGGTCACGAATACCAGCGAACCGCTGCGCCCGTGCTTCGGCACGACGTCGGCGATGCGTGAAACGCGGCGCACGCGGCTTCCGACGCGCAGCGGCTTCAGGAACTCGAGCCGGCTCCCCGCCCACATGCGCCGCGGCAGCGGCACCGGCGGCAGGAATTCCCCGCGAGCGGCGTGGCCATCCGGCCCGGCCTGCGACTCGCGATAGGCCGGAAGGAAGTACAGCCAGTGCGCGAGCGGCGGCGCGGCGTCTCCCGCGCGCGGCGGCGGATCGTCGCGATCGAGCAAAGCCGCCAATGAGATCAAGGGGCTGCGCGTGATCTCGTCCTCGCGCTCCTCGGTGCGCCCGATCCATTCGCGGTACTTCTCCAGCGGCGTGTCGACGGTCATGAACTTGCTCCGGGATTCGCGGCTCCAAAGTACAGCACCTGCACGGAGGACGAGCGATGGCGATGGCGCCCCTGGTCGAGGACTATCTCTCCCGGCACGACGCGAGGTACGACCTCGTGGCGCACCCGCGCTCGCGCTTCAGCATCGAGACCGCGGATGCCGCGGACGTTCCCGGCGATCGCCTCGTGAAGGCGGTGCTCCTCGAGGACGACGACGGCGTCGTGCTCGCGGTGCTTCCTTCCACCCGCAGCGTGCACCTGGGCCACCTCAGCACCGAGATGCACCGGCGCATGCGGCTCGCGGACGAGAACGACCTGCAGGGGATCTTCCCCGACTGCGAGCCCGGGGCCATCCCGCCGCTCGGGCCCGCCTACGGGGTGCGCACGATCCTCGACGACAGCCTGGAGGCGCAACCGGACGTGTTCTTCGAGGCCGGCGACCACGAGCATCTCGTGCACATGACCGCGCGGCAGTTCATGGCGCTGGTCGGTCCCGCGACTACGGTGCACTTCTCTCAGTCCAGTCGCCACCAAGCGCCTTGATGAGCGCCACCTCCGCGGCGAGGCGGCGGCCCAGCAGCTGCAGCAGCGAGCGCTCTTCCGAGAGCTGCGTCGATTGCACCTGCACGATGTTCACGTAACCCACGATGCCCGCCTTGTACTGGTTCAGCGTGAGCTGCACGCTCTCGCGCGCGAGGCGCGTGGCGTCCTGCTGCACCTTCACCTCCTCGGCGAGCCAGTGGACCGTGGCGAGGTTGGTCTCCACTTCCTGCAGGGCGGTGAGCACCGTCTGCCGGTAGTTCGCCACCGCCTCGTCGTACTGCGCACGCGTGATGTCCACCTGCGCGCCACGCGCGCCGAAGTCGAGCAGCGTCTCCGCGAGCCCCAGGCCCAGGGACCACACGCGATTCGAGACGGAGAAGAGGTTGGAGAGTGACGAGCTCGCGAATCCCGCGCTGCCGTTGAGGCTCAACGACGGGAAGTACGCCGCCTGCGCCACGCCGATCTGCGCATTGGCCTGGACCACGCGGCGCTCCGCCGCCGCGATGTCGGGACGGCGCTGCGCGAGCGTGGAGGGCACACCGGCCGGCACGTTCGGGATGTACGGGTCGTATTGCGGGAGCTTCGCGAGCGAGAACGTGGACGCGGGCTTGCCGGCGAGGAGGCCGATCGCATTCTCCAGTTGCGCGCGCGAGGCGCGCGTGTCGATGAGCTGCGCCTCCATGCTGCGCACCTGCGCTTCCGCCTGGACCACGTCGACCTTCGCGGCCACGCCCGCCTTGTAGCGGTTCTCGGCGATCTCGAGCGACCTGCGGAAGGCGACGATGAGCGCCTGCAGCACGTCCATCGCCGTATCGGTCACGCGAAGCTGGAAATAGTTGGTGGCGAGCTCGGCCTGGATCGACATGCGCAGGTTCTCCAGGTCCGCGGCGCTCGCCTCCGCGCCCGCGTTGCCGGCCTCGATCTGGCGGCGCACGCGGCCCCAGAGATCGATCTCCCACTGCGCGTCGAGGGCCACGGTGTAGCGCGTGGCGCTCGCGTTCACGTCACCGGCGGATTTCGCGCGATTGGCGCCGGCGCTCAGCCCGACCGTGGGAAAGAGCCCGGCGCGTGCCGCGGTCACCTGCGCGCGCGCGGCGCGGTAGCGGGCCTCGGCGGCGCGCAGGCTCTGGCTGTCCACCTCGACCTGGCGCATGAGCTCGTCGAGCACCGGGTCCCGGAACACCTTCCACCACTCGCCCTTCGGGGCCGCGTCATTCGGATTCGCCACCAGCCAGTCGCCCACTTCCTTGAACTTGGCGGACTGCGGCGCTTCCGGCTTCTCGTAGTTGGGCCCGACCGCGCAGCTTGAGAGAAGGAATAGTCCACAGATAAACACAGATAAACACGGATGAAGACCCGCGAAGTTCAGCTTCCGTGCGTTGGAATTTGAATTCATCCGATCCATCTGTGTTTATCTGTGTTTATCTGTGGACATTCTCTTTACAACGTAGCCACCGCTGTTTCCTCACCCTTCCCGAATTGTCGGCGGGACCAGAGGCGGAAGCGGTCGAGGTAGAGGTAGATCACCGGCGTCGTGTAGAGGGTGAGTAGCTGGCTCACGAGGAGGCCGCCCACGATCGCGATGCCGAGCGGGCGGCGCAGCTCCGCGCCGTCGCCGGTGCCGAGGGCGAGCGGGATCGCGCCCAGCATCGCGGCGAGCGTCGTCATCATGATCGGGCGGAAGCGCAGCAGCGCCGCGTCGCGGATCGCGGCCTTGGTGTCGCGATGGCCCTCGCGCTCCCGGTCGAGCGCGAAGTCGATCATCATGATCGCGTTCTTCTTCACGATGCCGATGAGCAGGATCACGCCGATGAGCGCGATCAGCGTGAACTCCGTGTTGAAGAGCCGCAGCGCGAGGAGCGCGCCCAATCCGGCCGACGGCAGCGTGGAAAGGATCGTGATCGGGTGCACGACGCTCTCGTAGAGCACGCCGAGCACGATGTACACCGTGATCAGGGCGGCGAGGATGAGCCACGGCTGGTTGTCCAACCCCTGCTGGAAGAGCTTCGCCGTCCCCTCGAACGAGGCGTAGATCGTGGTCGGCATGCTGATCCGCGCCATCGTGTCGCGGATGATGTCGGACGCCTGCGAGAGCGACACGCCCTCCGAGAGGTTGAAGGAGATGGTCGCCGCGGCGAACTGGCCCTGGTGGTTCACCGAGAGAGGCGCCAGCGTGGGCTCGTAGCGCGCGATCTGGGAAAGCGGCACCTGTCCGCGCGAGGGCGAGAGCACGAAGATCTGCTCCAGCGTCTGCGGGCTCTGCCACCACTGCGGCGCCGCCTCCATCACCACGCGGTACTGGTTGCGGTCCTGGTAGATGGTCGAGACCTGCGCCTGGCCGAACGCGAGGTTGAGCGCGGAGTCGATGGCGCGCGGCGTGATGCCGAGCCGCGAGGCGGTGGGGCGGTCGATCACGAGCGTCATCTGCAGCCCGCGATCCTGTTGGTCGCTGGACACGTCTGTGAGCTCCGGCACGTCGCGCAGCGCGGCCTCGAGCTTCGGCGCCCAGGTGCGCAGCTCCTGCAGGTCGTCCCCACGCAGCGTGAACTGGTTGCTCGCCTCGGTTTGCCGGCCGCCGCCGCGCAGGTCCTGGATCGGGTTGAGGAAGAGGTTTGCGCCCGGTTCCTTCATGAGCTGCGGGCGCAAGCGCCCGAGCACGCCGTCGATCGGCCCGCGCTCCTTGAGGGGCTTCAACGCGATGAACATCTGCGCGGAGTTGCTGCGGCCCCCGCCGATGAAGGCGGTCACGTTGTCCACCGCGGGATCGGCCATCACGATGGCGGCGAGGCGATCGAGCTTCTCGTGCATCGCCTGGAACGAGGTCGACTGGTCGGCGCGCACGAAGCCGATGAGGCGACCGGTGTCCTGCTGCGGAAAGAATCCCTTCGGGATGCTCGCGTACATGTAGACGTTGAGCGCCACCGTCGCGAAGAACACCACCACCATGAGCAGTGGCCATCGCAGCGCCCAGTCGAGGCTGCGGCGGTAGCCCGCGTGCAGGCGATCGAAGGCGTTCTCGCTCCAGCGGGCGAGACGCCCTTGCTTGTGCTCGGAGGATCGGCGCAGGAGGCGCGAGCACATCATCGGCGTCGTGCTGAGCGACACCACCAGCGAGATCGCGATGGCGACGGAAAGGGTGACCGCAAACTCGCGGAAGAGGCGCCCGATGATGCCGCCCATGAAGAGGATCGGGATGAACACCGCGACCAGCGAGACACTCATGGAGACCACCGTGAACGACACCTCGCGCGCGCCCTGCAGCGCCGCCTTCATGGGCTCCATGCCTTCCTCGATGTGGCGCGAGACGTTCTCCAGCACCACGATCGCATCGTCCACGACGAATCCCGTCGCGATGATGAGCGCCATGAGCGACAAGTTGTTGAGGCTGAAGCCGAGCAGGTACATCGCCGCGAACGTGCCGATGAGCGAGATCGGGATGGCGATGGCGGGGATCAGCGTCGCGCGGCCGTTGCGCAGGAACACGAACACCACCAGGACGACGAGCGCCACCGAGATCAACAGCGTGCGCTCGACGTCGCGCAGGGACGCGCGGATGGTGGTCGTGCGCTCCATCGCGACCTGCAGGGATACGCCCGCGGGGATCGACGCCTCCAGCTCCGGCAGCATCGCCGTGATGGCATCGACCACCTCGATGATGTTCGCGTCCGGCTGCCGGTTGATGATCATCAGCACCGCGGGCTTGCCGTTCGCCATGCCGTAGTTGCGGATGTCCTGCTGGCCGTCCACGACCTCGCCCAGGTCGCCGAGCCGCACGGGCGCGCCGTTGCGCCATGCCACGACGATGGGCCGGTACTCGGCCGCCTTCTTGGCCTGGTCGTTCGCCTGCACGGTCCACGAGCGCTCGCCGTCGTCGAGGAAGCCCTTCGGGCGGTTCGCGTTGGTGTTCGTGATCGCCGTGCGGACCTCGTCGAACCCGATGGCGAGCTTGTTGAGGAGCGTGGGGTTGAGCTCGACGCGCACCGCGGGGAGCGATCCCCCGCCCACGTTCACCTGGCCCACGCCCTTCACCTGCGAGATCCGTTGCGCGAGGTTGGTGGAGGCGATGTCGTACATCTCGCTCGGCCGGTAGCGGTCGGACGTGAGCGCGAGGATCATGACCGGCGCGTCGGCCGGGTTGAACTTCCGGTAGGTCGGGTTGTTGGGGAGGCTCGTGGGCAACGATGTGCGGGCGGCCTGGATGGCGGCCTGCACCTCGCGCGCCGCGGCGTCGATGTTGCGCGAAAGGTCGAACTGCACGGTGACGCGCGTGCTGCCGAGCGAGGAGCTCGACGTGAGCTCGTTCACGCCCGCGATGCGGCCCATGGCGCGCTCGAGCGGCGTGGCCACGGTGGCCGCCATCACCTCGGGGCTGGCACCCGGCAGCGAGGCCGAGACGGAAACCGTCGGGAAGTCCACCTGCGGCAACGGGCTCACCGGCAGGAGCCCGAACGCCACCGCGCCCGCGAGCGCGACTCCTATCGACAGGAGCGTCGTGGCGACGGGACGGCGGACGAACGGCTCGGTGATGTTCACGGGTTATCGAGTGATTCCCACGAAAGGCGTTCTGTCCACAGATAAACACGGATAAACGCGGATGGATCCGGGCGAAGGTCTCGAGCGCCGGTGTGCCTGGGGTCAGCTAGGCAGGCACTCATCCGTGTTTATCCGTGTTTATCTGTGGACAAATCATTGGGGGTCAGTCCGCCGCTGCCGTTTCCGGTTCGGGGTGCTGAGGCGAACGCCGCCAGCGGGCGGCCCAGCGGTCGAAGTAGAGGTAGATCACCGGCGTGGTGAAGAGCGTGAGGAGCTGCGACACGATGAGTCCGCCCACCATCGCGATGCCGAGCGGGTGGCGCAGCTCCGAGCCCACGCCCCAGCCGATCATGAGCGGCAGCGCACCGAGCATCGCCGCCATCGTGGTCATGAGGATCGGACGGAAACGCAAGAGCGACGCCTGGTGGATGGCCTCACGCGGGGCGAGGCCCTGCTCGCGCTCCGCATCCAGCGCGAAGTCGATCATCAGGATCGCGTTCTTCTTCACGATGCCGATGAGCAGGATGATGCCGATGATCGCGATGATGCCGAGGTCGTGGCCGGTGAGGAGCAGCGAGAGCAGCGCGCCCACCCCTGCCGACGGCAACGTGGAGAGGATCGTCACCGGGTGGATGTAGCTCTCGTAGAGCACGCCCAGCACGATGTACATGGTGACGATCGCGGCGAGGATGAGGAGGAGCGTGTTGAGCAGGGAACCGCGGAACGCGGCGGCCGCGCCCTGGAACTCCGCGCGCACGCTCGCGGGCATCGCGATGTCCTTCTCCGTCTTCTCGATCGCATCCACGGCCTGGCCCAGCGACTTGCCGGGCGCCAGGTTGAACGAGATGGTCGTCGCGGGGAATTGCCCGAGGTGGCTGATCGCGAGCGGCCCGGGCTGCTCGCGGATGGTCGCGACGGCGGAAAGCGGGATCTGGTTCGCCCCGGCGACGGTCGAGGCGCCGGTCGCGTTGGTCACCTGCGCCGAGCCATTGTTGTTGGTCTGCTGGACGCCGGAGGCTGGCACGTAGATGTCGTTGAGCGCCGACGGACCGCGCTGGAATTCCGGCTTCACCTCGAGGACCACGCGATACTGGCTCGCCTGCGTGTAGATGGTCGAGATGAGGCGCTGCCCGAAGGCGTTGTAGAGCGCGTTGTCGATCGCCGCGGGCGTCACGCCCAGGCGCCCCGCGGTGTCTCGATCGATGGTGACGTACGCCTGCAGGCCCTGGTCCTGCAGGTCGGAGGCCACGTCGGTGAGCTGCGGGAGCTTGCGCATCGCGTCCACCAGCTTCGGCGTCCAGCGCGCGAGCTCCTCGGCGCTGTTGCTCTGCAGCGTGAACTGGTACTGCGTGCGGCTCACGCGGTCCTCGATCGTGAGGTCCTGCACCGGCTGCATGTAGAGCGTCGTGCCTTCGAGCCGTCGCACGCGCTCCTTGAGACGGTCCATCACGACGCTCACGCGATCGCGCGAGTCGTGCGGCTTGAGCGCGATGAGGAGCCGCCCCGCGTTGAGCGTGATGTTCGTCCCGTCCACGCCGATGAACGACGAGACGCTGTCCACCGCCGGATCTTCCAGCAGCACCTGCGCGAGCGAGCGGCTGCGCTCGGACATGGACGTGAACGAGGCCGATTGCGGGCCCTCGGAAATGCCCTGTATGAGCCCCGTGTCCTGCAGCGGGAAGAAGCCCTTCGGGATCGCGATGTAGAGGATCACGGTGAGGGCGAGCGTCACCAGGAACACGATCATCGTGAGCGGCTGGTGGTCCAATACCCAGACGAGCGCCTTGTCGTAGCGCGCGATGATGCGGTCGAACATCTCGCCGGTACGCTTGAAGAAGCGGCTCTGCTTTTCGGGCGGCGTGTGCTTGAGCAGGCGCGCGGCCATCATCGGCGTGAGCGTGAGCGAAACGACGGCCGAGATCAGGATCGCCACCGCTAGCGTGATCGCGAACTCGCGGAACAGGCGCCCCACCACCTCGCCCATGAAGAGGAGCGGGATCAGCACCGCGATGAGCGAGAAGGTGAGCGAGATGATGGTGAAGGCGATCTGCTCGGAGCCCTTCAGCGCCGCCTTCATCGGGTCCTCGCCCTCCTCGACGTAGCGGGCGATGTTCTCGATCACCACGATGGCGTCGTCCACCACGAAGCCCGTGGCGATGGTGAGGGCCATGAGCGTGAGGTTGTTGATGCTGAACCCGGCGAGGTACATCACGCCGAACGTGCCGACGATCGAGAGCGGCACCGCGATGCTCGGTATGAGGGTGCCCGCGACCGTGCGCAGGAACACGAAGATCACCATCACGACCAGGGCGATCGCGAGCATCAGCTCGAACTGCGTGTCGTGCACCGAGGCGCGGATGGTGACGGTGCGGTCGGTGAGGAGCTGCACCTCGATGGAGGCCGGGAGCGTCGCCGTGAGCGTGGGCAGGATCTGCTTCACGCGGTCCACGACCTGGATCACGTTGGCGCCCGGCTGCTTCTGGACGTTCACGATGATGGCAGGCGTGTCGTTCATCCACGCGGCGAGCTTGGCGTTCTCCGCGTCTTCGACCACGTCGGCGATGTCCGAGAGCAGGACCGGCGCGCCGTTCTTGTACGCGATGACGATGCTGCTGTACTCCGCGGCGCTACGCAGCTGGTCGTTCGCGTCGATGGTGTAGGCACGCGAGGGGCCGTCAAAACTGCCCTTCGCCTGGTTCACGTTCGCCGCGTTGATGGCGTTGCGGATGTCCTCCATCGAGAGGCCGCGCGCCGCCGCCGCCTTCGGGTTCACCTGCACGCGCACCGCGGGACGCTGGCCGCCGGAAAGGGTCACGAGGCCCACGCCCGCGACCTGCGAAATCTTCTGCGCGAGGCGCGTATCGACCAGGTTCTGCACCTGGGTCATCTTCATCGTGTTCGAGGTGACGCCCAGCGTGATGATCGCGGCATCGGCCGGGTTCACCTTGCTGTAGATCGGCGGGGAGGGCAGGTCCGAGGGCAGCAGGTTGCCCTTTCCAGCACAGTGGGATCCGAAGCTTGGAATTCACGTGACTTGAAGTCGCGG
>JADMIO011319532.1_pt1 | contig 49268 bp, 41 predicted proteins | sample 8958161 | NCBI WGS metagenome assembly JADMIO01 (sample SAMN16585339, study PRJNA669376) | soil metagenome | isolation source: Crop rotation soil | place: USA: Cullars Rotation, Alabama | collected 2011
CGCGACTTCAAGTCACGTGAATTCCAAGCTTCGGATCCCACTGTGCTGGAAAGAAAGCCTTGTGTCGTTGAATAAAAGTTTTCCGAAAATTTCAACTGAATCCACAACAACGGGAACTGCAGGAATGCTTGGCTTCACCGGAGGTTTGGCCGGCAGGGAAATCATGCACACGATGACTGCAACGGATAACAGCTTCTTCATTCCGAAAATTACTATTTTTTTACGGGTAGATATGTGTCGACATTTTGCCCGATCACAATTCCATTTTCATAACCGAGATTGCAGGAGAACATGTAATGTACGCCTCCGTAGTAGCGCGACATGGCGGCTTCCTTTGCGAAATCGTGTATATGTGTGAACGAACGCGCAGGATACCCGATGTAATCTTTGGAATTATCGGTAAAGGTTACGGCTTCGCCGAATATTTTACTCAGCACTTCCGCGGACGCTGCCGACTGTGTGGAATGACACGATGCATATTCCGGAAACGGCGGCGTGCCAATAAGTGTTATCCATGTTGGATCGATGTAATTGCGGATATACGTAACCGGACGCAACAAATTATATGTGTATTTTATTTTGAAACAATTGATAAACGCATCATGCACGCAAATGCCAACCTTCAGCAATGCAATCGATGCTTTATCGAGTTTGCAATGTGTGGTTTTAATGATCGTTGAGGTGATAGACAAGCTGTGCCCCGGCGGCGAATAGGTTCCGTTTTCATCCGCCCAAAAACGTGCAATTTGTATTTGTTCGGCGGAAAGTGTAAAACTCGAATCGTATTGCTTTTTAATTTCTTTATAAAAATCAGAATTCGTATCGGAAGAAAATGCAGGCGGAGGCGGAAGCAATGCATCTGTTTCAATATTTTCCGGGATGAACGGCCGCACATTTCCCCAATAATACAACAACGCCGGTTTGTTGTTAAAGTAAGGGCTTGTGACAGGCGCCGGCGTAGGAACCCAATATTCATTGCCAATGGGCGGTGTGTAGCTTGGAAAAAGATCGAGCTGGGCAAGATGCCCGCCGTCCGTTTTGCTCCATTCAAAAATAGAATCGGCAATCGCCCGGCCGAATTGAACCGAACGGTTGACGAGATCCGAATCCAATCCTGCAGACAATGCGGCGAGATTCACCTGTTCGATCGAATCGATCGAAAAATTTAAAGCGGTGGATGCATTAAAAAATATTTTTTTCATCATGCGCGGAAGGGCAGCGTTACCTGCGATCGCCCAATCATAGGTTAACCTGCGATCCGGCAGCGGCAGCGCCGGTTGAATGTTTAAATAAGATTGCAGCGATTGATAATTCTTCATGCCATATACGGTTGCTTCGTAATACGCAAGCCAGGTAAAACCAATGGCGCGGCTGGAAACCGGCGGTACATAACCTGAAGTTTTTTTGATCAATTCCAATTCGATGTCGGCAAAACTGGTGGCGTATGCTGCATCATATTCCGATAATGGTTTCGAGGTGTCGATCGGATCAACCTGTACCGAATCTTTCTTACAGGAAATGATGGCAACAGTAAGGCAAGTGATGAATAAAAATTTTCTCATGCTATTTCAAAATGATAAACCGGGTGTTGTAAACCTCGCGTTGTGCATCTGTTAAGGTAAGAAAATAATAGCCTTCGTTCAACAGCGGCAATTCAATTTGAATATTTTTTGCGGAAGGAGAAAGATTGGATTGCTGCACCATTCTTCCATTAATATCTGTAATCGCGTACGATTGAAAAATAATAGCGGCAGGTACATCTATTTTTATTTTCGAGCCGCGGACAGGATTTGGATAAACAGCAATAGCAGGAGGGCTTATCTCAAAAACTTTCGATACAATTGCGAGCGTCGTGTCTTCCACTATATTGATAGTTTGATCTGCGGCTACATTCTTTAATGTTTGGACGCGCCCGCCAAGCCAATAAACCTTGACCGAATCAGCCATTGTGGACGTTCCCAGCCCAAAGAGATTATAACTTGTGCCTTGCGAAGAATGCGAGCTGCCGCCGCCATCTACTTCTTTGAGTTGCCGTTTGCCGTTCGTGTACACAGCGATCTTCGATCCAAATCCGTCGCGGTTATTTTTTACGCCTTCTATTTTTATTTTGAGATAATGGTTGCCGTTGTTGGTTACATTTTTATACAACAAGGTTTGCGTGCTGTCGCTCGTTACACCGGGCCGTGAAATAAATGCTGCAATATTGAGAATGTCCATTTTCCCGTCGTTGTTATAATCGATCAATGCCGAACCTGATTTCGATAAAGGATTGTCGATACCTGCGGAAGCGGAAACATCGGTGAAGAACGCGCCCGAATTTTCACTGCGGTACAATTTATTCGGGCTCGGGTACGACGTGTAAGGAAAATCGATATTGAACCAGCCGCAGGAAACGAAAAGATCTTCATCACCATCATTATCCGCATCCAAAAAATTACAGCCCCAACTCGTTTGGTACGAACTGTCTTGTATCGCCCATTCATTTTCTACATGATACATTCCGGCAACATCCGTAAAGGTATTGTTGCCGTTGTTGCGCATAAAAATATTTTTGCCGATGTTGGTGAAGTAATAATCAAAATCGCCGTCATTGTCGTAATCTCCGCAAGCGATGCCCATGCTGAACAATTCCCGGTTCATATTCGACGGCATAGAAATATCTTCGAAATCTGCTACCGGAAATTTATTTCGATAGAGTGCATTGTCCCAGTTAAACCAGTTTCCAAAATCATTAGAAACTAATAAGTCTACATCATTGTCATTGTCAAAATCCGTGAAAATACTGGTGTGTGTGCAACCTGAATTATTGAGATGATAATCGGAGGTTTTATCGGTGAACGTAAAATTTTTATTGTTGAGATAAAAAAAGTTCGGATAACAATCGACTTCATAACCGGTGATATTAAAAACAGAATCATACGTATAATGCGTGCCTTTGTCGTAATTGCTGAAATAAATATCGAGATATCCATCCCCGTTCACATCGCCGAAGGCCACCGCTTTCGAAAAAATATTCATATGGATGCCGCTCGTAACGGTTATATCCGTAAAAGTGCTGTTGCCGTTATTTCTGAAAATAGTCGGATTGCAAAATGAGCCGCCGCATAAATAATTGGTGACGATCAGGTCGCGGTCGCCGTCATTATCGAGATCTGCAGACGCACCGCCTACGGTCAGGTGATCTTGTATATTCAAAATGTTGATGCCGGAAGAAACGGTCACATCGGTAAAAACGCCGTTGTTATTTTTATAGAGTTTAGTGGAGTCGGTATATAAGCCTGATGTGAGCAGGATGTCATCCCACCCATCATTATTAAAATCGAAGACCACGACACCTGTAAAATAACGGTTGGCTTTGTGCCAAATGCCGGCTTCGTGATTGACGTTAATGAATTGCTGCCCGGAGAGCGGGAAATATAAAAACAAACTCGTAAGCAATAAGTAAATAAGGCGCATCCGGTAGTTTTAGCGTTCTTCGAATTTAATCTTTAATTTAGTGAAAATTTATGAATACCCTGAAAAGCCTGGTGATTACAGTTGTATGGATGCCGCTCGCTGCATCGGCGCAAGTTAAATATTATCCTTCCATTCATTCGATCATTCAAAAACATTGTGTGTCGTGTCATGCACCCGGACAAAACGCGCCGTTCGTGTTTAAAGAGTACGACGATGTAGCGAAGCGGATCAGCACTATTTTGAAAGTAACCGAAAATAATAGCATGCCGCCGTGGCCTGCTGATACAACGTATGTGCGATATCATGAGCAGAATGTACTTACGCTTCATGAAAAAAAATTATTGCAGCAATGGGCGGTCAGCGGCATGCAAAAAGGAAAGAAAGTAAAAAGTGCGGCCGTGGTAAAACCAAAATTAGTTGCGAACATGCAGTTGCCGTTGACGAAGCGCGATACACTCGGCAATACACCGAAAGATGTGTATGTCTACAGCATTCTCGATTGGTATTTTAAGAAGCCGGTGTACGTAAGCGATTATGAATTTCAAATAAAAACACCGTATCTCCATCACTCGGAAATTTTATCGGTGAAAACGGATTCGGTGATCACGCGATCCTATGCGAACACGTATCGGACCGATGCCTACGAGTACGAGAATATATCGATCGATAAATATTTGCTGGGATGGTTTCCCGGAAGCAGTATCGGTATTTTTCCGAAAGGGACAAAAATGAAACTCGACAGCGGTGAAAAATTTTTATCGGTGCTGCATTACATTCCTACAGCGCAAAAATTTATCGACTCGAGTAAATTGATGATCCAAACGACGCAATCAGACGGCAGGGAAGTCAATGAATTTGCCGTTCACGGGACGTATCATTTTTTGTATGAAAGCAATCACGGCGTTCTTATTCCGGCCAATACAACGCGGTCTTTTCATTATACCGATACCGTAAAATATGATATGTCGGCGTTCGCCGTGTATGGGCATGCGCACCACCTGTGCACGAATATGCTCGCGTATGCTGTGACATCAACGATGGATACCATACCGTTGTTGCGGATCCATAAATGGAATTTCAACTGGCAGCTTTCATATCGATTCGATCGGTATCTTAAAATTCCTAAGAACTCAGTCGTGCATTTTCTCGCTTCTTATGATAATACCGATAGTAATCCCGAGAACCTGCATCATCCGCCGAAAGATGTACACGCGTCGTTTATGGCTGATGATGAGATGATGGAATTTTTTATTTTGAATTTGAGGTATGAACGGGGAGATGAAAAAAAGAAGATTGTTTACTGATAAATTTTACATTTGTTCATGCAAAAATTTTCCGCAGAAAATGTAAAAGCGTATTACGATAAATTAACAAGTTCCTATCTTGATATTTATGGCGATGTGATACAAGCTTTTCGGCCATCTAAGAAAAAAGACCTCTTGCGTTATATTGCTCAAAGCAGCGGATTAAAGCGCGGAATGAAAATATTAGATGCCGGCTGCGGTGTGGGCGGGCCCGCGATTTATTTTGCATCAGAATATAAAGTCCGGGTAGATGCTCTCACGATTTCGCCGGTGCAAGTGGAAGAAGCTAAACTTCGCGTGGCTGAAAAAAATCTCGGAGAATATGTTCATGTATCGGAAGGTGATTATCATCATTTGGATAATTACTATGCTGCGAATAGTTATGACGCGGTTTATTTTTTAGAAAGCCTTGGACATGCAGCAGCGCCGGAGCAAGTTATTACAAAAGCTTACCAATCGTTGAAGCCCGGCGGATACATTTATATCAAAGATTTTTACCGGAAGATATCTGAAGATGTTATAGAACAACAAAAGATCGATAAGGTCATTCAAAATATAAATCAAAGTTATAGTTACAACACACTCGATCTGCATGAATTGTTGTATGCGCTTCGAAAATGCGGATTTGAAATTCTTTTCATTAAGAATTTTGATTTTAAAGACGATACCAGTATTCGTGCTGCATTTGAACAGGCGCATCAAATAGATGTGTTTGAAGGAATGGACGAATTTTGGCCGGCAGAATGGCTCGAGATCAAATGCAGAAAGCCGTAGTTAATTTTTATTTTCAATAAGCTTGTCGACCACAAACGGGGGGCGTTTTCTTGAAAACTCCAGTGTTCTCCATAAATATTCTGCTAGAATGCTGGCGGCTATTAACAGCAAGTTTCCAAAAAGTGTAATTAGCCCCACCAATAATTTTGTTTCCGATGCAAATTGTTTCGAGAAAAATAAATAGACCCCGAAAACAATGGATAAAAGGAAAATTAAGAGCGTAGAAAATGTGATCATGCGGATGGGGAAATAAGAAAAAGAAACCAACGAATCGGCCCAAAGTTTTATTTTTTTGTTGAGCGTCCATTGTGATTTTCCTTTTTTACGCGAGATGCGCGTTATCGGGATGGAAACATACGGATATTGCAGCCACGAAATCAGGTACACTAAATTCGTGTTGCTTTCGTTCATTTTTACTATATGGTCACGCAGCTCGCGATCAAAAACTAAAAGATCATAACCGCCCGTCGGAATGTGCGGCAACGCGATTTTTTTCATCACCCAATGATATAAATGTCCGAAAAAAGTAAAATCCTCGCGGTTGGTGCGCTGCGCGATCACCAGTTTAATGCCTTTTTCCCAGTACGGCAGCATATCGTATAAATGCTGCGGAGGATCCTGTAAATCGGGGTGGAGCTGCGCATATACATTACCCGTACCATAATTCAAACCTGCTAAAAAGGCATTATAAGAACCAAAGTTACCGCTGAGTTTTACAACGATCGTTTTGAAAGATGCAGCTTCACTTAATGCGACAATCTTTTCATAGGTATCATCTTTCGACCCGTCATCCACCAAAATAATTTCGAGTGCGTAATGGGAAAGATTTTTTTTTAAATCTTCCAAAGCCGGCAGCAGGTCAGCAATATTTTCTGAACTATTGAAACAAGGAATAACGATCGATAACTGCTTCATGTATTTTTTTCAATCAGGTAATCTCCTATAAAGGCTGCGTCGATCCCACTCGTGTAAAAACACGTCAGCACATCATTTACATCATACGCCATCGGTTGATGACGCACATTTAAGCTGGTGTTCAACACTACTCCATGTCCTGTCAGCTCTTTTAAATGCTGGAGGAGCGAATGAAAGATAGGGTTATTTTTGTTATTAACCGTTTGCACACGCGCAGTATTGTCGACGTGCACAACTGCGGGAAGCTCTTTTATCGTGAGAGGTTTGCAATCTGCCGTCATGTTCATGTAAGGAATGGAATGTGTTGCGGATTCAAAATAAAGATCGAAATCTTCTTCCAGTACAGCCGGACAAAAAGGGCGAAAGCTTTCGCGGAATTTTACAGCGCTGTTGATCTTGTCTTTCATTTTCGGATTGGACGGATCGGCGAGAATACTTCTGTTCCCCAGTGCGCGCGCGCCGATTTCCGACTTCCCCCGGAACCATGCAATAATTTTTCCCTGTGTAATATAATCTGCTGCAATTTTTTCCGGCGCCGTAATTTTTTTATAGGGAAGATGATAAGATGACAATACTTTTTCAATTTCGTTGGATGCATAAGCACGGCCTGTGTAGGCTGTAAAGGCAGCACGATCGGGAAATATAGAGGCTTCTGTACCCGCAAGAAATGCCGCACCGATGCTAATACCCTGGTCGCCGGCGAATGGCGGAACATACATGTTTTCTATATTACACCGCTCTGTCATTTTTTTGAGAAGCACGCAATTCATCGCAACGCCTCCTGCCAAACAAATCTTTTTTAAGCCTGTGTTTTGTATCCAATAGTTGATCCATTCGCACACGATATTTTCCAAATGCATTTGTGCAGATGCCGCAAGGTCTTTTTTAATATCTGTATGGAAAGAAGAAGAGAATGGATCGATCTTCAAATCCTGTAAAAGCTGTTCATTGTAAAGGGTAATTTGTTTATTCGGAAAAGATTCACCCGGTTTTATGGGATATAGATATTCGGTGTTGATATGATAATTGCCATCATTGTAAGAAAGAAATTTTTCGAAATTGAAAATTGGATTTCCATATGGCGCCAGTCCCATCAACTTATATTCACCGCCATCGCGCATAAAACCCGCGAGTTGTGTAATGGTGGAATAAAAAGTGCCGAAACTGCAGGGGCGATTCCACCTTTTCAAAACTTCTATTTTTCCATTTTTACCTGTTGCTATCTGCGAAGCTACACCATCACCGGAATTATCCATCGTGACGATCAGCGCTTCTTCAAATCCCGATAAATAATAAGCACTCGCGGCATGTGCATCATGATGATGATAGCGTTTTATGGGCGGGCAAAAACCGAAATGATGCAGGAAATAATTTTTGATATCAGGCTCTATCTTTTCCGGCCAGGTGATGCCATGAAACGCGATCAGAGCTACCTCTTTTATGGTGATATTGCCGAGATCAAGCACTTCCCTGATGGATAACAGCGGAAAAAAACCGGTGCTGTATTTTATTTTATTGAGCCGTTCTTCCTCTACGGCTGCAATGATCTTGCCGTCTGCATATAAGCAGGCACAGGAATCCTGGAATCCGCCACCAAAGCCGCCATTAATACCGAGAATATACATCACTTCCCAAATTTAAAATATTTATAGTATGTGATCTTCGGAATAAAATTCAATTTACTCAGTAGGTAGATCGGGAACCGAAACATGCGGATAAGCGGATACGAAGTTTTATAATCGCGGAACGTTTTGGCGGGAAGTTTCATATAACGTTCGAATTCTTCCTTCGTAATTCCCAATCGTTTTATGCAGAGGTCGAGTATCCTGGGATCTTCGATCGCGTAGATACCATGCTTCCTGTTCAGCGCCGTTTCGCGCTCGAGCTGGCCGGAGCGCACGAGCGCTGAATCGCTGTTCATATTCATGTCGATGTTGAATTTAATGCGATGCACATACTTGATCAGGCTGTGATAAAGATCGTCGAAATAATGCGCGCCGGGATATACCCAATCCAATTCTTTTATAATGATCGCTTCCGCTTCCTTCCGTATGTAATTGAAATTGTAAAAAGGCGTGAATGCTTTTATTCCTTTCAGTGTAGCATAAAAAAACAATTCTTTTAAACCGAAATTAAATTCGGGTTGTTCCGGTTTCCATGGGCGCAGTTTAATCTTTCCAAATTGTTTTTGTACGTTGCGCAAATAATCTCCGTCGAAATACGCCCACGACAAAGGTTTGATGCCTTCCGTTCTGAATGACTGGCCTATCAAAATGTATTTTATATTTTCGCGGTGCGCCACGGCATACAAACTCGACGCAATTCCAATATCGGTGCCCAGATTCAAGTCAGGTGTCGAGGCTTTGAGAAACGTAATTTTCAGATCTTTCCCTTCGCGCCAGTCGGAAGTGATAGTAATCAGCCGAACGCCCAGCTTTTCCACGGCTTTCAGCATATTTTCTCCTGCCACCGGGTTGTCGAAACCATCATTAAAATGAACAGCGAGAGGTTTTAATTTCCAAAGTTTAACGCAGCACCAAAGTAAATAAGTGCTATCTCGGCCGCCGCTGATACCAACGATGCAGTCGTAGGGTTTATCTTTTCCTTTCTTTTTTATTTTTAAGAAAAGATCATTTAAAATTTTTTCTCCGCGTCTGTCATTCGGAAATATTTTTTCAAGCGAGGCATGCGCGTCACAAAAATTACAAATGCCGTTTGCATCAAATGAAATTCCCGGAACTGTGCTGTCCTGTACACAACGCGTACATGTTTGCATCGGTATGGGCAACGGTTGCCCGTTTACAATAACAGTATCCGCGTTTTTATTCATCAAAACGATATCCCTTTTCTTTGAGCATTTTTCCGATCTGCGTTCCTTTTTCTTTTCTGGCTGGAAGTTCTATATCTGTGATCACTAAATCTCCCGCAAATTCATTGAACTTACCGGAAGAGAGGACGCCCTCTTTTCCAACGACCAGCGAACAACCCACCATTTTTTTTCCTTCGTACGGCCCGCCTACAATATAACCCACACTTGTTGTAGAGGCAACGACCAGATCGTAATACGAAGCAAGCAGGTGAAAAGGCTTGTACCATTTGTCGCTGTAAGGATCATCGTTCTCTGTAATATGGTAGTCCACCGTCCACGAAGAAGGCGAGAGGATGAGCTGCGCGCCCATACGTGCGAGCGCATGCCCGATGTGCAGCGCATCCCGGTAATTATCTGCACAAATATTCAACCCGATCTTCCCCCATTTTGTATCGATCACGTGGAGCTGTTGCCCAACTTGATAAAAAGGAAATTCTACTTCGAGTAAATTTATTTTCCGATGGCGGCCATAAATTTCTCCATTATCATTTATAAGGATGGCGGTATTATAATTTTCCTGCCCGGTATGTTCCGTTAATCCTACACAAATATGAATTTGATATTTTTTTGCAAACTCACAAAAGATATCGCTGTACGCACCGGGAATAGTTTTCGCCTGGGATAAGGACGACGGATGCGTCCATGCAAAATCAATCGTTTCCGGTAAAAGAATTAAGTCGGCATGATTTTCAGAAGCTGTTCGAATTAATTTTTCAGCACGTTCAAAATTGCGTTCGGGCTCACCGCCTTCCACTAACAATTGTCCTAATGCGAGGCGCATTGTTATTTTAAGTTTTTGAATTCTTCGTAATTGCGGATATAGTCGCCTTCATTATACGGTTGCGAAGCAAGGCACAGCAAAACACAAGGGCGATGATATTCTATTTTTTTCCAGAACATCGGCGGGATATATAAACCGCGGGAAGGATCTTCCAGAAAAAATTGATATACTTTCCCGTCGCTGTCCTCCAGGTGGATCTGTATGCTTCCTTGAAGCGCTACGATAACCTGTTCTAATGTTTTGTGCGCATGCTCGCTGTAGGTAAATTCAGGCGCCTGATAGTTGATCCAATAGATCCGTTTCACTTCGAAAATATCGAGCGTTTCTTTTTCATTGATAGTGATAGTTTTTCCATCAAAAGGATGTGCAGCTGTATAGTTGATAATTTTTGGTGCTTTTATCATAGTGTCTTCAAGATTGAGAGGCTGTAAAATTATCGACATAAATAGTTACTGCATATTTTGAAAGTCCTGGAACTTAATACCTTAAAAAATCATACCGGTTGTTGTTCTGTTAAAAGATGAGAAGCCAGTTTGCGTGTTCTTTTAATTTCATTCAACTGAACATCTTTCCAATATTCCCGTGCGTCAATTATTTCTTCCAGTGAAATATTGCCCGGGCTGTTAATCACAAAATTATAATCTTCCGGCAGATTCATCAGCGTGCTGGTATTTTTTTTCCCGGAGATCATTTTTTTTAAAAGTTGCATAGCACCGCCAATATAAGTAAAGAAGAATTTGATAAGGTCGAGGAACCGGAAATTAGCAATAAAAATAATGAGATACCCGAAAACCTGGTAGAGCTCGAGCGCTCTGCGCGAGATATGTATAAACTCCAGCGACCCGTTTAGTTGTTTCCTGTACTCATCCCAATCCGTCGTGATTAATTTATAACCTGCTTCACCTTTTGCCGCTAAGCGCGCAACTTCCGTGCCGGGATAGGGGACCATCGTGCCGATAATAGGTTCCGTAGGATTTACAAGAATTCCGATTTTAATCGTATTCCAGATCGTCCTGTGCGTTTCATTCGGCTGGCCGATCAACAAAAATGAACCTGTTTTAATGCCATGCTTTCTTGCACTCTTAAATGCTTTCAATATCATTTTTAAATTAGTGCCTTTACCCATTTTTTTCAACGCCATTTCATCGCCCGCTTCCACGCCCATTTCACACTTATAGATGTTCGCCTTTTTCATTTTTTCAAAAAGAACGTCATTTACATAGCCTACATGTGTTTGTATATCCCATTTTACTTGATCGCCTATCTTTCTTTCAATCATCAGATCCAGCAGCTCTTCCGTTCTTTTCATATCGATACTGAAGAGTTCATCCCCGAAGGAAATTCTTTCCGGTTTCGCATACTCGATCAGCCATTCCATTTCCGCTACGGTGCTTTCCACGCTTCTTTTTCTCGCTACCTTACCGTTATGATTCAAACAAAAAACGCAGGAAAACGGGCAACCCCTAACGGTTTGAATATAATATTCGCGTGCAGGTGGCAGGAGATCCCAGGCAGGCATGGGTATGCTGTACTGGTCGAGGATGCGTGCACGTTCGTTGTTTTTGATAATGCGGTTTCCATCTCTGAAAACAACGCCGTCTATATTTTCCAGTGTACGATTATCGGCAATGGCATCTAAAAGCTCTTTCAAAGTGATTTCGCCTTCACCGAATACACCGATATCAAACGTTGGAAATTCTTTCATCGTCGAAACAGGGATGGCAGTGATGTGCGCACCGCCGATCACGGTGATCACCTCCGGTATTTCTCTTTTCAGCAATCCCGCGAGGTAAGCAGATGGTTTTATTTCGTTGGTAAACGCAGTGAATCCCACGATATCGGCATTTATCTTTTTTAATTTCGCAACCGTTTCCGCCATGCTTAATTTTTCAAACTTGGCATCCAGGCAACAAACTTCGCAATCGGTGTGTGATCTTAAATAACCCGCTAAAGCAGCTAACGAGGTCCTCACAAAATCCGGTGCGTCAAACCAGGGTTCTAAAACGGCCATGGCAGGCGCGTTTACCAATACTATTTTTAATTTTCCGGACATTGGATTTTTCAAATACCTAAAAATGCGTGCTTAAATAGCGCATTTCGATTAACTTTAGGTTCGTGAATTTACCTAAAAAAACACACATTGACTATATTCATTGATGCTGTACACGCTTAAAGTTTATTGGTTTGAAAATACTTTTATTAAATCCTCCTGATGAAAATACGCTCCCTGAATTTGCCGATGAAAAAGGCAACGGTTATGTGGAAGTGGATGACTATGGATACTTTCCTCCGCTGGGGGCTTTATATGTTTTGAGTTATGCAAAGAAGAAGTATCCGCAACATGACTATTATTTTCTGGATTGCATCGGTGAAAACATTTCTTATCCGCAGCTGGAAACAAAAATAAATGAATTGAAACCTGACATTGTCGGCGTAACAAGTTTTACCGTTTCGATGACAGATGTAATCTTAGCGGCAGAAATTATCCGGAAAGTTGTACCGGGCGCACACATTTGTTTAGGAGGCCACCACCCGACCGCTTTTGCCTATGAAGCCTCGCAGCTTTCTCAATTTGATTCGATTGTTGTCGGCGAAGGAGAGTATGCATTTGCGGAGTTGGTACATTGTATCGCCAACGGCCTTGATTTTACAACTATATTGGGCGTATATACCAAAGATTCTATCCGGCGTTTTATCAAGGAAGATTTTAAAGACCGCCGCTTTTTGGCGCACATGAATGTTCCTCCGGCGTATATAGAGGATGTGGATGATATCCCGGCGCCGGATAGAAGTTTTATCCAGCATATTAATTATCAAAGTATCGTAGGATTGACAGGAAAGCTTGCCACGATGATCACTACGCGCGGTTGTCCGTATAAATGCACGTTTTGCGATGTTCCTTACAAAACATACCGTCAGCGAAATTTAGATTTGGTGATGGATGAAATTGAAGCATGTTTGAAGTTAGGATATGAAGAATTTCATTTTTATGATGATTTGTTCAACATCACGCCGCAAAAGATCATAGATTTTTGCGCGGCGCTGGAACGCAGGAATATTCATATGGTGTGGGATTTTCGCGGGCGCGTGAACGGTGTGACAAGGGAGTCGCTGGAGTATGCAAAAAAGATGGGGCTGCGTATGATATCTTTTGGTGTGGAAACAGGTTCTGATATAGGAATGAAAACGCTGAAAAAAGGTACGAACGTAGCGCAGGTGGAAAGAGTGTTTGCATGGTGCCGCGAATTAAATATTAGAACCATTGCGAACTACATGATTGGTTTGCCTCACGAGAAGTCGCCGCAGGATGTGCGGGAAAACGTTGATTTCCTCATTCGGTTAAATCCCGATTATGCGCAATTTAATATTTTAAGCCTGTATCCGCACACGCAGGTGCATAAAGATGCGATGCGATTAGGTTTTGCCGAGGCGGGGCGTTGGGAGAAATTTTCTGCGGATCCGCTTCATCATAATTTTAAAGTCGAACACTGGACGGAATTTATGACGGAGCAGGAATTGATTGTTTTGCAGCGCGAATCGTACAAGCGTTTTTATTTCCGTCCCAATTATATCTGGAACAGTTTAAAGAAGACAACCACATTGCACGAATTCAGGTCGAAAGTAAAAGGGGCGTTACGGTTGCTGAATATTCAAATGTAAAGGTTAATGATCACACGAGCAGTTATTCAAAAGTTCATCCATGTCGAGGCTTGGCTGCTTAATAGGCGTGTAATAATTCAATTCGATTAAACGCTGTTGCTGTGCGCAATAATAATAGAGCAGGTAGGAATAATAATAGTTGGATTCTTCCGTGCATCCGCCATATACATATCGTGTATTTGCTTTCAGTTTCATCGCACGGATCCAATCATTCTTATAGGCCTTTTCAAATTTTTCGGGAAAGAATTCTTTGGGGCAGCCGATCTTGTAAGATAATTTCCCCGGATACGGAGACGCTTGTTCTTTGAACAGGCTTTCGATCAGGAAGAATTTATTTTGCTGGAATTCTTTTGCAGCAGAATCATCCGATTTTCTAACTTCAACGGTCATATAATCTTTTTCAGATTTGAAAACGCTTCTTTCTCCTTTTTCCGTTTTTTCCGATTTAATACATTTTAAATTTTTATCCGACAGTTTTTTCATGCAAAGCTTATCCAGGTCTATATTCCCTTTGCAGGTTGAATAGATGAATACGTATACTAGCCCAAAAAACAGAAATCGGTAATGCATTATTTTTTAATGATAATATCCTTCAAGATTTTTCCTTCCACTACTTCCGGAACTTTAATTCCCATAAGCGTCAGTATCGTCGGTAACTGATCGATATGATGGATCGGATCATTTATTTTAAATCCTTTTTTTACGCCCGGGCCCATAATAATAAAGGGCGTCCACATGCTTTTCGTTTCATCCACCCTGATCGCCTGCTTATAACCGCTTATCAACGGGACATCAAATATTTTAAGATCGTTAGAAACTTCTTCATTCCATCCGTACCCTGTTTTATTAGCGATGATCAGGTCGCCGCACCGATCCGGCGGCAAGTCGAGGAATTTAGCAGCCTCTTCCCAGTTGGTGACGGAAGTAACAGGTTGAATGCCGTTATCATCTTTCAGATTCGTCAATAGATTGCGGATCGTATCGCGTAAGCTTTCATACGCCGCGCCGCTTCCTCTTTTCCAATTGCCGTTTAATCCGTCCGGGTGAATATATACGCCCATCATTTTTAAGAAAACCGCTTTTGAATTTTTCCAATCGATCGCGGGTATTCCCGTTTCTTTGTCGATCGTGAATTTTAAATAACCCTGTTTTGCAAAGAGATTGTTTATCCGTACGGATTTATTCAAGGCTGCCGCGCCGTGATCGGAACTGAGTACGACCAATGTATTTTTATCCGTCGTCTTCAATATTTCCCCCGCCATATCATCCAGTTTTTTATACATGTCTTTCACTTCATTCCACAAGGAATCTCTTTGAATGGCCGTTACATCATTATAGCGTGTAGAGGCAGGATCCACGTAACCCAGCCACCACCGGCTGGTGAGCATTTGATTGGGGCTGTAAATATTATCAAAAATTACATCGGGGTTATATTGCTTTCTTATAAATGAAATGGATTTGGTATGCCAATCGAAAGATTTATCCATCTCGTCGAGAAATGTTTTTTTGTCTTCTTTATAATAGATCAACTGCGGCGGAAAATTGTCTACGAAATCTACCATAGGGCCGATTCCTTTTGTCAGGTCGCCGGCCACCTCAGACGGTTGTGTATTGTATTTATTGATATTATTGAACAATAAACGGATCCTGAAAAATCCGTCGTCATTCAACTTTATAATATGAAACATGCATTGCGATGGAACATCCTTTCCATTCCATTTTAAAATGATATCCGACCACGCACTCCATTCTCCCTGTTTTATATTGCATAGAAAGGTGCTTTTGTCTTTTGAAAAATAAACGCGGTCGTAATTTTGGATGTTGTCATTCGTAGCATCGATAATTAATGCATATACATCCGTTCCCCATGCCGATAATTTTATTTCGAGCGGCGCGCTGTAGGAAGCGGGCATCTCTTTCCAGTTTTCCGCTTTCACAGGGTCAAGATATTTCGTCAGTTCGGGGCCTGTAAAAAAAAGCTTGGTGCCGCGGCCTTGTTTGTAACGTTGCTCCCCGGTGAGGCGCGTTTCAAAATTGATCGCATGATAATCTGCGCCCCAGCCGCCCCATCGGCCTCTTACGACGATTCCTTTTTGCACTTCGGGCGGCGTTGAGCCCGGCATCGACATCATAAAAACTTTCTTGCCATTATCTTCAAAGGTCGACCACGCAGCCGGTATCTTTCGCGCTACCGAACTAAATCCGCCAATGGATACTTCACTTAATTCGCGCCCTTCGACATGCATAGGCCCATCTGCCACACCATGTATTTTAGGCGTTGTGCCTGTAAGCAAGGTCGCGAAGTTAATAGGCGTATGTGTCGGAAAAACCGGAAGAGAATATCCGTATGAACCACGCTGCATCATTTTTTTTATATTAGGCAGTTTTCCTTCTTCCGCCCATTTATAAATATTAAACAGGTCCGGTTCAGCACGCATGCCATCAGGAATAAACCAGTAAAGCTTGGTCGCGTTTTGCGCATTTTTTTGCTTAGCCCGTACAGCAGGGGCGAGAAAAATCAGTAACGCAGTACAAAGTATTTTAGGCATCAAATTTTTTATGACCATATCGATGATTTATTCAAGGTTCTAAAAAGGGCTTAATTTTTTCTTTGGATATTCTTTCTACACGGTAAAAGCCTTCCGTTTGCCGTGTATATTCATCTACGAGCGGAGGTACCCATTTCCAAACTATTTTCTTATTGCGCGTAATTTCAAATACCCACTGTTCCGGGTAATCATCCTGGTGATTTTTTTCATTCAGGATATTCCTGTTGTTAACGGTGATCAACGTATTGCCGTTCGTCAATCTTTGTACATTCCCGTCAAACTCGCTGTAAAAAGATTCGGGCGGAGTGGCGATGTATTCCCATACATATTTTTTGGTGACGGGATTTAATTCCACCACTTTGGAATATTTAATACCCGTGTTTGTCTTGGAATGCACTTCGTTCACGAAAAAAAGAATATTGCCGTTCGGTAACATTCTCGCAGCGTGCTGTCCCTTACCCATCGTAGGCTGGAAAAACGACCACACAAATTTCAGGGTCTTCCTGTCAATGATCCCGATAAATTTATAGGCGATGTCGCTCACCAGGATATTTCCTTTGGCGAATTCCGGATGTGATTTTTGAAGCGGGTTATCCGGCAGCTCCTGCAAAGAATTAAAATGCGTGAGTTCCGGTACAAACCAGGTAAAAGTATCCAGGTAAGCCGCGTTGCGATTTTTTTCAGCCACCTTCATCAACTCATAAAAATAATCATAAGCGCTCCATTTAAAAATTACATCTCCCTTCGTATTCATTTCGCAGATCACATCGTACCGCATGGAATCTTTTCCAAAATTCAATCCGCTGTACATGCTCGTAACAGCGAGCGGACGATGCTTATAAGGGATCCTGTTTTTAATTTCACTCGATAAAAAAAGAAAGGTAGAATCGGAGGTTATATTTATTTCGTGGTGTACACCTTCAAATTTTTGCGGAAGCTCTTTTCTCCAAATCGGCGACAAATCTTTATTGAAAAGAAAAAGAATATTTCCATCTACTCCTGAAATAATATCTCCATTCTCAAAATACTGGCACAATACACCGGGGAAATCCTTCAGGCGGTTTCCTTCCATATCCATCAGTATACACCCGTTCACCAGCGTGATCCCATCCTGCGCCAATGCTTTGTTGTAAATCTCAATCCCGTTTGTCGATTTCCACTTGGAGTTATCATTCGACAGTAAGGATGCTGAAAATAAAAGTATCGCAGATATAATAAAATAACGGATCACCACATTATTCATTTTTTTCATTGCCTGTCAGAACCAGTTTATAATGCCGGCATTAAACGTCGCATTTTTATTATTGATATTGTATTCCACCTCCAGGTTGATGCCTAAAGATTTAACCCGGTGCGTAAAACCTGTTTCTACCGTGAAAGATTTTATGGCATTTTGCCCCGCAGGCACTTTTACATAATAGGCATAATTGCTTCCTACGAAAACATTCTCCAGGAAATAAATTCTCTTTTTCATGAACTGGAATGGAAAGAATGTAACTTCTGCCATTCCCCATAAAGATTTATTGGGCAGTCTGAAATGCAGCAAACGCGCATTGAGCAAGCCACCCAGCTCCCAGGTATTCAACGCGCGGTTCCAGATAGGCGCCCCGGGATTGTTGATGGGATTAAAAATAGGATTACCATCATTAATAGGAGTGAGGAACGAAAGCGGGTTTCCGTATTCTAAACCGGTCGGTCCCATGGATCTGCCTAAGCGGCTTTCATTACTGAGAAAACCGTTGGTGAATTTTAATGTGCCGTTAAACCATACAATACGCGGAGCCATTCGATTAAAGCCGATCGTTTTATCTATGAATAAAACTTCTGCGGCAGGTTTAAAGTATTTGCGGTCCTTCTTTGCCATCAATCCCAGTGAAACGCGGTAAGACTCAAAATCATATCCGCCGGATAAACTACCGTACGGGCCATAAATGGCTGCATACGCGCCGCCACGAATCTTTTTATTAAAACGCTCCACTAATCCCGTGATATTATATTTCCATTCTTTAGCAAACCCGCCGCGATATGATGCTTTAAAAAAATAATCGTTATTCCTGAGCGCTCCCGTCGGCGATTCAAAGAAACTGCTTTTCACAACGCCGCCTCCCAGGCATAATCCGAATTTAAAACGGTATTCAGCCTGGAGATCCCAATTAAAACTATTTAAGACAGGCTTTGCATTCGTAGCGGTGTCTTTGTATTTTGCGTAATTAAACCCGATGATCAATTCTCCTTTATCTTTTCCCTTGAATGCCAGCGGCTGTAGCGGCCTCAAAAAAAATCCGCCATATTGCGCATATTTTTTTCCCGGAAGGTCGATGTACCCAATCCCGGCCTTGACCACCGGCGTCCACACGATTAAATTGTAATCGATGGAAACGGCGTTTGCTTTTAAAGTAATATCGACCTTCCCCGGCTGCATCGCGGATTTATAAGGTTTTTTTACAATGCTATCCATGTTGCTTTTAGCAGGAGTGGATTTTCCTATTGAATCGATGGTTTGTGCGGCTACGTGCACTTGCGAAGCTGCAAGGGTGATGAATACAGTAAAAAAAAGGTTTCTCATAATTTTAGGTTTAAAAAAAAATAGTTCTGCGTGATAGATGCGGTGTTATTGGTTTGGAATATTGTTATCCGGTTCTAAAAGAATACCGGCTGCGGGCTTTTGTAAATTTTGCGAATATAGGTTTTTTAAAAAATCCTGGTCGCTGCTGAAGTTCATGATAAAATCATAGTCTATTTTATATTTTTCAATTTTTTGTGCTGCCAGGTTAAAATGATAGTGAAAGATTTCCGCTTCTTTCGGCAGGCAAAGCAATCCGATAGCCAGCCGGTTTTTCAATGTTCGGTTAGGAGGAGAGGCATGAAATAATGCCTGGTTAAAAATAATTACATCGCCTTTTTTGATAGCTAACACGCGCGCGTTTTGTTTAATCAGCGATTGTAATTTTGTCTTTTCATAAGACGGCTGAATATTAGAGCCTCTAACATCCCGGAAGGCCAGGTGGCTCTGCGGCAACACCATCAAACAGCCGTTTCTTTTATTGACATCCTGCAGGGGGCACCAAATATATACGGAAGCGAATCTTTTTTCATCTACGAATGTCCAGTCCTGGTGCCAATCGAATGTATGGTTGAGGCTTGGCTTTTTGACGAGCAGGTCGCCGAAAAACGGAACATATTCTTCCAGGTACTCCTCGGCAATACCATCCAGCCTTTGCTTGATCTGGCTATTCACTTCTTCCCTGTATTTCCTGTCCTTGCTCCATAGCGATGCGTAAAACCTGCCGTTTACCTGCGAAGGCAGGCCATTGAAATATCGATACGATTTTTCAAAATCAAAATGAAGAATATGCTCCAGTACGACGAACCCCTCCTGATGAAACTGTTCGTTTAGCGCATTGTCTTTAAAGATTTTTCTCATGCCACAATTATAGGGAGTTTAACAACTCATCAAATTTTTGCCTGTTGATCCTGGGGAGTTGGTATTTCATTTCCTTACTTCTTAATTCACCATCCGATTTCTCTTTGATGTTGTATTTGAAATTTAAAAAGAAGTTTTTGTCCACGTCCATTTCCGTCATCTCATTCTTAAACCATCCTTTTTTGAAATAATAATGTTTAGCCTGTGCTTCCTTAGGTTTTGCAATTACCTGGATGACCAGCCTGTTGTACGTGCCATGGTTCGGTTTGGAATAATGGATGATACTGTCGTCAAAGATGACCACTTCGCCGGCTTTTACTTCCAGCGGTTTGCAGTAGTTTTGAATCATATGATTTTCGTATCCCGTAAAAAACCAGGGGATCGACGGGCTGCGGATGACATCCCTGAATAACCGGTGGGTTTTGTCGATCACTTCCAGGGTGCCGTTTATTTCGGCAACGTCGACAAGTGGGCACCATATCGATACGGACACAAATTTATCTTCTTCCACAAAACTCCAGTTTTGATGAATGGGTACTTCTCCTAATCCCGGTTCTTTTTGTACAAAATTAATAACGAGCGGTTCGTAGTTGTTTAACAGCGTATCTATTTTCGGCTGAATAATCCGGCTGATATGTTCGAATACTTTGTTCTTGTATTCTTTATTATCGTCCAGAAAAGTAAAATGATATTTTACATTTTTTTCCTGTTCGTTAAAACGGCTATTGGGTTGGAGCGTGTTGTAAAAATTTTTTAATTCGTTAATTTCCCCCGGTGTAAAAAGTTGCAATTTTACGTACCCTTGCTCCCAAAATGTATCTTGTAAATTCTTGTCTAAAAAAACCGGTCTCATTTCTCTCTAGTTATCTATAAATATAGGGTAAAAATGCGATATTTATTTTAGCTTTCAAATTGTTCGCGGTATGAATTGTGTAATTGTATGTTGATCCGATAAACTTGTAGCGTGTCCTTTATCTCTTATAAATATATCCTGTTCCTAATATTCTTATTTCTCTGCTGTTTTTTTACCGATAAAAAATACAGGCATTATCTTTTATTGATCTCCAGTATTGTTTTTTGTTGTTCGATTCATGTAAGTGTTTTTGCTACTGCGTGTATATCCTTGTGCATTAACTTCGGGCTCGGTATTTGCATCGTCAGCAGCGCACGTAAAAATACGCTCGCGGCTACAGGTGTTTTAATCAATCTTTTACTGTTGGCAGGATTCAAGTATGTGTTGCCTCCGTGGAAATCAAGTCACGTGTGGTATTCCCTCGGTATTTCTTATTACACCCTTCAAAATATAGGTTACCTGCTGGATGTAAAAAACCGTAAGATCACTCCTGTAAAGAACATCCTCGATTATGCACTCTACCTTCTTTTCTTTCCGAAATTCATAGGCGGACCCATCGAAACCGCGGGCGGTTTCCTGGCACAGGTGAAAAATGCGCCGGCGATCACGGATGAAAAAGTATCCCACGGCTTCCGTTTGATTTTATGGGGTGTTTTTAAAAAGATCGTCATCGCCAACAATATTTCGTTTTACACGTCTCAATACCTTGCCCTTATTCCTGTCCAAAATTTTTATATAGAAATCGGGAGTTTAAATACATTGGCTACGGTCATCTTGCTGGGCTTTCAATTGTACGCAGATCTCAGTAGTTATACGGATATGGCAAGAGGCGCCGCAAAAATCCTTGGCTACGATTTATCTTTAAATTTTGCCAACCCCTTTTTTGTGCGCACGGTAGGTGAATTTTGGAGAAGATGGCATATGTCTTTGTCCAACTGGTTTAAAGTATATGTGTTTTATCCTTCTTTTCTTTTTCTTCAAAGAAATATAAATCTTAAAATGCAGGATGCCGTAGCTGCTTATAAGATACATTATGTTGTTTCCATCAGCGTCACATTTATTTTACTGGGGCTTTGGCACAACCTGTCTTTGAATTTTTTAATGGTTGGAATAATACAGTCCATTTTTTTATCGTTGGAAATAGGATGGAAGGATATGAATCCCGAAAAACCCGCGCACTCTTTTTCATGGATGTTTATTTATCCGTTTTTTGTTTTTATATGTACGATGCTATTTTTCTTTACGCATTCCCTTGCAGATGCGTTTCATATGATCAACAGTATTGGCTTATTGAACGCGCCGGCCCGTCCGTTCTTTAAAATATACGATTTGTGTATCGTGACAAGCTTTCTTATATTTATGCTGGTGGTGGAAAATCTACATTACAAAAAAGACCTTCAAGCAGAATTTAATAAACAACCTGTTCTATGGAGATGGACCATGTATGCAGTGCTGGTGTTGGCCATCTTATATTTTGGAAACTATTCGCAGCAAAAGACTTTTATTTATGAATCCTTCTAATATCGCTTCGCAAGCATCCATCCGGGAACGCGTTATACACATCATCGAATCCAATTTCTTCAGCCTTGCCGGCGATCCTTCCGTTAACCTGATCAGTACAGGGCTGCTGGACTCGTTAAAGGTGATGATCCTCGTGGCAAAATTGGAACAGGCATTTGATGTGCGGATAGAAGCGCACGAGATCGATGCGGAAAAAATGGATAATGTTGATAAAATTTCCATGCTGATCGTTTCAAGATTAAAAAATGAATAGGATAGAGGACGTTCTTTTTGAAAAAAAGCCGTACAGCGAAACTGCCTTAGTAGACCTTTCTAAAAATGAATCTATTTCATATGCAGGTTTAAATAAAAGCATTTTGACGCTGGCTGCTCAATTAAAAAAGCATATCGCAGGGGGTGAACTGGTACTTGTGGTAGCTGATAAATCTATCCAAACGGTGATCCTGTATTTTGCTTTATTGAAATGTGATGCAGCGTATGCGCCGCTTGAAGAAAATACTACCAATCACAAATTAAAAGGAATATACGAAAACGCGCGCTCTTCCAAATTGATCGTCCCGAAAAAAAAGTTTGCAGCATTTAACGACAAGCACCATTATGAAATTCTGGACGAGAAAATAATAGAAGATTTTTTACTGCTTATCTATAAGCCGAATGATTTAGAAAAAAATAATTATCCCGGCATTGCCATCGTACTTTTTACCTCCGGCTCTACCGGTATGCCAAAGGGAATATTATTGTCGCATACGAATGTGCTGGAATTCGTGAAGTGGGCGACGCATCAATTTTTTAAAAAAATTAAGAATGTTTTATCGATTGCGTCTTTTCAGTTTGATCTTTCGCTTTTTGATATTTTTGTGACGTTAAATTCAAAAGGAACGCTTTTCCTAAATCCCGGTGAAGCTTTTTCACCTTTGAATACCTGTAAAATATTCCTGGAGCAAAAAATATCTGCCGCTTACATGACGCCGAGCGTGTTGCGCATGCTGAACAGTTATTCGGAATTTAATAAAACCCGCTTTCCGCATTTAAATCTGGTGTTGCTGGCAGGCGAGCAACTTTTTTATTCGGATGTGTACGAACCGGCACGGTTAAATCCGCACGTAGATTTTTATAATTTATACGGCCCCAGCGAAACGAATGTGTGCACGTGTTATAAGATCGGGCATCACCTCAATGAACATGTGCCGGTCCCTATTGGCAAACCTGTGGAGAATTTTACAACGTTCCTTTCGGATGCGCGCGCGACAACCGTTCATCCTAAAAAAGGATTTTTATTTGTCGCCGGCCCGGGCGTTTTTGAGGATTATATGGGTGCCCGCAACAAAGTTTTTATATTTAAAAATGGTGTGAGGTATTATAATACGGGGGATGTAGTCAAGCTCGTGGATGATCAATATATATTTATCAAAAGAAAGGATAGAATGATAAAACGAAACGGGCATCGGCTGGAGTTGGGGGAAATTGAAATGGCAATGGCACAACTGGAGGAGATAAAGGCATGTGCCGTGCTTGCGAAAGCAAATAGCAATTCCGCTGCGGTGGTTACCGCTTTTATTGTTTTCAAAGAAAAAAAGTTATCCGAAGTGGAATTAAGGCTGAAGCTATTGGCGCGCCTGGCAAAATATATGATCCCGGATGTATTTCATATCCTGGATGCGATCCCTTTAAATCAAAATAATAAAGTGGATTATTTACATTTATCACGCTTAAATAAAAATGCCGGGAGATAAAAATACATACGGGGCGTTGGATCGATATGCGATAGAGGATAGGAATGCCCCCGAATTCATCCCGCTATTATTTCAAAAGATGATGCCGCAACTTTCTGCGCACGCTTTGGATATGCAAATGATTTGCCGCATCCTCGAGGAGTTTGCATTTTCATTTGGCAAATTGAGTTACCCGTTCAATATAGGTGCTTCCTTTTTAAGTGGGGTGATGCCCTGCCTTTATTACGCAAAAAATACGATCCCGCAAGAAACGATCGGAAAAATAATTGCAGGAAAAATTATTCTTGCTAACGGCGCTACGGAGCCCACCGCCGGATCCGATGTGTTTAATATGCAGTCGACCGCTACACCCACCGAACACGGCTATCTATTGAATGGCCGCAAAGTGTTTATTACAAATGCCGGGATCGCCACACACTCCCTGCTGTACGTAAAAGATTCTAATACGCATCGTATAGAATTATTTTTGGTAGATTTAAAACAGGATGGAATTAGTGTATCCGCGTCCTTCAATAAAACGGGCTTAGTAGATTCATCACTGGGAGAAATCACTTTTACGGGTATTACCTGCACGGAGAACGATAGAATTTCGCAAACAAAGTCGGGCAGGGAAATTTTTGCAGAAAGTATGTGCTGGGAAAGAATGGGTTTATCCGCAGTGCACTTAGGCGTTATAGAATACATACTTCTTTCCTGTAAAGAAATAGCGGAAAAGAATAATACGCATGACCAGTCTACGTGGCAAAGAATGGCGAAAATAGGGGCGCGGCTAAAAACGTTGAAATCATTCCTGTACGATGCGGAGCCCCATACAGATGTCATGGCAAAAGCTTCGATGTGTAAATTGTTGTCCAGCGAACTTTTTATAGATACAGCAAATATGCTACCCGGTTGGATCGGCGCGGAACACTTATCCGATTCGTATATGCGCGAATTTATACTCGACGCGCCGGCGACGTCAATTTATTCGGGCACGAATGAAATTCAGCATGAAATTATAGCGGCTTTCTTTAGAATAAAAAACGACCGGGGAAGATGAGGTCTGTAAAAAAGCTGGCCGTTGCCGTGATAGGATTATTGGTGTTAAATTTATTATTTGAAATAGGATTGAATGAAAGCATAAAGCGTGCACGGAATTCGAAAATCGTCTGGATCCTCAAGCAGGAAAATAAACACTATACGAATTTATTTATTGGCGCTTCGAAGATTGATATGGGAATTGACCCTGCTATTTTTGATGCGGCAGCACCCGGAACACGAACGGTGAACTTTGGCTATCACGGTTTTTCCTTTATTGATATTGACATTTTACTGGATCACTTCCTGGCACACAATCGTGCGGATAATGTGTTTATTGAAGTCGAACCTATTACGGTGATGTCGTTTGATTTCACAAAATACAATGCCTATTACAATTCCTACATGCCATTTATTCCGGCCCCTGATCTGAAAAAAATAGTAAAGAATGATAAATTATGGTACAGCTGGAAATATCTTCCGTTTTACCGGTACATCGATTTTAAAGATGAAATTGATAATATATTGAAATTCTCTACCGTGAATTACGATGCTGCCAGCGGTTATACGCCGCGAAGCATGCAAGCGTATGACTCACATTTAATCGCAGAGGGATTGACAATGTCTACCGGGGCGGGATTGTCGAAAACTCAATTAAAGTGTTTAAGTAAGATCATTAACGCCGTGAAAGGAAAATCCAGGATCTATTTTATACGGATGCCTACGCACCGTCATTTTGAAGCCGTACTGCAAGGGAACCAAGTATATAAACTTGCAAAAAATGCGATCGATTCTATAACTTTAAAATATGGTATTCCGTACATTAATGGCAATTCTATGATGCTTAACAGGACTGATTCATTATTCCGGGATGATTTTCATCTCAATGCCAAAGGAGCCGGTCAGTTTAGCGCCTTGCTTAGCCATCAATTAAACAACCCGAAAAGATGAAATACCTTGCGCGCTTAAGACGGTTTAATTTTCTCTATCTCCTCCTCATGAAAGGGTATGCATGGTTGGAGTCGTTTATTGCTTATCATTATGAAAGTGCCGTGCATCCGACGATTGCTTTTTCCCACCTGAGAAATTATAACAGGAACAGGATCAAAGGGCCAAAAAAAATTATTTGCAATGCACCCTTTAAGCATCTTTATTTTACGAACCGCGGTGAGTTGTCGGCTTGCTGCATGACAAAAACAGATTCATTTGGAAATATACAACATCAATCTATCGGAGAAATCTGGAAGAGTGAAAAGGCGGCAGCATTCCGCGACCGGATACGTAATTACAATTTAAGCGGCGGATGTAATGCCTGTAAATATGCGATAACATCCGGTAGCCACCGGAATGTGTTGGCGAATATGTATGATGATTTTTTACCGGTAACAGAGCAGCAGTTCCCCTCGGAAATGACCTTCGAACTGTCCAATGAATGCAACCTCGAATGCACGATGTGCCAGGGCGAATATTCCAGCCTTATTCGTTTGAAGCGGGAAGGGCTGCCTGCGATTGCGAATCCTTACACCGAGGAATTTTACAAAGAATTGAAAACGTATTTGCCCCATTTAAAAGTGGCGCGGTTTATCGGCGGCGAACCGTTTTTGATCAATACATATTACAGGATCCTGGATGACCTGGCGGAACTCAATCCGCATTGTAAGATCCAGGTTCAAACCAACGGCACCATTTTAAATAACAAGGTGCGCCGTGTTTTGTCATCTAAAAATATTGAATTAAGTATTTCTGTTGATTCGCTGAAAAAAACGACATACGAATCGATAAGGGTGAATTCCAATTTTGAAAAAACAATGGCGAACATCCTGTTCTTTATTCACCGTGCTAAAGAGCAGGATCAATGTGTCAATATCAATTATTGCCTGATGAATAATAATTGGGATGAATTACCGGGGATCATCGATTTTTGTTTATTGCATCATTGTACGTTAACCGTTATCCCAGTTGAATATCCTTTGTACAGTTCTTTAAGATCGCTGCATGCTGAAAAACTTGCGGCAATTTACAGTGAATTAAAAGCGTATGAACCGGTTTTGAGAAAGAGGGACCGGGTCATGCATCGTATATTTTCAGATGCGCTGAATTATATCGATAAAGCAAAGACGGCTTCCAAAGAAAGAGAAACAGCTTGTGAGCTGTTGGAAAAAAATAGTACGGGTGAATTGCTCTTAAAATTTCATTCGCTGGTACAGGTGAAATTAACGAACGAAGAAACACAAAAGCTGGTAAGCATAATCAATACATTTTTGTCCAACACGGAAGAAGAAGACAAGCGCAGGATTTTATCCAGGTTTTTATGCGAAGCGGATTTTTTTGGGGAAGAATCGGAATTTTATATGCACGATTCGGCGTTGCGCCAGGTTAAATTTCAAGGGCGTTTAAAGGAAATATATGCGCACTTAAGCCATCCGGAATATATATAAACGTAAAACGGGAACATGCAATCCATTACAGAGAATACTCATAGAGATCAATACAGGGAAAATGGTTTTTTTACAGTACCATCCTTTTTAAATTCTTCGGAAAGAAATGAACTGGTAGAACGTTTAAAATCTAAAATACCAAACAGGGAAGGTTTTTATACTTCTACTTGTATTGAAGATGAAGCCTACAGGAAGTTCTGTAATAACGTGATCAGCGAAATGGTTTCCATAGAAAAGATAAATCGTTTTATCGGCGGCTATGCTGTATTCTATGCGAATTTCATCAACAAGACAGCGCATTCCAACAGTGAAGTTTGCCTGCATACCGATTGGAGTATCGTGGACGAATCGGATTACTCTCCATTTAAATTATGGATACCGCTGGTCGATGTAAACGCGGCGAACGGCGGATTCGCGCTCGTTGCCGGCAGCCATAAGTTGACTAACAAATACAGGGGATTTGGCGCGAAAGAGTATTACATGGAGTATACAAAAGATATTTTGGCGGAATGCCTTACATCGTTAGAGCTGAATGCAGGCGATGCATTATTCTACCACCCGGGCTTGTTGCATTATTCTCCACCAAACCTTTCGAACACCGACCGGCCGGCATTGCTGGTTTCCCTCTATGCGGAGAATACTCAACCGGTATTGTATTATAAGAACTGGTATGATTTATTTAATGCCATGTCGGTATATAAGTTTGTACCGGATTTCATGAATATTTGGAATAAGCAAAGCAAACCGGCGGAGTTGGAATATATCCGTAAGGTCAGGGAACATAATCCAAAGCTATCCAAATCTGAATTTATCGATCAGTTAAAAGTAGCGCGCTATGCATGATGTTTACCGGAGCGAAGTGATTCGGGAAAGTATGCAGCGTAACGGATTTGCCGTTGTTGATTTATTTACTCCAAATGAAATTGCAGCTATTTACCGTATATCGCTCGATTTGATCAACAGCCGCCGCGATCAATTACCCGGCAGGTATTTTCCAGTGGGGCAATTAGCTGATTTTAATTTTAGAAATGCATCTACCGAAATTATCAATAAACATTTGGTGCCAAAAATTTACAGCCTGTTTAAAGAAAATGCGGTAGCCGCACATTCAGGTACTCATCTTATAAAGCCAAGAGGGTTTAACAGTTTTTTGCCGGCTCACCAGGACAGCTCGATCGTGGATGAGAAAATGTATAATTCCATTTTAGTATGGTGCCCCTTGCATTCCATTCAGCGATGGGATGGGCCGTTGTATGTTTTAAAAGGCAGTCATTTGTTCGGCAATCACATGCGGTCAACCACCATACCGTGGCTGTTCCGGAATAATAAAAAACTCATCTATAAATATTCCAAAAAGATAGATGTCAGGCCCGGGCAGGTTTGCCTGTTCCATGCAGCCCTTATCCATTACAGCGGTTATAATATAGTATCGAAGTACAGAATGGCAGTCAGCACTTTTGTTACAGATCGTAACGCACCCTTATTGAATTACTATTTTGATAAAGAAAAAAAGAGCATCGAAAAGTACGAAGTCGATAATAACTACTATCACAATTATGACTTTAATTTGCGGCCTGGTGCAGGGGGTAAACTTTTTGATACGATTCCTTACGACGGCCGCGCGCTCGGCGATCGCGAATTTATGTCGTTAGTGAAACAATACACTTTATCCTAGGGATTGTATTCCGCGGATTATTTCTTGCTTATCGGCTTGTTTATGTACCGGCTCCGTACCAACCGGCGCAAAATTTCTGAACCCGTTTTCCAAAATATATTTCTTGTAATTTAAATGGAAGTCCGAAGGCAGCAGGTAAATATTATACGCAGTTTGCGATTCATTCAAATAATAAAAATAAGAAGTCGTTTCTTTTGGTAGGAGTGTAAGCACTAACGTTCTGCGTATCCATAGCGTGTTATTCGGATGAGTACCATGAAACAACCGGGGGAAATAAACGATTCCTTGTCCCGCCGACAGGTTTATAGTTTTGGTATGTGCCGCAATGTTTTTATCGTGAAGATCGATCGTGATAGTTGGGTGGTTTAAAGTGCGCACGCCTGTTTTTAAAGTATGGCTTCGGGGGATCACGGTAATGGATCCGCTGTAGGGGCCCGTGTCCTGGAGCGGGACCCAACACGCGATGGCGCTGGTGTCTTCTTCCCGCACAATCGTCCAGTCCTGGTGATATGGCACGGCGTTCCGGATACCAATGCCTTTATTGATAAACCCGCTGCCAAAAAGAGTGCAATCTAAAAAATGATCCATGATAGATGTTTCAAAAGCTGCGCGAAATTCCCTGTCGTTCTCTGCAAGTTTTTCCGAATCGGCATGATGAAAGCTGAAATTCAACCCGGTTCCCGGATACGGTTTTGTCAATTTTTTGTTTAATGAACGGAGTAAACGTGTTTCTTCATCATTAAAAAAGTTTATTACCGTATATCCATTTACAGATAATTCTTCATCCAGGATTTTATTCGTTAAAAAAGGCCTCATTCAGGATAAAAGATAAAACAAGACAAGATACTGAAATTTCAAAAACAAGTATTTTATATTTGAACAGGTTTAGAACATGAGAAAGATTTTTAGAAATGATGCGCTGAACGAAAAGATTTTTTCAGACGGATTTATTGTGATACCGGGTTTTATAAACGCGGATGAATTATTGGAGATTAAAAAGGCGTATCAAACATTAAAACCTTCATCCGGTAACGAAAAAGCTTACAGCAGTTACGAGAGTACGGATCTTGAGCTGAGAAAAAAAATTAACGGTTTTATCAGGACCGCCATCGCAAGGCCATTGATGGAATTTTACCTGGATTATAAACCGCTAACCGGCGTGTTTATTTCCAAGCCGCCCCAAAGTAAGGAGTCTAAGATCAAACTGCATTTTGACAGTAATTGTGTTGAAGAAGAAGAATATGAATCGACGGTTTTGTGGGTGCCGCTCAACGATGTAGATCAACATAACGGCGGGTTGCAGGTGTTTAAAGGAAGCCACCGATTTATGAGCCGTGTTAGGCCGTTCAATGCTCATTTCTGTTACAAGGAGTATTATGATTTTTTTGAAAAGCATTTCATGTCGCCGGTATACATGAAAGCGGGAGACGCGCTTATTTTTTTGAACCGCACCCTCCATTATTCGGATAACAATCATACGGATTCGGAACGTGTTTCTTTCCGCATTGACCTGATTCCGCTCGAAGCCCGGGCGGTTCAGTATTTTAATGATAAACACACTCCTCCGCACCACGTGAAAGTGTTCAGGATAGAGGATAATTATTATGAGCGGTTCACGAGGGATGTTTCACCCGAGACTTCTTTCTTTTACAAGCATGATCCTTTTACGGAATTATCTGCAGATGAACTAAACCGGGTAATAGGTTCCATCAACCCGGGTTGGACGGATGTTTTAAAAAAATACAGGGGTATAAAAAATGTATTTTCTTCTTTTAAGAGCCTATTCAGACAAATAAAATAAGTAGTATTTTTTTTCAGGTTGAACGAGCTTGTTTATAAACAATGGTTTTTCCGATCGTTGATGGATGGAGAAATTTCTTCCGTATTGAAGGTTTAGATAATTAATAAGGATAGCTAAATTTTCCCGCGTGGTAAAGTACGCTATATTTTTATTCTGTGCCGACTGGATAACGATATCGATGAGTTGAGTGGTATGAAAGCGTTCCTGCATCTTGTTCGTGTACGCGTCGATTGCAAAGCCGAAGGGAAAGTCTATGCTGTAATCGCGCGTGCTGTTGTACAAAGGGAAGTTCGCTGCGATCTTGTTATCCAGGACAGGAAATAAATAAAAATCCCAGAAAACGATATCGCAGCCGGAAGCATCTAAAGTCCGCTGCAGCGCTGCCGATTGCGATTGTATTTCCAGGTAATTTTTAACTTTAAATGAGCTGTTGTACACATTTCCGCCAAAGGAAAATATCAGAAGCAACCAGGCAATCCGGTTTTTGTTACCGGTGTAATGATCGAGCCATAGTTTTAAATTCAGTATAAAAGCAAATGTCAATACCGGGATGCCGAATCTATCCTGCAGATCCATATAAATAGACATGCAAAGTAAAAGGGCGAGGCATAGAAGAAGGTATAAAATAGAACGCACGACATATTTTCGCGGAATCAGCAATAGCAAAAGCAAATAGCAGCAGGCATATAAGAATAGATATGTTGCGTTGTTCCGGATAAAGCGTGAAAAGTCATGTGTGCCGCGCGTAAAACGTTGACGCGCATCAAAATGATGAATTAAATCAAAAGGATTGCGTTCCACCGGCTGTATGCCCAACCCGATAATTTCGCGTATCGAAAGTCCATTCGTATCGTTGTAATAATAATGTTGCGCCATGCTTAATTTAGCGGCATCTAACTTGCTTTTTATAGCGCTGCCTTCATGGTCAAACCGGAAATCGGCGATCGTATTCACGATAGCATGATAGGGGTAATATTTTTTGTCGGCCTTTGTGTAATTGTGATTACAAAAAAAGATCAGCAGGGCGACAAAGGCAACAAAAATAAAGTTTGATTTTGCTTTTTCTAAAAGGGTTGTGCCGTTCGCATCTTCCCGTAAAAGTAAGAAGGCGGCCAATAATAAAGGAAACACGATCATCGCTGCTTCATAACGCAGCATAGCGCCGAAGCAGGCACTCATAAAACCCGCAGCTTTTACCACGCGGGATCGCGAAATATTGAATAAAAGAATACCCGACGCCAGCAGGTGAATAGCCACTTTTATATATTGCATATAGAGCAGCTCGTTGATGAGTATCGACAGCATGACAACAGCCGCTATCGAATACAGGATGGGCTTTTTTCTAATCCCTGTGTTTGTCTGCAAAAATTGCGTTATAATATTAAAATAATTGGCGAATACGATGCACAATAAGCTGCACAGGAAAAGCCCGTGGATGTTCAGGGTGGGAAACAGTTTTTTTAAAAATACGATCGGGTAGGTGATCAGCGTAAATACATTCCAGTTATTAAAGAGTGTCGCCGGTGCCTGCAAAAAAATACCATTGTGATGGATCGCCAATTCAGATTCAGTGTGGTCTTCAGGAAAAATGCCGGCAAGTTGATAGGCTGCGTAAAGAATAACGCTAAATACTATCGTGGAAAGAATATAAAATCGAAGCGAGCGGTGTTTCATAATTATCGGATAATAGTATCCAGTACCGAATATACAAAGTCAGCATAAGCAGCGTAGCCTTTATTATTGAAATGTTGATGAACATCCACGTAATCGGATGCACTCAAATGATCAGGGTAGTACAGGAATTCTTTTGTATCCAGGTTTCGAACAAAGATCTCTTTTTCCGTAAGCTTATCTTTTTGATACAAGTCGGGAATTAAAAAGAATACTACTTTCGCGTGGTTTTCCTTTGCAATTTTTGAAATGGACTGTATATATAATGAAGTGTTATTGGCCTTGTCGTACAATTGATAGTGTATGTTTTTAATATCCGTGTGCAATGCCCCTGTTTTCATGGCGCCGTATATCCTGCTGTGATTAAAAAGAAAACGGGTGATAAAATTCTTTTTATTCGATAGGAAAAAATCTTTCTTCGATTGCAGGTCCCGGTACGAATCGTTTGGTGTATCGAACACCTGTACCTTGTTGTGAATATAATTATTGTTCTCTTTTAATAAAACACCTTCATAGGTAAGGTAGATATCATTGACCTGGTAAGGCTTCATATGTTTATGATAGTAGATAAAATCGTTTACATAAATACAGCAAACAACAATAGCGGGCTTTAAGATCGGGATGTAATTTTTGGCGATCGCTTCGTAACCGGCAAGGTCTGCGCCACCCACGCCCATGTTCAGGCAACACCAACCGGAATCTTTTTTTTGAATAAGGTCGACAAAGGAATTTGTCAATGGCTGCGCTTCGTATCCAAATACGTAGGAATCGCCGATAAACATGATTTTCGTTTTATTGGCAGGGAGGTTGGAAAAGCTGTGGGTCCTGAAACCATCTTCGTTGAGTTGCGCATCTTTAATATAGTTGTACAGTTGCGCGGACCAAGGATATTTTCGCGACTCCCCGGCGTCATATTTTTTTAAGTTTATTTTTAATAACCCGAGTTTATCGGGATAAAAAAAAGGAAGCAGCTTTACCGAATCGGCATCGGATTCTATAAGTTCGTTTTTCGTTTCGACCGGTAAATAATAAGCCAGCGGCTTATATCCTAAAAATGACATCCCGATTTCTACACCCAGCAGGAGGATGAGCAGCAGGAAAAGATTAAATAAGATGATTGTATACTTATTGTTCATCTGGAGAGATCTTAAGTTTTACCATCCTGATGAATGTCGTGGCCATCCGGGCTGTCCACCACAAAATTTGAGGAAAGAATAATAGCGTGCATAACAGCACAACGATCATTCTTTTGTCCTGGTATACGAGCAGGGAAACGGCAGCTACCGGGAAGATCATTTCATAAAATAAGTTCACATCCGTGAGCAATTCCCGTTCGATAGGTACGGGCCGCCTGACCACGAAAGGCAGGATATATTCTTTTCGTTTGAACAGGTAAAGCAGGAAAAAAATAAAAAGAGTTATAAATATCCAATTATAAGGCAGCAGGTAAAGCATTATCAAGTATAACATGAATTCAACTGGCAGCAGTATGGAAAAAATCTTTTTTTTTAAATGCAGAGAATTGCCTGCAGATGCTATTGTTCCAAATGGAAGTAACACATCATGCACCCGGTCCTTGATAAGATGAAGCAGGATATTTCTAACGCCTCTCATAAACGACCATGTAAATATGCCGAGCACACGATACATAGTAAACGGTAGCGTATCGCTTGCCGAGAGATAGGCAATACAATAAAATAGAGTGCCGCTGTAAAGTGCATCCAGCACCACAGCTGCATATTTTTTTCTTTTCAGGCGGAAAGGTGGAACCGAGTAAAGAATAAACAAAGAAATTTGTACGGCGTACAGCGTCAACGTTAATGTTTTCCACGGAATATTTATACAAGCGGCAGCTATTCCCGCGCACAGGAATAAAAACAACAGGCACCTTTTAAAATTACCCAACTCCTGCAGCGCGTTCGATTTATGAGAAAGCCGGTCGTCCTCGATGTCGGTCCATTCATTCAGGTAAAATCCGAATGCGGCCGTAAAAAATGTAAGCATTACAAAAAAAGCGGTATTTTTTAGTATCGCCGGGATATCGGTTTGACGCGTATTTAGGCAAAGTAAGCCGATATAATAAAAAGAAAGTGAGGGCGGAATTATAAAGGCCCACCAATCTTTAAAACGGATATATCGAAATATTTTTTTCAATGCTACTTTCGAATTTAATAATTAATGGTCAAATCGATTTCATTTGATATACTTTAACTCCTGCAATTTAAGAGAGGTGACATACGCTATTAAAGCATATCCTCTCGAATTGTTATGCCCGTCGTTGGGCCAGTAATAAGAAAGCAGGGAGTCGCGCCGGGTAGATAAAGATATGCGGTAATAATCTTTCATATCCAAATTCGGGATCTTGTTTTCGGCCAGTTTTTTTAATAGCAGGTCATGAAACCGGTCATTGTTATTTTCAAAAACATTTTGCCGGAAAGGAATATACAGTACTAAAAATTTTTGATGCGTTGCCTGCAACTCCCGGTTAAAATTATCCAGCAGGCTTTCCATGCCGTTGATATATTCAAGCATTTCCTGTGCAGGTAGGTGATTGCCGTTCTCATTAAAGTCTTCGGCCATTCGCGTTACGATCCTGAACAGGTGGCTGATCGCATAAAAGTATTCGCGCACAGGCATGCGTCCTTGTTTGACTACTTTTTCATAATCTTTCAGGTCACCGTCGTTCACTTCAAGGATCACCAGGTCAGGAGTATACGGCTTTAATAAACGGTGATATAGTTGTGTCTCATAAACCGGATTGCTCCCGCAGATCCCGCCGTTGATTACCGTTACAAGCGAATGCCGGTTTAAAATACTTTCCAGTTGAACAGGAAATGTTGAATCTTCTCCGGCACCATATCCTTCGGCGAAAGAATCGCCGATGACCACAATCCTGTATTCGCCGCTGTCTTTTGCGATGTGGGGCATCTTACCGCGTAGCCCGGCCTCATTATATTTAGTATTGAAATTGAAATCCATTGTTTGCTGACGGATGGATGAATGGGGCGTATATCCACACGTGGGAAAATGCTGGTAATGTTTTAAGAGGTGCATTTTCGTTAGGAAGCGAACCTGTTTTTCCCGCATGAATTCCGATAAATAAATACTTGTCTTTTGTTCGGTATAACTATTTAGCCTGGGAAAGAAAATACCGCACCCTAACTCAAAAATCAAGAATATGCATACAACCGATTTAAGATTCTTCACGAAAATATTCCGGAGTTCCTCTTTTTTGATAAGCAATAAACATCTTTTCAGGAAAATGTACAAAAGGCAGTAAAACACGATAGTGGTGGAAAAACCTGAAATGCCTAGTAGATGCAGCGCTAAAAAATGAAGAAGGATGATAAATACCAGTAGGATATAAAAAAAAGATTTTCTTTTCATGTGCATCTGTCGCACAATTTAATAATAACTGATAGAATTTTTAAAAACGTTCGATATTTTTGCGCTGACAGCATGAGTGCTCTTAATTTATTATATGATGAGAAGGTATTGCAAAATAGCGATGCGCCGGATGCGTTGCGTACAAGGCATCTCGATCATCCCGGCGGACGCTACTATCCTGTAAACTTTGATCCTCATGCCTGTACTTTTGATTATCATCTGTCGCTGCCTGCCCTGATCCGCAAATACTATCCCAAACTGCAAATAAATTTATACGCCTTAAGTGATCTGAAGCCGGGCAGCAAATTTGTTTACCCGGTTACCTTCCGGTATATGTACGGATATTTTAAAGATTATACCGTAAAAACTTTTATCGATCAGTTAGATGATAAAATTCGCAACGGGTTCATTGAAAAAAATGGAATGTTGATATTGAATGACAGTCACGAATATTCGACTTATCTTGGAATCCTGCCGGCATTAAAAGAATTGAATGCATTCGCAGGCCATAGAATGCTTGTCAGTTCCAGCAATCCGGATAATGAAGAATATAAAGGCACGAATGTAACAACGCGGCAAAAGGTAGCGAACAGTTTGGTTAAAGCCGGTTATCGTATAAAAGGACGGGACGCATTACAAATATTCGGGTTCCGTTACTTTGAAGAAGTGGTTGCCGAGCAGGCAAAAATGTTTTATCCCGATTATAATGTCGATACAAAGTTGAAACAATTAACGCAAAACGAGCCGGTGCCTTTTCTATGCCTTAATAATGTAGTAAAGGATTTTCGTACGGTGTTAACCTATTTACTCTTCAAAAATAATTTACAGGATAAAATTATTTTAAGCTGTAAAAAAATCCAACCCGATGCATTCTCACAATTAAAAGAAAACGGCTGGTCCGAATTAATAGCGGAAGAAGAATTTAAAAAGTTTACAGGCACTCTTCCGTACTCCGCCGATGCGCAGCCCGAGGTGTCTAACCCATGGGATCAGATTCCATGGCCGCTCGTTCATAAAAGTTTTTGTTGGCTCGTAACGGAAACTATATTTGACGGTTACGGGTTTTCGCGATGTTACTTCACCGAAAAAACCTACAAACCGATGAGCCTTTGTATGCCGTTTATTTTATTAGCACAGCCTTATTCACTTTACAACCTGGAACGGGAAGGATACAGAACGTTTGACAAATGGTGGGACGAAAGTTATGATGTGGAGATCGATAAAGTTAAAAGAATGAAAAAAATTATAAAAATTGTCCGGGATATCTGTTCTTTAAAGCCTGCTGATTTGGTGAGCATGTATAAGGATATGCAAGAAGTTTTAGAACATAACCGTTCGCATTTATTAAAAAGCCGCGCGTCCAAAGTTTATATCGATACGCTAGTGAATGAATATTTAAGCTTATGAATATTGGGTTTATTGGATTGGGAAAATTAGGCTTGCCTTGTGCTGAAATATTTGCGGAGCAACACCGGGTTTATGGATATGATAGCTCGCCGCGGGAAAGTTTATCTATCACCATTTGCCAAAATATAGAGGAAGTAGTTTTGAATGCAGGATTGATCTTTGTCGCCGTTCCTACGCCGCATGATCCGGCATACGGCGGCGAGAAACCTTCTTCGCACCTTCCAAAGAAAAATTTTGATTACGGCCCGCTGGAAGAGGTGGTAAAAGAGATCAGCAAACATATTGCACCGGAAAAGATCGTAGTGATAATAAGTACGGTGTTGCCCGGCACGATGCGAAAATTAATGCAATCATTACCCGCCGGCATCCCGTTGTTGTATAATCCCTATTTGATCGCCATGGGTACGGTCGCGGAAGATTTTAAAAATCCGGAGATGATTATCATAGGTGCTGAAGAAAGTTCCGGTGAGGCCGTAAAAACCTTGATGTCGCTGTATCATGATTTGATCGGAAGTTGCAGGGTGCAAACCGGCACCTGGGAAGAAGCCGAGAGTATTAAAATATTTTACAACACCTTTATCAGTTTTAAAATTGCGTTTGTAAATATGATCCAGGATGTTTCCGAAAGGTTGGGAAATATAAATGTAGATGTCGTGACCGATGCTATCGCAAACAGCACACAACGGATAACCGGCCCGTCCTATTTTAAAGCGGGGATGGGCGACGGGGGCCCTTGCCACCCCCGCGATAATATCGCATTAAGCAAATTAGCGGAAGACCTGCATTTGAACTATGATTTATTTCATGCTATTTCAGTGAGCCGCGAAGAACAAGCCCGTCAGATTGCAGAAAAATTGGTTTCGTACAAACAGCCTATTGTAATTCTTGGAAAAAACTATAAGCCCGGCGTCGAACTCACGGATGGTTCCTATGCGCTGTTGGTAGCGCATTATTTACAGGAATTAAAAGCCGAAGTGTATTATGATACGCCGGATCAAAACAGAAAATTTACATACTTGCTTTCACACGAAAATATTTACAACAACTATCAATTTACAGCCGGAAGCACAATACTTGATATATGGCGCAGTTTTAAAACAAGCCGTTCGGATCTGCGCGTGATTCCGTATGGAAATACAAGAAAATCTTAACGCAGGCATGTTTAAAGTCAAAACAATAACCAATCAAATCGACGGAGAAAGAATAAACCGTGAAGAACGATGGGCGGAACTGGAGGGAACGGAAACCATCGTATTTGTAATGGATGTTTGGGATAAACATTGGTGTAAAGATGCGAATGGCAAACTGGCAACGCTGGCTTCTGAAATCAATTCAAGTTTGAAAGGCTGGCGGGCAAAAGGCGTGAAAATTATGCATATGCCGAACGATTGTATTCATTTTTATGATGAATATGAACAGCGCAAAAGAGTATTGCAGGAACCGCCGTTCAAAACCTCGCGCTTGATCTATTACGGGAATGGAGTGAATATTTTAAAGCACGGTTTCTTTTTGCATAAAACAGAAGGTTGCCCGTGCCGTCCCCGGTGTAACAATCATCGCGCGTGGGAAAAACAACATCCGAATATAGAAATCGCACCGGCGGATCTAATAGCCACAGATCCCAAAGAAATTTTTTCATACCTCAAAAATCAGCAAGTCAAAAATATTATTTACATGGGAGCGCATGCCAATATTTGTTTGCTGAAAAGGCCAATGGGAATTCTTAAATTAACTCAATTGGGATTTAATTGTTTCCTCGATAAAGATCGAACCGACATTTTGTACAATACTCCGCTTGTCGATCCCGGTAAGCGGAAAGAAATAAAAGAGAAAATATACGATTTCATCGAAAGAAAATTTTGCCCCCGTATTGAATTTGTGAAAGAAGATAGTTAAACAGTGTCATTACAAGCAAAAAGTATATATTGCCGCACCAGATAATTCATCATTTTGAATATTTTAATTCTCAACTATGAATATCCGCCTCTTGGCGGCGGAGCAGGAATTGTAACCCAACACTTAGCGGGTGAATTCGTGGCCAAAGGGCATCGCGTTACTATATTAACCACGTGGTTCGCAGGAGAACCTGAATATTATTCGGAAAATAACCTCGCGGTGATCCGCTTAAAATCTGAACGTAAGTATACTTATAAGTCCAACCCATTGGAAATGTATTCTTGGATGCGGTTAGCCCGGGCGTATTGCAAAGAACATTTGAACGGAGATCAATATGATGTTTGTCTTGCCAATTTTACACTGCCCGGCGGTGCCGTCGCTGCGTATTTAAAGAAACGCTATAAGCTTCCGTACTTTATTCTTTCACACGGCCACGATATTCCATGGTTTAGCCCCAAGCAAATGTTCTTTTGGCATTTACTTTGTTTCCCCGTGATCCGGTCGCTGATGTCGGATGCTGTAAATACGATTGTGCTGACACCTCAACTGAAAGCCAAAGCCGATAAGTTTATCGGGAAACGCCATGCCGAAAAAAATAAAGTAATTCCCAATGGCTTGCTGCCGTTTAACCTTCGCAGGGGATTTGATGCAAACGATAAAATGTTGCATGCATTATTTGTCGGAAGATTGGTTGAACAAAAAGACCCGCTGACGGTAGTGCGCGCTTTTAAGGCGCTGCAGGAAAAAGGTATTCCGATCCATTTGAAAATTATCGGGGACGGAAAATTGAAGGAGGATATCGAGGAATTCATCAGTAAAAATCAGTTAAAGAACATTGAAGTGTTGGGAAAGATCAGCCAGAGCAGCGTGATGGAAGAATATGGCAAAGCGCATGTATTGATAGCGCCGAGCAGGGAAGAAGCGATGTCGCTGAGCGTACTCGAAGCCGTCTCCTGCGGATTATATGTTTTCGCAACACGCATCAGTGGGAACAGGGATGTGATCCTCGAAAATGTAAATGGCAATTTTGTAACGTATGAAGACGTGCAGGATATCGCCTCTAAAATAGCTTCTTTTTATAACGATAAATTTTTAAAGAATTATCAATATCCCGAGCCTATGATAGCGCTTCTCCTCCAAAGTTATTCATGGGAAACGACTGCAGAAAAATACCTGGCATTGTTCAACGGGCATTTGCATACCACTGCAAAGTAGCGCGGATGTTCAGCAGTAAATAATAATACCGGTTCAATAATATTTTGTTCTTTATTTTTTCAAAACCACCGTACGTTCGATGCGGAATATGATATTGATGATAGAGTTCGTCCAAAACAGAATCAGGCAAACAAATATCCTTTGAGATTTTTAAACGCCGGAATTCTTCATTCATCCAGTGTACAAGATCCCATTCGGGCAAAAGCCCGCCGCTACCGGATAAAAGTTTGATAACCTCCGTAAAACTGTCCGGGTTGGAATTTCTTTGAATGTGTGCCGACAATCCGAATTTTGTAATTCCTTCATTTAAAATTTGAATCGGGAGCATCCAATTGGTATTGTCTTTATTTATTTTTTGCAAGGCCTCGTCGTAACACCATTTCATGATATCTGCATGCACAGGGCATTTCATAAAATTTCCAACGGCGCCGGCTTTATGATGAAAACGAAAAAAATATTCGCTTTCCATTTTAAAAGGTTTTAAGCAGGTAATATCCATATCTGCCCAGATTCCGCCTTGTTCATAAAGTAATTTGTACCTGAAAATGTCGGAGAAGCCGGCATAGCTGCCCTTGCCGTGTCCGTGTATATTCTGGGAATGATAAGAGAAAATTTTTTCGGAAGAAATGATCTCGTTGGCATCACGCACAAGTGTGGATGCCGGCGCATTCATTGCTTGGGGTGTATATGTCCATAAATGAAATGAAAAACCGTGCTCGAGGAAGGATCGGATCGTAAGCAGTTCCAAAGAAGAAAGCGGGCCTTCGATCCACAATCCATGTACTATTTCTTTCATGCCGCTTTTATTTTCCGGGTGATAAAATAAATGAAGCAGGTAGCATATACGCCAATAAGTAGGGAAGAAGTAAAAGTGATGACAATGGCATCAAAAAAAAAAGGAGGATCCGGCGTTGAAATATAGAATTTCAGTATCCAGGTAAGGACGGTCAGTAAAAACATCGCCATCCAAAACATCCGTTTTGATGCAGGAATGCTGAAATCTTTTATTGAAAAGGGCTTTCTGATTTCGGAAGTGTATATCAGATAAAACCCAACGAATGAAAATGCCACAGGCAAGCCATAAATAGTGAAAAGGTATGCTATTGCATGAACAAGATGGTTGCCTGTAAAGCGGGATAAGAATAGTTCGGCTTTGTACGCGTCGATGCCGTGGCATAAAAGATCCAGAAGGAGGTGTAGAAAAATGGCAAGTAGTGCCGATAAGGAAATACGGATGTAATGTTTTTTGAAATCTTGAAAAAAATTATAGCATTTGAACGGTTCATACTTGCGCTCGTAATACAAGGGTAAGTGTTCAATAAGAATATTTCTGCAAAAAAGATGAAAGGCAAAAGCACTGACAAGCGCTAACGGGAAAATCACAAACGCGATGGTTTTAAGGTCATATTGAAAGAGGTGAAAACGTACTTTGGTCAGCCTGAATAAAATATCATAATCCGGCGCAAGGCACCCGAAGGCCAGGCCCGTCAAAGAAAATTGAGGCTTCCATTTTCGATGGATAGGCAGTACGAACCCCATATGAGAAAAAGTATAAGGCAAAGTTTGATTTGCGTGCAATTTATAACATTTGAATGATTCGCTCCCAGCACCGGATTTAAATTGTTGTTTGAAACGCGCCGTGCTCCTGAAAATACGGTGCTATTCAAAGGACGGTGGTGAAAATAGTTATATATTTACCCAAGGACAATAAAAAAATACCTTGGTTAAAATAGATAAGAAATTAGAATCCCTTCCAGTCGTTACCCGGAAAATATTCAGCTTATTTTATGCCAATAATAAAAAGCAATTTTATAGTTTATTCGTAGTTGTTTTTTTGAGCAGCCTCGTGGAAGTGGTGAGCCTTACGGCAATAATCCCGGTATTATATTTATTAAGCCAGCCTGCATCTATTGAAAATAACCGCATTTTAAGTTTCCTCTATACGTACTTGCATTTTCATTCGTTCAGCAGGTTTATTTTTTTCCTCTTAGCAGGCATCGTACTGTTATTTATTTTAAAAAGCATTTTCCTGTTATTCGCTTCCAACTTGCTGAACAAGTTTACCTATGGCGTTTCGCATCAAATTGTGAAAGAACAGATGACCCGTTTTTACAAGAATGATTATCTCGATGTAAAAGACCATAATTCCGCTGAATATCTTCGATGCTTGCTCGAAGCGCCGCGCGGTTTTGCCAATAACCTCATGATGCCCGCCATTTATATTTTAAATGAGCTGTTGGTATTGGTATTGATTGTTACCGGCCTGCTGATCTATCAACCCTATGTAGTATTGCTTATCCTCGTTGCCATGGTGCCGGTAAGTTTTTTTTTATTGTATGCTTCAAATGCACGGCTTAAAAAAATTTCCGATATGAAGGCGCGTCACGATAGAGAATCCTATCTCGAAACCACGGAAGCCATCCATGCTTATGCAGACATCAAACTTTTAGGAAGAGAAGATTTCTTTATTCATAAGATCGTAGAAAAATTCAAATGGGTATTTGCAGCGAACGTAAAAAAAAATCTATACCTCGCAGTGCCCCGAAGGATTATTGAAGTGTTAGTGCTCGTCTGTATACTCGCGGTGTATGGATGTGCATCGCTGCTATTTAATTTTTCTTCGCGCGAACTGATATTGCTTTTGATCACGTTTGCCACCGCAGCTTACCGCATACTGCCTTCGGCGAATGAGATCTTTACAAATATTATTACGATCAGAACCTCACAGTATATTTTTGATTTATTGAATCTTATTGAAACAACGGTGGTTCCCGCTCATACAAAGCTGGATTTTAAATCGCAAATAGAAATGAAAAACATTTCCTTTAAATATTTGCATTCCGATAACATGGTGATCCGGGATTTAAATTTGATGCTGCGCAAAGGGGAAGTGGTTGTCTTGTCGGGCGACTCCGGCGCCGGTAAAACTACGGTAGCCAAAATACTCACCGGGTTCGTAAAGCCTGATGCCGGCCAAATTTTTATTGACGGGCAGCCGTTAGTTCATTTTAATCAAATAAAAGATAAGGTCAGTTATGTTGCACAAGATTTTTATTTATTAGATAATACGATCCTGGAAAATATAGCGGTGGGTGACGACTCGCCCGATATGGAAAGAATTGCGTCGATTGTTGAAAGCGTAAATCTATCCGCATTTATTAATTCCCTCCCAAATAAATTGTCTCAGCAGGTAGGGGAGATGGGTTTTCGCATTTCCGGTGGAGAAAAACAGCGCTTGGCATTGGCACGGGCGCTTTATAAAAATCCGGAACTATTGATACTGGATGAAGTGACCGGTTCCCTCGATAAAAAAAATGAAAAAGAAATTTTAGAAATGGTGCAAACTGCAGCGGAAAGGCAGCATATGGCTGTGCTGCTGATTACACACCGGCCGGGTTCCGTTTCGGGATATGATAAATGGTATGCGTTATCCAAAGGAAAATTGCAAGAACAGGAAGCCGGTTAAATTTTCAGTGAAAAACAACAGCATTTTTCCCTAGTGTAGTGATCTTATTTTTTAAACCCATATCATCCGGGTATTTCTTTTTCATGATATTCAGAATGCTGTCGCCCTCTCTTGGATGATTGTTGGTGTACAGTAAGTCCAATAAATTATTTGCAGCATAACCAAAATAATCTTCCCGGTTTACGACGTAATTAAAATAATAATAAGCTGAATCAAAATTATTCAATCGCCAATACGTAAAGCCCGCATAGTTTAACGCAGATAAATAATTGGAGTCGATGCGCCGGCAGGTTAGATAATAAGTTAAGGCGGCAGGATAATCTTTCCTGTAGAAAGAACACAATCCTCTTTCTTCCCATAATTCAACAACTTGGTCATATATCTTTAAGCCATCCAGCGTGTATTTTTCGCCGATGTTTATCATGCTGTCGGCATACTGCTTGTTGTAAGCAGGTTTTGTTTCCTCGTTTAATGCTTCGTTGATGTAAATAGCAGCAGCGATCCTGTTCGCATTCACCGATTGCTTTAAATAAGGCATGTCATGCTTTACAAGTGTAAACATGTTTCTCCAATCTTTCGTACGGTAGACGGTAAACGCAATAAACAAAACGGATAAGAGAACGAGGGCCGGGGTTTTAAATATTTTGTAAGCTTCGGCTCGCGTCAGATCGGTGAAAATAGCTGCCACCGCTAAACAGAAGGCAAAGGATGGAATAAAATCATACCGGTCCATCACAATATTCGAAACGATCTGTAAAAGATTTAAAGCATATGCAATGCTCAGTATAAAAAATAAAAAACAGAATAAGTAGATCTTGTTTTTTTTAAAACGAAACAGGGCCAGTGCGAAAAATATAATTATTGAAAATAAGGCCACGATGTTTGGGAAAGAAAATAAAGGTTGTAACGGGATTTGGTTGTACCCAAAAATAAAATGATAACCCACAGGCACAAACAGGAATTTGATGTAATAAAATAAGGAAGTCAGGCACATCGATATCCTGTTGAATACGCTGTCGTCCGCAACCAAAGGATTTTTATCAAAAGCAATGCTTAGCGCGCCGGTATGGCTGATGGTGTTGGGCGCCATGTAATCTCTAACCCAGTTGGAAATAATAAATAAGGCGATAGTCATACCGAAATAAACCGCGACTTTTTTATAACGAACTTCCCTGAAAAGTAAAATAATAAGGGCCGGAATTACAGCGAATATGTAAGCGTCTCTTTTTGATAACAGCGCTAACGTGATATAAAAAAGTGCAGGCAATAATCGTATGTATTGCTTTTGATCGGAAGCTTTTATAAGTTGTATGGCTGTCAATAATCCAAACAGCATACTCAATAAATTATCCCGGCTTTTGATGTTAGCGACAACACTCACATGGTTGGGATGGATGAGGAATAAAAAAGCAGTAAGCAAGGCGAGCCACGGCAGTTTTTTTTCTTCCTGGTCGAATTTAGATACGACCACAAAATCATAAAGTTTGATATTGATGATGCCGTATAAGAAAACATTTACAAGATGTGAAACGTGGGGGCTGCTGCCCGAAAATAGAAATCGTTCGATGCAGAAGGAAAGAATAGTTACCGGCCGATAATCATTTCCGGCATATAGCTGGCTGAACGCATTCAGGAATCCGTGTAAATTATTTGGAAGTTCCGCGATCGCATCCAGCACGTACTCGTCCGATAGTGCATAATCGAAACCATACGTCCACCCGTACAGCATAAAAGTGCAGGCGATTAATAGACTGTAGTGAAAATATCGGTTTTGAAAGATAGGGGGAGCAGTGCTTTTTATTGGATGCGCGCCGCGGGTGAGCGGTTGATTATGGGAGTGGGTAAATGACTTCTTTTTTTTTGACATGAAACTATTCTCTTCGAACGCTAAAATATTTTTTATCCGACAAAACCAGATTGAATTTTTTACACTGTAAAGATGGAGTTTATAAGACCAACTAATTTGCTGCTTTTCGTTAATAAATGAGATAAATACTACATATTAGGCAATTTGCGCACTTGTATTTCTTGATATAAAATAGTAAATTTACACAAGTGGAGAGAAACTATGGTTGATAAATTTGCCAGATTTATCTTTTAACTCCCGTCTAATTTATTGTTTTTTAATGTTATGCTAGTATGAAAGTCCCCTACACGACTATTTTTCTTATGGTTCTTTTTTGTATGTCCGGCAATCATTTGCTGGCTGATGAAAATGTGCCTGCTCCAATACCTTCTGAAAAAAAGAACGTACTAACACCTGTAATCGGTAAAGAGAATGCTTCTTCTCCGGTAAATCCCTTATTGCGCGAGCAAATGTCGGATGATATTACTAATCGAAAACCTGTTACGGGTATAGATCCTACACAAACTGAACCTGCAGTAGGAAAAGAGTTTATAGAAGAATGGTTAGTTACTTCTGCACGTACAACTACCCCGGGCAGTATCGATAAGCTTTATTTGATGACTTCCCAATCCTTCATGAAGGTTTTCGACGGAAAGCATTTAATCTTTAGATTAAATGAAAATTTCCCGGTTCAAAAAGGTACGTATACGCAAGATCAGTTTACGATCAAAATTCAATTGGACGACTCAGGATGTCCGAGTTGTATCAAAGATGTTGTGATTTCCAGGAAAACACTTAACGATAAGGTCTACACGATTAAGTTTGGTAATATGTCTCAATTCATTACCGTTCAAGTGGTCAAATAAATCCCCCTACAAACGATGAGAAAACTAACTATACTATTTTCCTTACTGCTGACCACCCTTCATTTTGCGAGTGCCCAGAATATAAATGCTTATCTGGATGTGATCCAGGTAAGGCACAATTACGATTGTGGTAATGACAATGGCGGTATTTGCTGCGGTTGTTTTATTAGTGTTTGTAATGACCCGGACCCTCGTTGGAGATTTTGGGGAGGCATAAGTGGCGGTAGTTTTCAGGGGCCAACCAATATAAACGGCGGCGAAAGAGGCTGCGGTATCTGGGATTTATCCGATCAGGATGTTGGAAATTTTTCAAATACAAGCTCTACACAGATCAATATTGATATGGAGTCTTGGGAAGAAGACGGATGTGGCGGTGATATGGATTATAATACAGGTTGCGCTAATAATGATAATGATCACTGGGGAAGAGGCCGTATTGCAGATATCAATTTTAGAAGTCAGAATCCATGTCAGTATAACCAGTATGGTTGGTATTATGGTGATAATGGAAATGGATACGGCGCATTATTTGACATCTATTGGGAATATGCAGTTCCGCCAACTATTACAACGCAGCCTACAGCTGTAGCTCAAGGCGGGCCGGATCGCGTATTTTGTACCGGAAACAACACAACATTAACCGTAGCTGTAAATACAGACTCATACAATGGAAGATCTTTAGGGATGTTCTATCAATGGCAGGTAAACACTTCTACGGGCAGTTCTTCCTTTTCTCAAAGCGATTGTCCTGCTTCAGGGTGGACAAATGTTACCTCTGGTACAGGCGGTACTACTGCCAGCTACACACCTCCGCAAACATTAGGCACGCGTAAATACAGATGTGTTATCTCATCCGGTTGCAGCGCAGGAGTAAATACCGTAACATCTGAGTGTGTACGTGTAACTTATTTCTCCAATGCGAATGGAATTAGCATCAATAGCCCTGTATGCGGAATAACAACGCCTATTAACTCTACCGTTTCATTTGCTGCTAACCCGCAAATGCCGAATGCAAATGCCTATGCAAATGCATCTTATTTATGGAAAGTATTTCCTGCAACCAGCGCTACGATTGCAAGCCCGAGTTCAGCTACTACCAATATTACTTTTACGGCAGTAGGTTCAATAACGATAGTTTTAAGAGATTCCTCTACTGCGTTGGGTGCTTGCTCAGTAAGCCAGACGACTTGTACGGTAGTAGTCAATGCACCGGATTGTGATTTCATATATTGTGATCCAAATACCTCTAATATTTCAGGAGGATCTTCGAATACGCCGATAAACTTACCGGCGGCTATAACTGCATTGTCATCCACCCGGAATCATATCCGGATTATCGGGGGTACTTTCAGTAATTTATCTACTGTTTCATTGCCCTCCGTCAATAACATTATAATTGAAGGCGGGTATACTAATACGGCGGGTGTATGGACGAAAACAACCGGCAATCCCACTACCTTGAATTTTGGTGGGTCGGGAACAATACTACAGGCGGAAACGGATAGCAAAACGCGGATGGCAGTAGGTATTAAAGCGTCAGGTATTAGTGGATTAACCTTACAGGATTTAATAATTACCACATCGGACGTAAGTACTTCGACGAGAACTTCTGCATCCTATGGTGTATCGAATATAGCGGTATACCTGAGTGGTTGTTCTTCCTATACATTCGATCATTGTAATATTAGTGCAGGGAAACCTTCTGATGGTGCAAATGTTGCCACTTTCGGTGCAGCCATGAGCGGTGCAAATGGTAACGGCGGCGGAAATGGTAACGGCGGCGGCGGATCCAATGCAGGCAACAATTGCGGTGGATGTGATTATGCTTCCGGTGGCGGCGGAACAGGCGGTGCCGGTGGTGCCGGTGTAGCCAATGCCAGTTTACTCGGTGGAAGCACCTTGTCCGGCGGCGGAGGGGGCTGTGGAGGTGCAGGTGCGGGTGCTTGCTGTGGAGGTAGTGGTTGTAATGGCGGTAAACCTTGTGGCAGTGCTTCTAACGGGTTTTCAGATAATAACGGAGCCGGCGGCGGTGGCGGCGGATCAGCAGGAAATCCGGGAGCATGTACGGGCGGCCCCGGCGGCGGAGGTGACGGGGACAGATCGGGAGGTAATCCCGGGGGAAATGGTGGTGCAGGTGGCACAGGATTCGGAAGTGGGAATACCAGCGGTGGCGGCGGTACCGGTGGTGGTGGTGCTAGCGGGGGGGGGGCAACTTCTGGGTGTACGTCCGGAGGGAATAATGGGAATGGTGGAGGCGCCGGTGCGGGCGGTGGCGGTGGCTCAGGTAGTCCATATGGTACCACAAATGCAGGAGCAGGAAATGGCGGCGCCGGTGGCGCCGGTTCAGGAATAACGGATGGTTCGACACAGGCGGCTGTGGCAAGTACATATTTTACACCCAGCTATGGAACAGATGGTTCATCCGGAAGCAGCGGCGGCGGCGGCGGCGGCGGCGGCGGCGGCGGTTCAAGCAGTAGCGGAAACGTAATGGCGAGTGGTACCGGCGGCGGCGGCGGCGGCGGCGGCGGTTCCGGCGGCGGTGCCGCGGCAGGTGCACGCGGTGGCGGCGGATCGTTTGGTATATATATAACAGGTGGTACGGGCGGTACAATCTCTGATTGCAGCGTGGCTGCATCTACAACTTTTGCTGCAGGTGCGGGTGGTACTGGTGGTGCTGCAGGTGGTGCCGGACTTTCCAGCACATTGGGATCCTAAGCTTAGAATTCCACGTGGACAAGTTGTCG
>JADMIO010904371.1_pt1 | contig 49261 bp, 33 predicted proteins | sample 8958161 | NCBI WGS metagenome assembly JADMIO01 (sample SAMN16585339, study PRJNA669376) | soil metagenome | isolation source: Crop rotation soil | place: USA: Cullars Rotation, Alabama | collected 2011
GCCGCGACTTCAAGTCACGTGAATTCCAAGCTTCGGATCCCACTGTGCTGGAAAGGCCTGGCTGTTTGCCACTGTGGCCGCCTATGCCGGAGACTTTTCGGCATGGACTTATTGCAGCCTGCTTAAGCTCAATACATCTTCCTCCGGGGCGAATGTTATAGGCTCGGTGACCAACTTTCCGTTGTTGGTCCGCCTTACCCAATCCAACTTCGACTTCACGCAAGCCAAGCCCGACGGCAGCGACGTGCGTTTTACGGCTAATGACCCCGCCGCGAACGCCACCGAACTCACCTTCAAAATCGAACGCTGGGACAATGTGAATAAGCTCGCGGAAGTGTGGGTCAAGGTTCCTCAGATCTTGGGCAACAACAATACTCAGGCCATTAAGATGTATTGGGGAAATTCCGGAACGCTTCCACCTGCGCCAACGGCTCCGGTCTTCACGAGCGCCGATGGTTATGCGGGTGTATGGCATTTGAGCGAGAACCCGGGTTCTACGGCGGGCGGCTATAAAGATGCAGTCGGTTCCAACAACGGCACCGGAAACAATGGCACATCCAGTGTCGGCGGGGATATCGGCAACGGCGTAAACTTTACCAGCACCAGCAATCAATCCATCACAATCCCGAACGCCGCTTCCGCGGGCGCGCCTTCGACCTTCCATCCCACCGGCAGCCTTACCGTCGAAGCGTGGATCAACGCTTCCTCGCAAGGGCAATACAAGCGTTTCGTGGGCAAAGGCTTCACCTCGGCGACGAATCCTTGGGATGAATACGATATCCAGTTCAGCGGTGCTTCGAATACTTTCGCCTTCGTCATCAGCATGGGCTCGACGCAATACGCGGTCACAAGCACCACCGCGACTTCGACGGGCCAATGGTACCACGTCGTCGGCACTTATGATCAATCCAACATGCGTATCTACGTCAACGGCAGTCAGGAGTGTAGCGTCGCCCGGACGGGGACGATTTCGGACTATGGTCAAGGCCTTACCTTCGGCAAGTATCAGAATGACAACAACAGCAACTTCAATGGCAAACTGGATGAAGTGCGCATCTCCTTTACGGCCCGGTCTTCGGATTGGATTGCCCTTTGTTATATGAACCAACGAGCGGACCAGAAACTGGTGGAGAAACAGCCAGCCAGCCAGTTCGGTGTCGACCCGGGGGTGTTGCTCCAGAAATACAACGGCATCAGCGATGGTTACAATATCGCAAGCCTCACTTCTCTCCCACAGTTTCCGGCTGGACCTTCGCAAACCCTGACGACTACTTCCATGGATTGGAAGTGGGCCGCAACGGGCGATGGCTCCCAAGACAACAACTTCGGGGCAAAGATGAGCGGGTGGATCCAGGCGCCTACCACGGGCAATTACACCTTTTGGATGCGGGCCGATGATCGTGGCGAACTGTGGCTCTCTACTGATGGCAACCCGGTCAATAAAACGCGCATTGCTTACGTGCCTGATTGGGATCCATATGACAATACCGGATGGACCAAACGGTCTGAGCAAATGAGCGCGCCCATTTCCTTGCAATCGGGTAAGCTGTATTACATCGAAGCCTTAATGACTCAGGCGAGCGGCGATGCGCATATGAGCGTCGGATGGACCATGCCCTCCGGTGTCGTTGAGCAGCCTATCTCGGCCGGGCGAGTTTTCCCCTCGACTTTCCAAGGTTATGCACCGGCAATTACCGTTCAGCCGCACGATGTTTCGGTGGTGGCGGGAAATACCGCAACTTTTTCCGTTACGGCGGCACCCGGTAAGCCCGCAACAACGACATACGAATGGCGGCTTGGAGGAATACCGATTCCGGGAGCCGCGTCCTTGCCGACTTATACAACTCCCATCACTGTTTCTTCCATGAATCAAGGCGTTTATTCCGTAAAAGTGGGTAATGGTGATCCAATTTCGCCTCTGGCGGTATTGAGCAATAACGTGGTTCTCACTGTGAGTACCCAAGCGAATTCAAATCCACCACAGTTCGCTTTTAATTTCGATGAAGGGACCGGTTCCTCCATAGCGAATACAGGCACATTGGGAGGCTCCGGAACATTAACTACTACGTGGCCCGCTTGGTCGACGCGTGCGCCTATCAATGGGACAAATGCGCTGGATTTTGGAAACACATCAGGTGATTATGGGGCGGATTTCAATCAAACCAACGGATTAAAAAGCCTAACCTCCTTCACTATCTCCGGCTGGGTCAACGCCGTCGGAACTCCCGTTGCGGGAACTGGAGGCAACAGAATTGTGTCGTGGGTGCCGAGTGGTGTTGCAAGTGGAGTGGACCTCGCAGTTCGCAGCGATGGCAGCCTTGGGCTTGGCGTAAACCAATGGAATGATGGAGATGCCTATGTTGACGCAAACGGCGTGTCGCGGCCGGCAGGAGTCGGCAGCTCAGGAGGAAAGATTACAGTTGCTGCGGATGGCTCGTTCAATAACTGGCGATTTTTTGCAGTTACTTACGATGCAACGGTGAACACGAATAATGTGAAGTTCTACTTCGGTTCCAACGCGGCTACTGCGACACTTGACCAGGCGATCACTTACAATGCAGGTAATGTGGGAGCAAATATTTCTTCACAATTGACTATCGGCAATATGGTTCATTCTGTCAGGTCGAATCCAGCTTCCTCCAGAATGTTTCAAGGACTTATCGATCAGATTCACATTTATACAAGTACAACGGATGGTAGTGGCGCAAAAACTCCCGCAGAACTTGCGACGATCCAGAATGCAGCGCCCATCATGGGACGCGCCGGAATTTTATATGAGGAGTTCGACGGAATCGGTGGCGGTTCTTTGAAAGACCTTGTAGCATCGCCTTCATTTCCAGATAACCCTTCGGCGACATTGGTTCGTCAGTCCTTCAGTGCACCCGTAAACCAGGGTACCAATTATGGCGTCAAAATGAGCGGCTGGGTTCAGGCGCCTCTTTCGGGTGATTACACTTTTTGGGTTGCTGCCGATGATCAAGCAGAGCTTCGAGTTTCATCGGACGCAAACCCCGTGAACAAGGTTATTGTTGCCACGGTGCCGTCCTATACGGGCGACCAGGAGTGGACACGTTACCCCACGCAGCAGAGCATTCCGATAACATTAGTGGCCGGCAAACTGTATTACATCGAGGCTTTAATGGCTCAGGGCTCAGGATCCGCAAATCTTTCCGTCGGCTGGCAATTGCCAGCCGTTACATCCGGAGTGCCAGGCACTTTTGAAAGGCCGATTTCTGCAGGAAGGCTTTTCTTGACGCCAAATGAGGGTGATGCCTTCTTCCCTTCAGCGATAAGCCTTTATGAAAAAGGCACATCCAATAAAAAGGCCACTTTGGCATGGTCTCAAGAACATTTTTCTATAAGTACCGAGGGGCTCGAAAAGTTAAGCATTCGAAATGATGTCTTGAGTACTCCAAACAAATTTTATTTGGGCGAAGGAAAAGGTGCACCGGAAGATTTGGGTTTCCGATACTTCAAAACCGACGGAACACAGCCCTACTTAGAGATTGGGACCGGCGACGCCAAGAAAGCATTTACAGTTTATGGGGTATCCGATCCACATGATGTCACGCTTTCTCCCTACGTAGACTTTAATCAATCTTTCACCATGTCTGGGCCTAATTGGCTTGGCGAGCATAACGCGATGTGGCAAGCTGGAGCGGCGCTGGACTATCGATATGGATTGTTTGCGATGCAATCGCACCCCAATGATAATGAGCACACGAATGAAGAGAAAACGGTAATTCTAAATACGGATAGTTTGGAGCTGACTGACACGGTTAAGATAGCTTCGGCGATCCCATTTCAGCGCATTGATAACGCGAAACTTAAATCAAGCTCGATAACGGTATCGAGAATGGAAACCGCAAGCGGCATTTTATCGGACAGCAGAAGCGTGACCGTCGATGCAATGGACGGAATTCAATACAACTCGAACACCAATGGGACCGTATCGCAAACCACGATAGATCCCTCCGGCGTGACCACCGACGTTGTGCACGCGAAATCAATGGTAATAACACCGATTTGGAAGATCGAGGAACAGCCCGTCCCGGATTACGTGTTTGAAAATGGATATCACTTAAGAACGTTGAAAGAAACGGAGCAATACGTAAAAGCCAACAAGCATCTTCCCGAAATTCCAGCAGCGAAAGAAATGGAAGAGAACGGGATAAACGTAACGGAAATGAATCTTCAATTATTGAAAAAGGTCGAAGAACTGACTCTGCAGATGATAGCGCTCGATAAAGAATTGAAATCCCAGAGACGATCGAATGAAAAACTGCAAAAGGAAATGAAAGCCATTAGTGAAAATGGTAAGGGGCATTGAAATGCGAATACTGATTATCATTTTTGTTTCGGTATTAGGTGGATCCGCCGCGATGGGTTGGGCCAATTCGAAAACGGGCGATGCCAAAGAAAAACAAGGAAACGCCAAACAAAGCCTCGTTAAAGAAAAGGTGACTGAAGAAAAAAAGAACCCTGCCGAGTCCCCGAAGCAGGAGCAAAACATCGACACCACCGCCTTACAAAAACACCATAAAAAAGTTGTCATACATGGCGATAGCCAAAAGGCGAGGGAAAGCGAGGCAAAATTGGTTACGGTTCAAAACCAAGTTGCAGTTGAAGATTCTGTTAAATCGAACCATGGTGGTGATGCAGGGAACGCTCTATCTGAACGGTTGCGTAATCAAAGAGAGAAGCGCAACAAGGGAAAAATTGCGGAGCCCACGCAAACAGGCAATAAAAAATGAAAATATTTCCAAAACATCCAGGACGCGCTCTAGCCTATGGAGCGGCGATTGCCCTGCTATTCTTGCAAAATTTGACATATCCTCAAGGCGCGGCGACTTCCTCGGAATCGAATAATCCTTTCAATCAGTTTTCAAATTCGAATGGTGGGGTCAATCTCTATTCAGGGGACGTTTATTTACCGCAACAGTTGTTTACGTTGCCAGGTAGGAACGGGATGGATGTGGACTTGAGCCTAAGCTATTCCAGCAATATTTACCTGGACGTTTTAGCCAGAAACGATAAGGCACCAACAGGCTGGCTTGGTTTGGGTTGGGAATTGAAATTAGGCGGAAAGATTTATACAGATCATAATAATACGGTCACGCCATCCGATGATAAATATTATTACACTTCGCCCGAAGGCATTACTCAAAGGATATATGAAAATAATGGATCCTACTTCCTTGAGCGCGAACCCTATTGGCGCGTAACCCCGACATTTGAGGGTACCAAAAGGATAACGGGGTGGACATTAAAAGATCCATCAGGCAAAATCTTTCGTTACGGCGACTTTGTAAATCACAATTCCACGACAAGAAATGCTACCAGGTACGTGTTTTCTTGGGAAGGCGCAGCAAACAATAATTCGAATTTTGTCGGAGAGGGCTTTGCTGGAACCCCGGAGCTATATGCATTCCAATGGGATTTGGCAGAAATCGAGGACTTGGCGGCAAACAAGATTAAATACGAATACGAACAAACGCTTGAACAATTGAGATATAAGGATTGGATGGTGAGCAATCCGCTTTCGTACACGAAAGCATCCTATATGAAACGAATAACAAATCCTGAAGGCGCGACAATCGAGTTCAGTACTAAAAAAAAGGATCTTGGCGAAGTATATGATCCCAAAAATTTTTCGGAGGAACCCGATGCTTTTATGGAGTTTTATGAAGACGTCCTTTTGCAAAAAATCCAGATAAAAAATCCGAAAGGCGATATAATCCGGGAGTTTCAATTCTGCTATAAATTAATTAACGATGTCGACGAAGAGATCCCCGGATTTTATAAAAAAAGCCTTTTGCTGAAGGTTTCGGAAAGCGGAGCAAATTCGGCGAATTTGGGTAACATGTCTTTTGAGTATTATGATGACCCGACAAAAAGACAGTTTTTGAACTCGGAAAAAACGGACGTTACAGTATCCGATTATAATTTCGGCGCGCTTAAAAGCGTGACAGGAAAATTGTGCGGGAAGGTGACGTATGAATACAAAAGAAAAGATATAAATGTCGATAAAGCATCTCCGCAACTTCCCGGAAATCAAAACTTCGGATCCGACTTTTCAGTAAAGGGCGGGATAACTGAAAACGGAAATGAATATATCGTTGTTGGGAATAATGACGGAAGAATTTGGGTTTATAACTGGGAGAGCGGTCAATGGAAGCCCCAGGATCTATACAATTCGGATGGCAAAACCGTTCTTTCTAAAAATGGCGGTCGATTTCTGGGTCAAGGGTGTCCTTTACCACCATGCCAAGATAGAAAACTTGAAATTTCGAATTTTATTTCTGCGGGACAGAACACTTTTGTTCTTCAATCCTTCAAAGTAAGTAGTATTGGAAGCGACGGTATTCAACTATTTCACGCGGATATTTTGAAATGGAACGGCGATAAGTGGGTTTTAACCCAAATTAATCCCAGTGAAAGTTGTTACAACAACGACTGTAGCTTTTTCCCGTTCGAATTTGGCGGGCCCGGATCTTCTCCCATCGTCCTTTCATATATGGTAAGCGATGGTATTATTATTCCTTTTGCGATAAACTCATCATCCATTCAATTAGAAGCCACGAAAATACCAATTACGGCATTAACGTGGAATGGATCAAAATGGGATTTTAACCTAATAAAGGGGCAGTCGGCGATACAGAACATCGCCTTAAACGGAAATAAACTGCTAGTCGAAACTTGGGGAGATTTTTTGCCAGGTAACGATTTCAAAATGAATGTCTATGATTGGAATGGCGAAAATTGGACGAGCGGAAACCTTGTCAGAAGCGATGTCGATAGAGATACTCGGTATGTGTTGGGAAATGGTTTTATCGGTGAAGTGAAGGAAGAGGGGTTGCTTCCGGTATCACATTATGTGTCCGCGTGGAATTGGAGCGGAATCGACTGGACTCGCGAATTAAGCTCGAAAAAAATTGGTGGGCTCGAAGCTCATTCCGCTACGATTCCAGTTATAGGAAGCGGCTACTTCGCAGCAAAATATGACGGTTACGCTAAAATGCGCTTATTCCAATGGAATGGTGAAAAGTGGAATAATCCTATTGCTCAAGAGTTGGCTCCTAACGGCGATTACTGGACCGGGATCAGCAGCGGGTCCGATTTTTTTCTGGCCACATATCCGAGAGTCCAGCGGATAAGCCAGGAGTTCTGCCCTTGCTTTGGGGGCTGTTGCTTCACGGCCTCGATTCCAGTGTGGGTGATAAATGATGCGAAAGTAAGGGCTTATAATTGGAATAACAATAGTTGGAATCAAACGGATTGGGGTTCGGTCGGCGAAGCATCGATTTCAAAAAAGCCCAAAGCCAGCTTGGATTTTTTCGTCCATACCACCGCTCCGTCCAACGCTTTTGTTTGGAACGGAAGTTCGTGGGTTCAGGAGGGAACCGAACCGCTTCTTTCTGAAAAAATCGATATCATTTCCGCGAATGTATTTGCGGAAAGAAAAGACGGGAAATTGATCGTCCATAGGAAATTTCAAAATTCCGTCACGAGAAAGGCCTTTTCCTTCGTGGTGAGCAAAAAAACCATTGAAGATCCGATCACGGGAAAGGAACACGTATTCTCCTACGATTATGATTCCAAAGCCAGTATGTACGACACTAGAAGTGGAACTTCGAAATTCAATCAAGTCACCGTCACCATTCCGAATCACGGAAAAGAAATCCACTACTATTTCAATGATTTTGAAAATGAAAATAACGAACAGAAAAATATTAATCCTGATTTTGATAAGTTGGACGGCCTTTCTTACAAAGACGAACTCTACGATATTCGAGGGAAAAAGGTTTCTGAACAAAATCATTCCTATTCGGTTTTCCGAGGGGGGTCTAAAAATTGGCCCCAAGGAGTGTTTGATATCCGGTCTATCGGCCTGAGCCGTAAGGTAAACGGTGTTGTGTCGACATCCTCCATGATTTATGACGAAGGAAACGGGCTACCATCCCAAATAATCGAAGAAAATAGCGATGGTAAAAAGCGAATTACCGTGATTAAATACGCGTTCGAGGTGAATTCGACCGGTTATGCGGATGAGATGCAACCAAGTAACCACAACATGCTGAAGCAAGTTGCCGAAACGGCTATATATCGAGATGAAGTGCTCCCCGGTAATGTGCTGAACGCTTCGGTGACGACTTGGGAAAAAAATCTCGGAGGAAATGGAGACGCCAGATTTCCCTTTAGAAGTTACGTGTGGAATAGGCCGGCCTCGAGTACCGAACCATTTACCGATTTTGATTTTTCAAGTTCCGCGCTCACTAATCAAAAAAATTGGGATCTTTCATCGGAGATTTCCAAATACGATTCGTTCGGTCATCCTATCGAGACCAGGGACGCGAATAGCACAACAGTTTCGGCTTTTTTCGGTAGAGGTGGAACGGCCAAAAGCGTTGAGGTTTTGGGCGCCCTGCATAACCAAAGCGCGATCCTTACCGGCGATTATTCGGATAACGAAACCAATTTCGATGTAGAGAACGGATGGCAAAAAGGCGGTGCTTCGTTATCGACGGACGTCTTCCATTATGGCGCAGCTTCCATTCACGTTGAAATTAATGAACAAGGCCCTACAAAATCCTTGGTAGCGGATTTAACGCGTGATTACGTTTTCTCGGCCTGGGTTTACCCAATCTCCGTGAGCGCATCAAGCCCCGTTGTGCTTTCTGTTTCTTCAAACGGATCTTCCATTTTGCCTTCGGAAGAGGCATTTGGAAATCTTCATATAGGAGTATGGCAGAAAATCGAGCGGACTTTGCCTAAAGCCAATCTAGGCACAGGTGCTTTAATAGTAAAAGTTTCATCAAGGGGGAACTCGAATTTTTACGTGGATGACATTCGATTCCACCCGAAGGGGGCTTTGATAACGACAAATTATTTCAATCCGAAATTTTCGCTTCCCGTTGCAACAGTATCTCCAAGTCGCAAGGCCGACTATCTTCAATATGATGACGCTGGAAGAATTACGGCCGGTTATGTCGAGGATGAAAATGGCAATAGAGTAAAAACTAGGGAAATCGATTATTCTCACATAAGTGGATGCTCTTTGGGGGCTGCGGAGACCGGCCGTTTAGCGAATGCGACCCTTTCGAGCGGAGTGCTTGATTTCGATCCTTCCACCCATTTATATGAGAATATTGCCGTAGCGAACAGCGTTGAGACGGTTAGTCTGAACTTCGCTCCAGAAAATAAAAACGAAATCATATCAACTAATATTAATGGCGCGGGCTACGTAAGCGACTGCTGCAATTCTTTGAGCAAAATCTCGGTTCCATTGTCGCTCGGGACGAATACCGTACTATTAAAAGTAGGGAACGGCACGGAGTATGTATTCAAGATAAAAAGACTTGAAACTTGTTGGGCATACCAAGGAGGGTCTGTTAGCGGTACCGCTAACGGATTGGGATCGGCAATTGGATTACCGACGGCTCAGACATTTGTTGCATATAAGAACGAACGCGATGGTAAGCTGTATGTTAAAAAATTCATAAACGGTTTATGGCAAAATGTTGGCGGGGCCATTTCCGATGGGGAAGCAAATGATATTTCCTTGAAAGTCTACCAAGGTGTGCCCTATGTCGGTTATCTAGATAGTCGCATAGTGTCCGTAGTAGGTAGTGGAGAAAGCCAATCGACTGAGGAAGTCGCTTCCGTTGTTATTAAAAAAATGGACGCAGGCGGATGGGTTCCCGTCGGAGGGCTTGGGACAATACAGGATGGGATTGTCTCCAAGGGTGCCGCGGAACACTTGGCCTTCGATATCGCGGCAAACGACGGCACTCCTTGGGTCGCCTTCGTAGGTGATCCTGTACTTGAGGATAATATTTCAGCAAACCAAGTGGTAGAAAACCGAATTTACGCAAGAAAGTTGTCGGCAGGGAAGTGGGTGCCGGCGGGTGACTTCATACCTGCACCCACGGACCCAAACACGTCGACTCATGGAGATGGGATCCAAGACGGGATTGTGTCCGAATTCCCGGCAAATGCGATTTCCTTGGCTGTTTCCGCTGATGGCATCCCCTACATCGCTTATGCAGGACGGCAAATGGTAGTTGTGAAGAGTCCATCGGGTGAATTGCAAATCAAGAATTCCGGAAAGGTTTTAATCGTTAAAAAACTCAGGACAATCGGAGGCGTTCCGGTATGGGCAAGTCTCGAGGACGAGATCAATCCCGGCAGTTACCCTAGAATCGGGGGAGACATTATTAATTCGAATAATCCTGATCGCGTGATTTTGTCCTTTAGCGGAACTCGGCTATTTATTGCATATGATTATGAGTACCAACCAATTGCGGACAACCCCGACGAGTTGGACGGCAATCGATTCTTGATTGTTCGCGAATTCAAGCTCGCTCATTCCCCTGTGGAAGGAACCCATTGGATTCCATTACCGGAAACCGTGTCGGAAATCGAATCCCGGATTTTGAAAGTCGATTCAAAATCGGATTATCAGTTCATGTCCCAGAATGGAATTCCGAAAATTGTCTTCACAAATCAGGATGGAAAATATCGGGTTACGGCAATCCAATATGATGAATCCGGCGGGAAATGGAAATCAATCGGCATCCCGGGTTTTACCCAGGGGTCAGAAATTTCCCAAGAAGGAAATTTATCTATTGCATCAAACTCCAACGGGGAATCCTTTGTTTCTTTCCGATCCGGCCAAACCGGAAACTCCGATAGAGATTCAAGAATAAGCTTGGTTAAATACAATTCTAGTTGCGTCGATCCTACGTTGTCGAAAATTTCATTAACAAAATATTCCGATCAAAGCCAAATAAAAACGAATATGGGGTTCGAACAATTTTATACGCAGTATCAAGGATTCGTCGATTACACTACTTCGCAAATCCAAGTTTCCGCGACTCCGAATACATGCGCGGATATCGGGAAAATAGTGATAAATCTGAACGGGGAAAGAGTCTCGTCCAAGGCGCCCACAAGCGATTGCAGCTTCTCGCCTCAGCTATTGAATTTGCAAGAGGGATTGAACAATATCGAAGTTATAGGGATGGATAATCAGAGTAGTAACACGATTTCATACAAATACAAAATTTACAAAGAGCCGAACCCGACACCTTCCGACCTGATTGTTGAAACCGTTCCCAATCTATCGATATCCCCAAATTTTTCCGCCTCAAATAATGCTCCGTACGCCATAGAAGACGTCGCATATAATCAAAGAACGATCGGATTGAAGGCAACTTTTCCGGGCAATACGGAAGTATCCGTTAACGGGAAGCCTGTAGGTAGTGGCGAAGTGACCGATATTGGTTTGCAAGTCGGCAGCAATCAAATAGTCATGAACGCAAAAGTCGGTGGAGGAGAAAAGATCCGTTATTCTTTCAATATTAATAGGCTCCAGGAATCCGATGGAACAGGTCCATTGAATCAAATAGTTTTATTCAAGAGAGTGCTTGATAATGCGCTGTACATTCCCGTTTCGAAATCGGCAAATTACCATGAACTATTTGTCACTTCCGATAACTCCACCTTATTGGTTGTAAGGGCCCCCGGTAACACGTGCGCAACGACCGTTAATGGTGAAGATCTGGGCGCAGAAAGTCTTGTGGTTCAATTGCCGGGCGATGTTACAAATCTCTTTGTACAAAGGAAATGCCCCGACAAAGAGATGGAAAATCATTTTGTGGAAGTGCACAAAATCGGAAATTCAATCCAAAAAACGGTAATTGGTCACAAAGAGGGTAGTGAACCGGAAGGCTTCTATTCTTTTTCCGATTTGGAGGAAGCTTATACCGTAACCAAAGCATTCATCGGCAATGAGCCTGAAATTACTACTCCACCTTCTCTTGTTTTTTACGTGATTGCCGATCAAGGGACCGATTTGGTGAATTCGCATCCGGTGGAAATGAGAGTATTCGAAAAATCGGGTCGGACCATACCACTAGTCATTATCGGCATTTTAAAAGGTTCCGCACGATATCACGAATTGCTGGAAAGCTATAATAGCCAGTTGATCACGCCTTGAAAGACGATCTTTACTGGATTGGGAGGAGGAAGAAAATATTATGAAGATATCGATTTACATTTTGTTGGGAATATTATCGCTGAATATTTTTTCAATTTCGGCAAATTCGCAAACGGTCAAGGTTTATCAGCCCCTTGCCTCTCCAATGGGTCGTGGGTTTAACGATAGCATCGTCGTTTCATTGTTGACAATCACGGACGGTGCGGAAATATATTATACGCTTGATGGGACTAACCCGACGATTAATAGCATTAAATACTCTTCCCCAATAATTATTCGACTAACCACGAACCTGCGCGCCGTGTCCGTTAAGGACGGCGCCGAAAGCGCTGTAGTGTCGGAGTATTATCTTTTGCGTGCATCCGGTTTAAATCGGATCAATGACGAAAAAATGTACGCCGGCATCAATAAAATTCAGTTATTCGATTTGATTGGTAGACAGGATGATAAAATCAAGAAATATTATCCGGAAAACGCGTATTTCATTATTTCAGATTGAACCTGAAGTCAAATAAATAGGAAATAAAAACTACTAATAAAAATATGAATATAAATATTCTGAAAAAAAGCCTGCCGGTTCTTTTTTTGCTCCTATTCTTTCAATTTTCCTTTGCCGAATTGCATTGGAAAAAGACCGCTGATGTTCCTGATTTCATGAGGATTAATCATGCCGTGGTCGCATTTCACGATAACCAAGGCAATCCGGCGCTTTTTGTTATCGGAGGCGAAGAAACATCAAGTAATGGATATGGAAATAACGACGTGTGGAGATCGTTGGATGGCATTACCTGGACCAGAATTATCGAGCATGCCGCATTTCCGCCCCGTTTGTCCCATTCCGTTTTTGTAAAGGACGACAAGATTTGGATTGTCGGAGGAAATGATAAACGCGTGCCTCCTATCACCTATTTAAAAGATGTTTGGTACTCAAGTGATGGTGTTAATTGGACGTCTGCCAATGCGACTTGGTCGAACCCGGGAGGACCTGATTTTTCCGGTCGCGAAGGCCACTCTACAGTGGTCGTAAATAATGAGGTTTGGTTGATCGGCGGATCCGACGCAAACAAGGATTATAACGATATATGGAAATCAAGCAACGGCATTAATTGGACGAAATATGTTCCAAGTGCATCGTCTACAATATTTCCCGCGAGAACTTATCATGGTTCCGTTTTTTTCGACAATAAAACATGGGTAATTGGTGGAAATGATTTTAAAGATGTTTGGTCGTCATCGACGGGTGGTCAATCATGGGATACCCATCCAGATTATAGTTCAACGGAAAGCATGGATTCCCGGAATGCATTCAAGTTTGATAATACGATGTGGATTGTTGACGCGCAGAATCATGGTACTGATCCCTTGAAAGTCCACTCCTTCAATAATAATGGAGTTTGGCAGGAAATCCCTTCCCTCGCTTTCAACCAACAATACGTTTCCCATGCGGCCGCTGTTTTCAAGGGAAAAGTGTGGATTATTGGAGGCTATTTTAGTGATGAAGTTTTGTCTTCGGTCGATATGAAACACCTCACGATAAATGCGCCGCACGGAAGTGTTTCGCCCAATGCAACCGATTACGAAGTTAACTCATCGGTTACCCTGACGGCAACTCCGGATCCGGGATATACCTTTGCGGGTTGGGGTGACGCTGGATCGGGAACAACGAATCCCATCACTATTACGATGGACGCCGATAAGATCATTACCGCGCATTTTCAAGCGAATCCCCACAAGATTTCGGTTACGTCTACCGGCCAGGGGATTGTTTTCCCCGTTGGTAATGGCCACGTTGCGACTGTGGATTACGGAGCCAATATAAGTTTCGCTTTCCTCTCGGATACCAAGATAACCTATCCCGCCGCCCTGGCCACGTTTACTCAAAATTTCGGGGAGGGTTATGTTTTGAAATCATATCCCATGGACGGAGCTCCTCAGCAGGGCGTCTTAGTAGACGGTATACCTCAACCCGTGGTTGATGGCTCGAGCCCCGGGTTCAAGTCGATTACCTTCTCGAATGTCGTAGCCGACCATACGCTTCTCGCTGAGTTTGTGCTGAAAACCGTTCCCGTAACGGTTACTGTTACCGGTCACGGAAGTGCCAGTCCTACAGGGGTGGTGCAAGTTCCATTTGGAAGCAATCAGATTTTCTCGATTAATTCCGATGCCGGGTACGATCTGGATAAGGTTATTGTCGATAAGGGACTCACTACAGAATCCGATTTTTCCAATTTGGATGAGGATTACTTTACTCTGGAAAAAGTAAAGACCGCAAAAACCGTTGAGTTCGTTTTTGCAGACTGCTCCATACCGAATATTACACCTAATTTTATTACCGTAAAATCATTTTCCTCCGATGGAGATGCGCACCCGGTTGTTTCGCATGTTGTACCGGATGGATTCGGAAGGACAGTGCAAACCCAGCAAGAAATGAATTCATCTCAAATTTTGGTATCCGGTGTTTACACGAACTGCGCTGGACTTCCAATCAAAGAGGTGAAACCATTTGTGAGTGCAACGACAGGTGGATTTTCTTTCGTCCCCATGCACTGTCAAACGCTGATTCAAAGGGCCAATAATTATTTTGATGGAACAGGTGGAAAACCTGACGCCCAGGGTTTCGCTTTTTCCGAGATGCGATATCGCGATGACCCGACTTTTAAGCGCAAAGAAAACGGCGAGCCAGGTTTGTCTTTCTCCCTTGCGCCGACTACAGGGCACCATAATAAAGTTTGGGATTTCGGAGTAGCGGATGCAAATGCAACCAGTTTTCTTTCGGCCGAAGACCTTGACGAATCCTCGCTTGACGAGCGAGAAAAAGCTTCGATTGAAAACGAGAACGCGGGTACGCAATTCAAATATTACCTGACAGTTACGAAAGACCCCAACGATCAGTATTCTCAATCAATCAGCGATCAATTCGGAAATGTTCAAAAAAAATGGAGCTCCTCCGAATTGGATGGCGGTCACACTCTCGTGGATAAGTATGAGTACGACGCGCTCAATCGATTATCGAAAGAGATCCCGCCGTTGGGGGACGCATATGCTTCCACTTACGAACGGAACTCTCTTGGGGAGGTCACTTCCGATTTCGCACCTGATCGGGGTCAAATACAATATCGCTACGACAAAGGCGGACGCCTAAAATTCGTAAAAGATGCCAGGCAAGCGGCCAGAGATATCGATGATGCGACCATTAATCATTATCAGATTTTAGATTACGACGAAAATGGGCGTTTGATCGCCATATCTGAAAACAATAATTCACATTCTTTCGATCAACCCGATCTTCCCGTCACAGGAAGCAAAATCCCGAAATCCGTTGCTATTTATGATAAGGTTGATGGGGATTTTCTAAAAAGCCTCCACACATCCGCCTCGGCACAAGAAGTCGATAAAATACTGCAGGAATCCAGTTTTAAGCCTGGACTTCTCGCGGCGACAATTTCTTACGATGAGTCCGGAAATCATAATGTGGTGGATGTATTCTCATATGATAACCGTGACTTTGTCGTATCTCAATACCACCTTTCTACAGAAATACCGGTGCAAAAATTTGCGATGACCTACAATATTCAGGGCGTTGTAAATGAAGAAGAGTACTACAACGGAATTTCAAATGGACAATGGAATTTTGAAGATTTGATCTCCTACGAATATGATGATTTGGGCCGTTTTTCGAAAATCAAACACGATGGATTTGACCTCGCTAAATATAAGTACAACGAGAGAGGCCAATTAATTAAGGAAGATTTGTTCGCAAGCGCATCATCGACGGCCACGGACGGCCTGAATTATGCGTTTAATATTAGGGACTGGCCCTCTAGTATTGTCAGTAATGGCGCTTCGCCGGTATTCAGTCAGATTTTAAATTATGACGGACGTTTTGACGGAAGCATAGCGACAAAATCGTTAAATTATCATTTTTCGGATGCGGAAAATAAGATCATCACAAATGGATACGGGTACGATGGATTAAATCGCCTGGTTTCGGTTTCATCAACAGATAATGATCTGAAATCAAATTACAGTTTTGATGATTTGGGTCGCTTGTCGAGCAAAAAAGAAGGCGATATTAATTACGCATCATATGCTTATCAGCCCGGAACAAGTCGATTGATTTCTGTTCCGGGCGATCCGGGTAAATCCAATTCGCAAAACTATGTTTATGATCCGAACGGCAACTTGGTTTTAGACCGATCCAAAAAATTGACGATAGACTATGACTGGCGGAACATGCCGTTTAAAATTCATTTTTATAATGAAATTCCAAGTGGGAATTTATCCTGGAGGGACGTCGAGAATAACAAGTTGGCCACAATTAATGCCAAAGTGGAGCTCGGAACAATTGAATTCAGGTATGACGCTTCAGGCCAAAGGGTTCTGAAAGACGCCCAGTTGGGCGGGCAACGATCTGTTTCCGCTTATGTTGATGATTATGCGGTATTTGAAGGTACAGATCAAAGTCATTTAACCCTTCAGTATTTGAATTTAGTCACTCCTTTCGGGTTGAGGGGGAAGAAAGACGTACAGACAGGCAAGAAGAATATTTACTTAACCGATAATATGGGCTCCATATCGGCAATAGAAAAAGATGATGGAACTGTTACAGAAGGTTATGCCTACCAACCATATGGGTCCATAAGAAACCTGAGGGTGACTCCGACCGTAGGAGATGCTTCGCGCGAGAAGCATGTGGGGAAGGAGCTTGACGAAGAGCTTGGACTCAATTGGTACTATTATGGTGCAAGATACCTTGATCCCGATTTAGGAATATGGACTACCACGGATCCTATGGAGCAATTCCACAATGGGTATAGCTATGTCGGCGGGGATCCAATTAATTATTCTGATTTATGGGGCTTTGAGGATGTCAATTTAAATAACAAGGACGTGCATGGGTATGACCCTTATGAATCCATGAACGCTTGGATCGATGCTCATAATTGGAATGGGATATCCGATGTTCCCGCTCCTCCTGAGTCCAAGCCCTCGTATACATCGGAATTCATGAAAATCGACGTGGAATTGAAAGATCCCGAGGTGCCTGTAAAACCCGGGCTTGGTGCGCTTGATCTGGCAAAAAAGGGTCTTGATAAGGTTAGCGATACATGGGATGCAATAAACGATAAGCTCGACCCTTTCAAAACATTGCCAGATGCCTTGGATAAAGCAGAGAATGGGGGATTCAGGGATAAAAACGGCAAGCTCGATAAGGCTGGAGTCGCAAAAGCCGGTATAGTTGTTGTTGTCGGTGTGCTTGCTGCAGCTGATAAAGAAGGTGGAAAGCCGAAAAAGGGAATTCAAAAGCTTGAACGCTTTGAAGGAAAAAAACCTACCTATTTTGTGAACCCTGCGCATGTGGAAGGCCCCACTTTTGTAAAGGGGAAAACACCGCTGCCGCCGGATGCTGAAGAAGTTTATAAAACGGCGGTTCCAGGTGATCCAAAGAATCCTAAAAATTGGTGGGGAAAAAATAGCAAGGGTCAGATTTATAGATATTCAGTAGGGAATGACGGTACCGCTCATTTTAGTGGAATAGACGGTGTCGGTGATGGCACAAAAAACTTGGCAGGAAATAAGTATGCAAAAGGTCGCCTTAAGGAGCTGAAATAGTGATTGTCGGCAATAAAAATGATTTTGCGATCGAAGCGGTTGTCGAAAAAAAAGTTGACGATTGGGTTTTCGGCAGGATCAGATTCTGGATAGCGGGATACGAAATTGGGGATTGGAATGATTCAGCAGATCTGAAAGGATGCGTACAGTGGTTGCTTGATTTCGTTTCTAATCCTCATGATTGGTTTCATCAGGACCTGTATTCCAGTAGTACGGCTGAATTCTTCAGGATAATTTTTGGCGAGGAAAATGCTTCAGAAGAGGATGATGACGATTATGAAGAGGTAATCGAAAATGCATACGGCCGATTCAATATTTCCCATTTAGGGATGTCCTCATTCGAAAAATACGATTGTTTTCTCGTGAAAAATGAAATGGGCGCCGAACGAGTTGTTTGGCGATCAGTCGGAGACCCGAAACTGTATGAGGCCATCTTTCCACCAAATACATTGGAGTCGGTGGCGCTTAGTTTTTGCGGTGAATTTAAATTGGAAATCGTCCAGTAATCTTTCCGAACAATGATCGTGGGCCTAAAATAAGACAAGCGCCTTCAAATATGAATGCTCCGCCCCTCCACCCCCAGCGCCGCCTCTTTCAACGCCTCGGCCAACGTAGGGTGCGCATGCGAGCTGCGCGCGACGTCTTCCGCGCTTGCGCCGAATTCCATCGCGACGACCGCTTCCGCGATGAGGTCGCCGGCGCGCGGGCCCAGGATGTGGACGCCGAGGATGCGGTCGGTTTGGGCGTCGGCCAACACTTTTACTTTTCCGTCGACGTGGCCTAGCGCGCGGGCGCGTCCGTTGGCCATGAACGGGAAGGAGCCCTTCTTATACTCGCGGCCGTCGGCCTTGAGCTCTTCTTCGGTCTTGCCCACCGAAGCGATTTCAGGATGGGTGTAGACGACGTTGGGGATGGCGGCGTAGTTGACGTGGCCGTAACCCGTAACCAAGCGTTCCACGCAGGCTATCCCCTCTTCTTCCGCCTTATGCGCGAGCATCACTCCGGGAATGACGTCGCCGATGGCGTAGATGCCCGGCGCCGAGGTCGCGAAATGTTCGTCGACGGGGATGCGACCGCGGCTGTCGGTCTTGATGCCCGCGGTTTCCAACCCCAGGTTTTCCGTGTTGGGCGTGCGGCCCACGGCCACGAGCACCTTGTCGCAATGGATCGGCTCCATGCCGTCGCATTCGACGACGGCGCCCGCGCCTTCGGCCTTCGCGGACTTCACGCGCGTTCCCAGTTTGAATTCCAATCCCTGCTTGGCGAGCAGCTTCTGTGCTTCGGCGGAAATCTCCATGTCCATGCCGGGCAGGATGCGGTTTAAATATTCGAGCACGGTGACCTTGGCACCGAGTCGATTCCAAACCGAGCCCAACTCCAAGCCGATGGCGCCCGCGCCGATGACGACCAGATGTTTGGGAACTTCCGTGTAGGCGAGCGCTTCCGTGCTGGTGCCGACGGCTTTGCCGTCGACCTTGATATCGGGAAGCATGGCGACTTTGCTGCCGGTCGCGATGAGGATGTATTTGGCGGATAGGGATTCGGCGGGTTGGCCCGCGTTCGCCCCCGTCGGCTCCACCGTAACTTTGCCGTTACCTGCGAGACGGCCCACGCCGAGGAAGCGCGTGATCTTCCCCTTTCGGAACAATCCGTCGATGCCTTTGGTGTTGGCCTTGACGACGTTGTCCTTTCGCTGGAGCATGGCGGCGAGATCGAGGGTCACTTCGCCGACGCCGATGCCGTGCTTGATAAACGACCCCCTCGCCTCGTGATAGAGTTCGCTCGATTCGAGCAGCGCCTTGCTCGGGATGCAGCCGACGCGCAGGCACGTGCCGCCGAGCGCTTCTTCCTTTTCGATGCAGGCGGTCTTGAGGCCCAATTGGGCCGCGCGAATCGCGGCCACGTAGCCGCCGGGGCCCGCGCCGATGACGATCAGATCGAACGTTTTCTCATCCATATTTTTCAAATCTCCAAAAGAATGCGCGCGGGATCTTCCACGGTTTCCTTGATCCGCTTGAGGAACGTAACGGCTTCGCGTCCGTCCACCACGCGGTGGTCGTAGGTCAGCGCGACGTACATCATCGGACGGATGACCACCTGGTTGTTGCGAGCCACGGGCCTGTCCTGGATGGCATGCATGCCGAGGACGCCGCTTTGGGGCGGGTTCACGATGGGCGTCGAGAGCAAGGATCCGTACGTGCCGCCGTTGCTGATGGTGAAGGTGCCGCCTTGCAGCTCTTCGAGCTTGAGCGCGTTGGCCTGCGCCCGTTTGGCGAATTCGGCGATGGTGAGTTCCACCTGCGCGAAACTCAATTGCTCCGCGTTGCGGATGACGGGTACGACCAATCCCTTGCCGCCGCCCACCGCGACGCCGATGTCGCAATAGTGGCGATAAACGATGTCGTTGCCGCGCACTTCGGCGTTGATCTGCGGAACGAGTTTCAGCGCGTCGACCGCCGCTTTGACGAAGATGGACATGAAACCGAGCTTGATGCCGTATTTCTTGACGAAGGCGTCCTGATGGCGTTGGCGCAGTTCCATCGCGCCCGTCATATCGATTTCGTTGAAGGTGGTCAGGAGGGCGGCGGTTTGCTGCGCTTGCACGAGGCGTTCGGCCACGCGGCGGCGCAGCATGCTCATGGGAACGATTTCTTCGGACCGCCCCCCCACCGAGACTGCCGGGAGTATCGTAGGCGTTACCGTAACCTCTTTGTTAACTTGACCTCCGGCTTTGCCCTCGACGTGGCGGAGGACGTCCTCCTTGAGGATGCGGTTTCCCGGGCCCGTCCCGGCCACCTCTTCGGCCGACAATTTGTTTTCCGCGAGCGCCCTGGCGGCGGATGGCATCACGGTCGCTTCCTTGCGATCGCCCGCGGTTGGGCCACCGGACGGAGGCGTCGCGCTACCCGCGCCGGTCGCTGTGCCCGCTGTTGCGGTCGCTGCAGGCGCTTTGGGTACGACCGGAATCTTGGTCGTCTCCGGTCCCGTAAAGACAGACGATTTTCCGGCGGCGCCTTCTTCGACGTAACCGATCACCGCGCCGACCTTGGCCGTCGTGCCTTTGGGCACGAGTATCTTGCTCAATATTCCGGCGACCGGAGAAGGCAGTTCCACCGTGGCCTTGTCGGTTTCGATGACCGCGATGTTGCCGTCGCGCTCGACGCGATCGCCTTCCGCCTTCAGCCATTGCACGATTTGCACTTCGGTGATGGATTCGCCCACCTTGGGCACGATAAGTTCAACGGCCATGAAATGCTCCTATTCGGCCGCCTGAAGGCCGCGTTGCGTCAAAAATAATTTTTGCCGGAATGAAAATCGACTGATTAACGTCCATGTTACGTCTGTTATCCGTCATAAATGGATTGATTTTGCAGAATAGCAAGAAAAAACCGTAGTTATAAGTAGATACGCCAATACTAATTGGGGTCTTATCCATCAACCCACTAATCGGAGGACCTCCCATGAGGACTGCAACTTTTTCCGCCGGCTCGCTTGCCGCACTAGCAATATTGTTTTCCATTAGTAATGGGGTTTCCGCGGAAACGGTGACCACCGTGACAACGGAATCCGACACCACAGCGCTCCTAGTCGATACTGCATACAAAGCCGTCGTGCCTTCGCCGACCAACACGTGGTACGGGACGCGCGGCCTTACCCAAGTAAGCTCCGCGGAGGGATTGGGCGCGGGACGTCTCATCCTCGGATTGCAAGGGGCCGGATGGTACAGGCAAACCTTGCATTTTCCCGGCGTCCCCAATCATGGCGCCGACATTTTTAACGCCTCCGGATCGATTGCGCTCGGGGCGAACAATTATGTCGACGTGTTCGCGTTCCTTTCCGGATACGGTTCCAACAACTACCACTCGGGCGACGCCTCGGGCCTCGGTTCGGTGGGCGGGGGCGTGCAGGCCAGCTTGCCGGTTCCCTTGGGGTCGCCTTTCCGCATAGCCGGGCAATTCGCGATCCTCAACGGCTTGTCCGATAATCCGGTCGACTCCAACAGGGCGGACGGTTATGCGTATTTCCAGACCCGCACGCAAATGGATTTCATGAGCAGGCTTATCCAAACGGTCACCGTCGGGCCGGAAGCCGTGGGATTCAAAGTGCATGCGAACGAAGCTTTGGTGACCTCGCTGGAAAAAGGGCGCGATCCGCTGATGCTTTTGGGCGCGGGCACGCAATTGAACCTTCCCTTCGCGGTCATCGGCGTGGAACTCAATTCGCGGACGGACGCGAAGGACATCACGTTCCTTTCCGATCCGCTGTGGCTGACTCCCTCGCTGCAAATCCGCACCAATTATAACGTGAACTTCACGGTCGGTAGCGACATCTCGCTTTCCAAAGATCGTAACGGACCGGCCGCGCGCGCGCTGGAACCTTACCGCCTTTTCGGAGGCTTGGCGCTCAGCTTCGATACGCAGGCGGAGAAACGCCGGCAGGAAATGCTGGAGCGTCGCCATGCGGCTTTGGAACAAATACGGTTGCGCGATCAAGCCCATGCGGATTCGCTCGCCGTAGCCCAAGCCCAAGCGCAATCCGATTCCATCGCGGCGGTAGCGGCGGCGCAGGCGCATCAGGATTCGTTGGCGTTGGCGCAAACCCAGCAAAGCCTGCAGCAAGAGCGTTCCAGGCGCAGCGAGATGGAGAATCAATTGCTGACGACGGGCATGCTGATGATGGATAACGTTTATTTTTCGACGGGCAAGGCGGAGATTTCCATCAACTCCAAGCCTTACCTCAACGTCATCGCGAGAATGCTCACGAAATATCCCAAGTTGCAAATCGAAGTGGGCGGTCATACCGATAACGTCGGCAGCACGGCGTTCAACCAGTTGTTGAGCCAGCAACGCGCGGATGCGGTGGTCGCCTACATGATCGGCCAGGAGCCGTCCTTGAACGGCCGCCTGTTCGGCAAGGGATACGGGGAAGCGAATCCCAAGTCGGACAACACGACCGCGGAAGGGCGGAAGCTCAACCGCCGCACCGAACTGCAGGTGCTCAACAAGGAGGCTTTGCGGGAATACAATCCCGCGGCCTGAGGGTGCGCAGGAGCCCGATGCGGTATGGACGGGCGTGAGAGCGCGCATGGATGCGGCTCCCACGCGGCTCCCGACGGGTATGAATCTCGACGCAGGTAAGGTCACCCCTCTACCTGCGTATTTTTTAGCGTCTTTGAGGTAACATCCGTGCTACGTTCGCCGAAGGCTTTCGCCAGCAGTTGTTTCTGCTCCAGCTTGTGGCTGCTCGCGGAGCCCGTGGCAGGGCTCGACGAAGCGGGTCGATGGACGCCCTGGAAAGGATGGCGGCCGAGGAGCTTTTCGCCGAAGCGGACGCGCAGGTAGCGCCAAGGGCCCATGTTTTCGGGCTCTTCCTGCACCCAGGTCACCGGCGTGCCTTCGGGAAAGGGCGCCAAGGCTTGGGCCAAGGTCTGCGGATACAGCGGATACAATTGCTCCAGTCGAAAAAGCGCCAGATCGTCGCGCCCTTGCTTTTCCTTCTCTTCGAGCAGCTCGTAATAAACCTTGCCGCTGCAAAGGAGGACCCGGGTAACCTTGTCGTTACGTACGGATTTGTCGGGAATGACGCGCTGGAAGGTCTTGCCCGCGAGCTCCTCCACCGTCGAGGTCGCGCGCGGCAGGCGCAGCAGGCTCTTGGGCGTCATGACAATGAGGGGCTTGCGCCACTCCCGCAGCACTTGGCGCCGCAAGGCGTGGAAGAATTGCGCCGGCGTGGTCGGATTGACGACCTGGACGTTGTCTTCGGCCGCCATGGCGAGGAAGCGTTCCAACCTCGCGCTGGAATGCTCCGGCCCCATTCCTTCGAAGCCGTGCGGCAGCAGCATCACGAGGCCCGACAGCCTCCGCCACTTTTCTTCCGCGCTCGCGATGAACTGATCGATGATGGGCTGCGCCACGTTCACGAAGTCGCCGAATTGGGCTTCCCAAATCGTCAGCCCGCGCGGGGAATCGAGGCTGTAGCCGTATTCGTAGCCGAGCACGCCGTTTTCGGTGAGCGGGCTGTTGTAGATTTCCACCGGACCCTGTTTCGGATCGAGGTGTTGGAGCGGCATGTAGGTGTCGCCCGTTTGGATGTCGTGCACGACGGAGTGGCGGTGGCTGAACGTGCCGCGCTGCGCGTCCTGGCCCGTGAGGCGGATGCGGTAGCCTTCCATCGCGAGGCTGGCGAGGGCCAGCGCTTCGGCCGTGGCCCAGTCGAGGGGCTTCTCGCCCCGGGCCATGAGGCGGCGCTGCTCCAGGATTTTTTCCAGCTTGGGATGGGCCTGGAAACCTTGCGGAAGACGCGTCAACCTTTCCATCAGATCGGCGAGCTTCCCGGGGGTAACGCCCGTGTCAACATCCTTGACGCCGCTTTCGGGGCCGCCCTGGAAGCCTTTCCAGACGCGGCTCGGGCCGTCCTGCGCGCGGGCGAAGGAGTTGCTGCGGGCCTCGGACAATTCCTCTTCGAGCTGCTCCGTGCGCTTGGCCGCGATGCGATCGGCCTCTTCTTGCGTCACGCCGCCGAGCTTGAGCAGGTGTTCGAGATAGCCCTCGCGCACCGGCTTGCGCCTTTCGATGGTGCGGTACAAAAGCGGCTGCGTGAAGCCGGGCTCGTCGCCCTCGTTGTGGCCGCGGCGGCGGTAGCCGTACATGTCGATCACGACGTCGCGCTTGAACGTCTTGCGGAAATCCATCGCGAGATTGACCACTGCGGCGACGGCTTCGGGATCCTCGCCGTTCACGTGGAAGATCGGGATCTGCAGCATCTTGGCCACGTCCGTGGCGTAGGTCGTCGAGCGCGCTTCATTCGGCGAAGTGGTGAACCCGATCTGGTTGTTGAGGATAACATGCAAGGTACCCCCGGTGCGGTAGCCGGGCAGCTCGCTCATGTTCAGGATTTCCTGCACGATGCCTTCGCCCGCGAAAGCCGCGTCGCCGTGGATGAGCAGTGCGAGGCCTTTTTCCCGCGCATTGTCCGCGACGCGATCCTGCTTGGCGCGAAGGCGCCCTTGCGCGACCGGATTCACGAACTCGAGATGGCTCGGGTTGAAGCACAAAGACAGGTGGATTTTATGGCCGTTCAAAGTCGTCCAATCGGAACTGTAACCGAGATGGTACTTCACGTCGCCGCGCCCGAGTTGCAGCTCCGGATCCTTGTCCTCGAACTCGTGGAAGATGTCGCGCGGGTTCTTGCCCATGATGTTCGCCAAAACGTTCAGGCGGCCGCGGTGGGCCATGGCCAAAACGATTTCCTCGATTTTCTGTTCGCCCGCTTTTTCGATCGCGAGATCGAGCAGCGGAATCAGGCTTTCCGAGCCTTCCAAGGAAAAGCTCTTCGCTCCGAGATATTTCTTCTGGATGAATTCCTCGAAGATGACGGCGTCGGTTAAGCGCGTGAGGATGCCGAGCTGTTGTTCCCGGCTAAGGGAGATGCGGTTTTCCGTGCCTTCCATGCGATCGGTGAGCCAACTGCGCACTTGCGGATTGTCGATGTGCATGAACTGCACGCCGATGGATCGGCAGTAGGTGTTGTGCATTTTCTCCAGCACCTGCCGCAGCGAAAGCGATGTCTGGGTCTGCAGGGAAATGCCGGACACCGGCCTGTCCATGTCCTCGTCCTTGAGGCCGAAGTAACCGGGTTCCAAATCCGCCACGTTGCCTTTGGGCGGAAGCCCGAGCGGGTCGATGCGCGCGAAGAGGTGGCCCCGCACGCGGTAGGCGCGGATCATCTGATCGGCGCGATCCTGGAAAGCGGCGACGCGCCGTTCCCCGAAGCGATCGCGGCCGGCGATTTGGGCCAAGGTAACATCTCCGTTACCTTGGGGGCGATTGCCCCCGGAAGCGGTTCCGGCCGCCGATGTTCCCTGCGCAGCCGCCGCGCCCGCCGAAGCGGAGCCTTGGACCGCCGGTAGTCCCAGCGCGGCCGATGCGGCTTGGAAAAATCCCGGAGCGGTTTGCGCCGGACCGAGCTGCGGGTTCGCGCGGAAGCCTTGTCCGGCCGCATCGGTCGCGCCTTCGAGATTTTGGAAATAGGATCGCCAGTCCTCGGACACGGAGTTCGCATCCTTGAGGAAGTCCGCGTATAGGGCCTCGACGAAGCCCAAGCTCAGATCATTCGGCTCGATGCCGGATATTTTACCACTCAAAACTTTCCCCCAGCTTGTCGAAAACAAGCTTCCCGCGCATCGCTATTAAAATACCTTGTAGCGCAAACGCCGGTAACTTCAAAATCCGCTCCGAATCCGGTCCGCGGACCCAAAGCGTTTGAAAAGGTAATTGTCCGTCTTAGCGTTTTGCGCAGTCGGCCTCGATTCTGGGAGCGATTGAATCGGCCGCTCCGGAAAACTTCTTTTAATCAAGAGGGACGGGCCTTGAACGCAACCCAAAAATTGATCCATGCCCACCTGTTGGCCGGAGCGATGACGCCGGGATCCGAAGTAGGATTGAAGATCGATCAAACTTTGACCCAAGATGCCACCGGAACCATGGTGATGTTGGAGCTCGAAGCGTTGGGGCTCGAGCGCGTGAAAACCGAAGTGTCGGTCCAATACGTCGACCATAACCTGCTGCAAACCGATCATAAGAATCCCGATGATCACCTGTTCCTGCTCTCGGCGTGCCGCCGCTTCGGCGTTTGGTACAGCCGCGCGGGCAACGGCGTGAGCCATCCCGTCCACATGGAGCGGTTCGGGATCCCGGGAAAGTCCCTCGCCGGATCGGACAGCCACACGCCCGCGGCGGGCGCGCTCGGCATGCTCGCGATCGGATCGGGAGGCATGGACGTCGCCTTCGCGATGGCGGGCGAGCCGCTTTTCATCAAGATGCCGAAAGTGCTCGGCGTGAAGCTGACGGGCGTTTTGCCCAGCTGGGTCAGCGCGAAAGACGTGGTCCTCGAAATGCTGCGCCGCTACGACGTGAAAGGTTGCAAAGGGATGATCGTGGAATATTATGGGCCCGGGCTCGCGGGCCTCGGCGCCATGGATCGGCACGTGATCGCCAACATGGGAACCGAGATGGGCGCGACCACGACCGTGTTCCCGTCGGATGGGGTAACACGCAAGTTTCTGGCCTCGCAAGGGCGCGCGCGCGACTGGGTCGAACTCGCCGCGGACGCGGGCGCAAGCTACGACCTCACGGATGAAATCGATCTCTCCGCCCTGGAGCCCATGATAGCCCTGCCCGGCAGCCCGGGCCACGTGGTCAAGGTGCGCGAGGTCGAAGGCAAGCCCATCTATCAGGCGTATCTCGGATCCTCCGCGAATCCGGGTCTCCGCGATTTCTGGATCCCGGCCGAGATGGTGAAAGGACGTTCGATAAGCCCCGAAGTTTCCTTCGACGTCAATCCCACGTCGCGGCAGCTCTTGGAAAACCTCACGGCCTCGGGCGCGCTGCAAGCGCTTATCCACGCGGGCGCGCGCATCCATCAAGCGGGCTGCAACGGTTGCATCGGCATGGGACAGGCGCCGGCCACGGGCCGAAACAGCCTGCGCACCGTGCCGCGCAATTTCCCCGGCCGCTCGGGCGACAAGGAGGATTCGGTCTACCTCTGCAGCCCCGAGACGGCGACGGCCTCGGCGCTCACCGGGGAAATCACCGATCCGCGCGATCTCGAATCCAAAATGGAAATGCCTTATCCGGTTTTCCGCGAGCCCGAAAAACAAATCCTCAACCTGGAAATGCTCGCGCCGCCGCCGCCTCCGGGACGCCGCTACTCCCTCGTGAAAGGCCCGAACATCAAGGCCCTTCCCGAGTTCGGGCCGCTCGTCGATTTCTTCCGCGCGCCTTGCCTGCTCAAGATGGGCGACAACATCTCCACCGACGAGATCCTCCGCGCGGGCGCGGAAGTTTTACCCTTCCGCAGCAACATCCCCGAGATCAGCAAATGGGCTTTCTATCAAATCGACGAACGCTTTTATCTCAGGGCCAACGAAGCGCGCGACGTCTTCAGCGGGCACATCGTCGCGGCCGGAGAGAATTACGCGCAGGGCTCGAGCCGAGAGCATGCCGCGATCGCCCCGCGTTACTTGGGCCAAATCGCCGTCGTCGCGAAAAGCTTCGCGCGCATCGGCTGGCAGAACATGATCAATTTCGGCATCCTCCCGCTCGAGTTCGAAAACCCGGAGGACTACGATTCCATCGAAGCCGTGGACCTCATGTCTTGCCGCGATTTGCGCCGCCGCCTCTTGGAGCATATGCCCATCGTCATCCTCAATGAAAGGCGCAAGCTCGAATACCGCGTGCGCCACCGCATGAGCGAACGGCAAATCCAAACGGTCCTCGCCGGAGGCGTCATCCCGTATTTCAAAAGCAGGATCGAAATGGGCGAAGCGCCCGCGATGCAATCGATTCTGGCGGAATAGCGTTTATCCCGATTGGGATTCGCTTCCGACCCAACCGCGTCAAACATTTTCATCCGATCTTTGCCAATCGGCCGCATCATTCCTCTCTTTTATCCATGGACCCGATAATCCTGCCCGATTCGGACGACAAGCTGTTGGATGAATGCGAAGTCGACACCTTCCGCGCGAGCGGCAAGGGCGGCCAACATGTCAATAAAACCGATAGCGCCGTGCGTCTCCATCATTTGCCGACGGGCATTGTCGTGGCGAGTCAACAGGAGCGCAGCCAATTCCTGAATAAAACGATTTGCCTCGCGAAGCTCAGGGCCAGGGTGGAAAAGCTCAATGAAATCAGGCCCGAACGCATTCCCACGCGTCCGCCGCGTTCGGCCAAGCGCAGCAAGAAAAAAGCGAAGTCCCATCAGTCCCGCAAAAAACAAAGCCGCTCCCAATCGTGGGGCGGCGACGACGATTAGTTGCTATCGGCGCCTTCGTTTGTAAGCCGACCCGCGAAAATTTTTTTTAAGGATAGGGATGGGAGCGTCCCGTTCCTCGCCATCTTACGCGGAGTTGAGCCATGAACCGCACACAGATATTCAAAGAATGCGTTTCCCTGATGGAGAAACAGGATTTTAAAAAGCTGTCGAAAATGATTTCGGACGATTTCAAATTTTCCGGCGCCATTCCCAAGCCCATCGGCAAGCAGGAATGGATCGGATTCTTGAAAGCGCTGACGAGAGGCATGCCCGATTTCAGCCTGAACCTGTCGGATCCGAAAAGCCGGATCGAGGAGAGGGAAGATAAAGTCACCGTCCATTATCACGTGACCGGAAAGCAGACGGGCAAGTTGGATTTGCCGTTCCTCGGCGTAGAGGCGCCCGCGACGAACAAGACGGTGAATCTTCCCGAAGAAACCATGGAGGTCCGCTTCGACCGGGACAAAATCGTGGGCATGCACATCGAGCCGACGCCTGGAGCAGGCATGGAAGGCTTGCTGGAGCAGCTCGGAATCGCGATGCACGTGCATACGTGACGCCGATCGCGAACCATTTCGGAATCGACGGTGGTCGATTCGACTAGGAGTGTGCCATGACGAATCTGGAAGTACTAAAAGGATGTTTGTCGTCCATCGAGAAGAACGATTTCATGAAGGCCGATCGGCTTCTTGCCGATGAGTTCCAATTCAGCGGCGCGGTGCCGAAACCCATCGGCAAGCAGGAATGGTTGGGCGTGCATCAGGCATTGGGCAAAGCTTTCCCCGATCTCGCCTTCAACCTGTTCGATGCGAAAGCGCGCGCGGACAAAGTGTTCGCCAAAGTCCGCCTCAGCGGCACGCATAAGGACACGCTGGATCTTTCTTTCCTCGGCGTCAAAGTAGCCGCTACGGGCAAATCCTTTTCGCTGCCCGTGGAAAGGATCGAGCTTACGTTCCGGGAAAATTTGATCCAATTGTTCGACGTGGAGTCCGTGGACGGAGGAGGGTTAAACGGAATCCTCCATCAGGTAGGCGCCGCGCTGCCCACCGAGGAATTGACGGAATAGTTTGCTATCGTTGTTGGAATGACGACAGCGAAAGATTCTTCGACCTCATCCTCCGCTTCGGCCGTGCAGGCCTCCACGGCGTTGCCTTGCGCGAAGCTCGCCAAGGATTTGGAAAACCTGTGGGCGATGACTTTTTCCTTGATTTCCAAAATGGACGCGGAAGGCGCTTCGCATATGCCCGCGGGCTCCCGCAACCATTTGCATTGGCATATCGGCCATTTGATTTACTCGCAAGTGTTCTGTTTGCACGTCCGCTCCGGGGAGCCGTCGCCTTTCCGTTCCGGCTATGAGGATTATTTCGGGCTCGGATCGAGCCCGGCGAATTACGACTCGCTCGTGCCGGATTGGGATGAAGTTTTGGCCATGGCGAAAAAGCATTCCAGCGGCGTCTACGCCCGCATCGAATCCAAGCTGCACAAGCCGCTCACGAAGCCGCTCAAGTTCATGAACATCACCATGACGACGCCCGCCGAAGTCCTGCCTTTCCTCATCGCGCATATCGGCGAGCATATCGGCCACGTGAAGCGCCTGGTTAAAGCCTGGGAGACGGAAAAAGCTCGGTAACCTGTAAGTTACCTCGGCCGAAGACGACGACCAGATGACGGCGGCACAACGATGAGCGGCTCCGCTTTCGCTTCCGAGGATCGCGACATCGAGTTCGGATCCGGCGATCTGAAAATCCCATTGCGCATCGGCCCGGACGTCCCGCCTCCCACGGTTTACACCGAGTTCCTCGCGGAAAACCTGCCGGATTGTTCCGGCCTCCAAACGCTCGATCTCGGCACGGGCTGCGGCGCGCTCGCCGTCCTGCTCGCGAAGGCCGGCGCGGCGGGAGCGGCCGGTCTCGACGTGAATCCCCTCGCCCTCGAATACGCGAAGCGCAACGCGATCGCAAGCGGCGTCAGGGAAAAGGTTTTCCTTTTCCGGAGCGATTTCCGCGCGTGGAACAACCCCCGCGTTTTCGATCTCATCGTCTGCAATCCTCCCCAGATTCCCACGCCGAAACACGGCGCTTTGGATCCCGCCGCGGACTGGAGCGAGTTCGCCGCGGTCGAAGGCGGCGCCGACGGCCGCCAGGTGATGAATCCCCTTCTCGAACGCGTGCCGGGCCTCCTGGCGCCGGGCGGACGCTTCCTGATGGTGCAGGCGGCCTTTACGGGATGGGAGGAATCCCTGGAACGTCTACGTGACGGTGGCTTGGAAGTTACCTTGCTTGCGCGCAAGGGAATCGAGGCGGATCCGTTGGTTTCCGCCCGCGCCGGATACATCGAGTCCATCGGGTACCGGTTCCGCCGCGAAGCGGGCGCGCTCCGCTACGAGGTAGGCGTGTTGTCCGGCGTGCGGAAATAGAGAAGGGTAATTTTCAAAACAGGAATTTGATCGAGGCTTCCCAAACGTCCGCGGGGAGGTTCGAACTCACGTTCACGTTGTCGAACTCGTTCGCCCCGCCGAGGAAATAGTGGAAGTAATGCGCGCTCACCGATCCGTTGCGCAGGAAATCCCAATCGGCCGATTTGCCCGCCAGGGCCCTTAGGAAAAAGGTCGCCGCGAGGCCGGCCATGTGCGATTCGAAAGCCATCAGTTTCTTGTCCGTCGTGAAAAATCCGCCCGCGGGAGCCCCGCCGTTGTAGTCGCCGAAGTCGGCCGCCGTTTGGATGTAATAGCGGTATTCCGGGGAGAGGACCCAATCGGGCGTGACGTACTTGTTGAAGGTGAGCTGCAACGTGTGCGACGTGAGGTTCCAATCGTCCCAATAATAGCGGTAATTGACGAAGAGGGAGGCGTCCATGGCGCGCAGGAACTGCCGGCCTTCGGCCCAGACGGCCTGGCGGTAGCGCATGGAGGGTAGCACGTCGGTTACGGTATCGATCAGGGCGGGGTTGGTCGGATTGGTGCGCGTGCCCTTGCGGTAGGGGTCGCTCAGGAATCCGTGGGGGCGCATGGCGTCCGCGCCTACGTGGAGGATCGTGGTCGGGGAAAGCAGCTGCGAGGCCACGAGCGACAGCTGGTGCGTTTCCTTGTAGCGGTTGAGCAAGTCGCCGTCGGCCAGGATTTCCCCGACGGAGTCGATCGTGTATTGCGCGCGCAGCGACAATGTGAAATTCTTTTGGAAGAATTCCTGGGATAAGGTGCCTACGAAGGATTGCGAACTATAATCGCTTTCCTGGCTGAAGTAATAGCTCCCGCCGACCTTGGTGTTATCGCCGAGCCGCTGTTCCAGCCCGCCGATAATCTGGCCGCGATTCTTGTGGAACTCGCTCTTGAACTGGCGTTGCGGACGCGAAGCGCCCGTCACGACGTCGAGGGGAGGCACCGTCACCTGATCCAATTCGATGTCGAGCAGGATGAGCGTCTTCTGGAACAATGTTTTCGCGAGCGCGAATGAGGAGCCCGACACCGATGCCTTCGATCGATCGGAGACATGGTAGATGGAATATTCCACTTCGTCCGCGCGCGTCGAACCGGCGCCCGCAAGGCCGGCCAATGCCAACGCCGCGGCGACTTTCGCCCCGACGGCCAAACCGCTCCGTCCGATCACTTGGAGCACCCGCATCCGCCGTTCAAGCCCGTGCCGCCGCCGGCGCTGCCTTCCACGGTCGAAAAGAATTTCTGCTCCACGGTCTGTTTGGAAAGATGCGCGCCCGGATCCATGATGGGATCGGCCAGCTTCTCGCGATCGAAAGGCTTCACCACGGCGCAACCCGAAAGGAGAAATACGAGAACCAGTCCGAAAGCCGTTGATTTGACCACTAGTGTTCCCCCAGCAAGCCTTTCACTTCGTCGCCCAACTTGTCCAAATCGCCGAGCGCGTATCCGTCGTGGCGGAAGCGCAGGACGCCCTGCTTGTCGATGAGCACGGCCGCGGGCATCCCCTGCAAATCGTATAGCGCCGCGACTTGGCGCGTGGAGTCGTGCAACGCGGTCAGCTTTCCGCCCGCGATCGACATCGTGTCTTTCTTATCGAGGAAGGCGATGGCTTTGGTCCGGCTTTCGTCCACGCTTACGGCGAGGACGACGAGGGCGGGGTAACGCGCCTGTAACCTCGCCAACTCGGGCAAGGACTTGCGGCAGGGCGGGCACCACGACGCCCAGAAATCGACGAGGACCACTTTGCCGTGCAAGTCATGCAGATGCACGGAGGGCCCGCGGACCAAGGCGGGCAAGGTGAAAGCGGGGGCCATTTGTCCGGGAAGGGTTCCCGCGAAGGAGAGGCTGAAGCAGAGGACCCAGGCGGCGAAGGAGGGAAAAAATCTCATGGCTTCTAATTATATACCCTGAGTCAAACGCAAAAAAGCCATGAGACAAAAATACTTATTGGATGAACGTCTTTCGCAAAATTCGTCCCCCCACGCGCACCTCGAGCAGGTACAGGCCGGAACGGAGACCGGCGCGCGCAAAACCGTATTCGGCCGCGCCTTGCCCTTCCCGTTCCGCCAGGATGCGGCCTTGCAACGTTTTCAGGGCCAGCCGGTGTGGGCCTTCGAACGGCAGCGCGATGCGCACTTCGCCCCGGCCCGCGCTGATGGAGATGCGGTCGGCCGAGATCGAATTCGCCAAGGGCGGGCGTCCGTCGATCTTGGAGGTGATGGTAAACGGATCGGTGGGCGAGATGGAGTTGAGCGTATACCATCCGGACGGACAACGCAGCGAGTCGCCGCTTTGCGATTTGACTCCGACCGCCTTGATCTGGAGCACGCGCCCGGCCGTGAGCGCGGTGATTTCCAAGTGGACCTTCATCCGATCGGCCGAGACCTGCACCGATTTGATCGTGAGGTTGTGGCGGTTGGTCATCGAGCCGAGGCCGTAACCCGATTCGGGAGCCATGGTTCCTTCCGACACTTGATAGCTCGCGGCGCTTTCGCCGCTCGCGCCTACCGGCTTGGTGAATTCGATTTCCATCCCCGCTTTCCTGGAGCGGATGGCCAACATCTCGAACACCGACACGCCCGCTTTGGGAGTCAGCTTTTGCAGGCCGCTCAAGCGTCCGGCCCAGCCCCAGTTCGCCGCGTCGCCGCGGCCCAAGCCGCCGATGTACAACGTCCCGTCCTTGCCTTCCTTGATGATTTCGATCCCGACTTCCAATCCGCCCGTGAACGAGAACGCGCAGCCTTGCCACGCCCCGTTCACGTTTTCCACGAAGGCCCGCTTGATGCCGCCTTGCGACAAGTCGCCGACCAGGAACTGGCCCGCGTAGGGGCCTTGCGACATCAAATGGGGATAGGTCGGGGAGCGCGCGATTTCGCCATGGACCAGCCACAGGCTCGGGGGGGTAACCGGCTTGCTACTGAAGGCCGAAGGCTTGTTGGGATAGCCGTAGTTGGCGCCCGTGACGATGTTGGTCAGTTGGGATCCGGGACGGTACGATCCCTGGTTATCCGTAACCCAGATGGTACCCTCGGGCCCCCAGCCGATGCCGTTGCTGGCGCGCATGCCGCAGTTGAGCATCTCGATGGTGCCGTCGCTTTCCTTGATCTTGAGGACGGCGCCTACCCGGCTTTCGGACAGCAGGGCCATGGTACTGTCGAACGATTTCCCGCCGCCTTTGACCGCGCCGCCGCCCACCACGTAAAAGTAGCCGTCCTTGTAGAGGGAACCGAAATCGTATTCCTGGAAATTGACGTCGCCGCTCGCGTCGTGCGGGATCTTGGCGACCGTTCTTACTTTTGTGACTTTTGTCGCGGCCGAATCCAATTCATATTCGTTCAGCTCGTTTTTTTCCGAGACGTAGATTTTCCCCGCCACGACATTGACGCCGACGGGTTCGCCCAACTTATCGATCAACACCTTGTACTTGATGTTTTCCGGGTTGGGGTCGTCGTAATTTTCGACCAAGTAGAGAATGCCGTCGGGAGTGGGGATGTTGGAATGGTTCTCATTCGGGTTCTGCATCTCGAGCAAAACCATGCGGCCATCGGGGAGGAAATCCATGCCCGCGACCTGCGGATGCCAAGCGGCCGGATGCATGGAGCTGAGGGTGTAGGCCGGATGGACATGATCGATATCGTCCAAAACTTGCGCCCGCAATTGCGGCTGTAAAATAACGGCCTGGATAGCGGCAATGAACCCGAATCGCCTGAGCATTGTACCCCCACGGTATACGATGTGGAAATGAGTAAACACGAAAAGCGGACCTTGTGCCAAGGCCCACCCAACCCGAGGTTAAATATAAAGCTTGTAGGGCCGAAAGGCTGGCCGCTCCGGAAAATAATCCCCGGGGGCGCGCCCTACTTAAGCAGGCCGATGAAGCGGCCCGCTAATGGATTTCGTTGCTGTTGGTGAACTGCAAGCCCATGTCCATCCATTCGATCAAAGTCAGCAGATCGCCGTTTTCCTTCGCGAATGGGTTGATGTGCCCGGTGGAGTCCTTCGACCACATGGCGCTGTGATCGTACAAGGAAGCGCGGAATTGATCCTGTTTTCCCGAAAGCTGCTTGTTGTAGAGGACCCAAGCAAGCGGGCTCACGCGCGCGCCCTCGGAGGAGGCGTAACGGATTTTCGATCCGGACTTGGTGGGATAACCCGTGGAATCGTTCGAGAGCTTTTCGTACACGCTCGAGGTGCCGTGGTTGTTGAGCGACGTGTCGGGACGGTCTTCGAGGACCAGACCGGCGCCCGAATCCTTGGCCGTGGAAAGGCCGTGGCAGCTGATGCAGCGGGCGTTGAGCACGGCTTGCACGGTGTTCGTTTTCTTGCCGTACAGATCCATGAAGTCGACCGTGTCCGTGCGCGCCGAAGGATGCGCGGTCACCTTCTGCGCGTTGCTGAAGCCCGACATGTATTTCTTGAGGGGCGCCAAATCGGGATGCGCCGGATCGCATCCGAAGCAGACGGAATCCATATTCGGGCCCACGAGGCTCATCTTGTTGATGTCCTGATCATGATCGCGCGGACCGTGACAACCCGTACACATGCGACGCTCTCCCGGCATCACGTTGATCCATTGCAATTGGTTCACGATCATCATCCCGTTCTCGTCCAAGGTTTGCACGTGCATGGCCGTATTGGCCGGCACCTCGATGGAAAACGATCCGTCGGAGCGCACGTCGGCATAACCGATCACGCGTTGCTTCTCGAACTCCGTGTTGCCGACGTCGTTGCGCATGCGGTATTCCGCGGACATGGGCACGGCCGCGAGCACGCGCACGAATTTCACCTGCCCCTTGCTGCCGTCCGAATTGATGAAGGTGGAGTCGGGCTTGAGATGCCCGTCGTTGTCCTGGCGGCTGTACACGTTGGCGTCGAAGAACATGCCCGTGGTCGCGCCCTTCGCCAGTCCGTCCGTCACGAATTGATCCATCTGATAGGCCTTGGGTTTGACGGAACGCGGCTCGACGACGACCGGGTCGTAATCGTTGTTGTCGGGATCCGCGTGGACGAGCTTCAAGTTGGCGCCGTTCTTGTCCATCACGAACAGGTCGTAATTCACGAGGTCGCTGTTGCCCCCGGTTTCATGGGCCGATTGCGCGACCAGGATTTTTTCCGTCCCGCCGTCCATGATGGGATAAGGCGTCTTGAACAAGGCGTTGGAAATCTTGCCGCTGTTGTTGGGAGGGCTCGTGGAAGGCGTGATGATTTGCGGGGCCGAGGAGAACTTGGATAAGTCGATGATCGCGATCGCGCCGCCTTCGAATTCGGAAGTGCGTTCCATCATCGAGGTGACGATGCCGCCGTCGCTCAACTCGCGCGCTTCCATGAAAGCGCGCTGGCCGCTCGTCAAATCCGTGCCGCTCAAGGTTTCGTCCGCGCCGTACGCGACGAATTGCCGCGTGCCGTCGGGATGCACGGTGAAGAGCGGGATCTTGTTCGGGTTCCCGAGATGATCCCAGCGGGCATAGAGGATGTTGCCGCTCGACTGCACGAAGGGGTTCTGATCATGGCTTTGGTTGAAGGTGATCTGGCGGATGTTGGTGAGCGATCCGTCGATGCCGCCGCGTTCGCCCGTGAACAATTGCGGGACGGGACGGCGCTCGTATTCGTCCAGGATTTGGTTGCGCGTGGATCCGAACACGATATGGTTGTCGTCGATGTAGGCGGGATCGACGTCGTCGCCCGCGTCCGGCGTGGTCAAGGTGACGAGGTCCGTGCCGTCCACGTTCATCTCATACACCTGCCAATGCTTCGATCCCGCTTTGCGCATGGAGAAGAGCAGCTTGGTCCCGTCGGGCGAGACTTCCGGATCGAGCGCCGCGCCCCAATCGTTGTGGTTGCTGGTCGATCGCGTATAGGCCGCGGTGAGATTGACGAGGTTGCCGGTCGGGGAAATCGGCGAGAGCGAATACAGATCCGTGCCCGCGTAGAATTCGTTCATGTTGCTCGCCATCGCGATGTTGCCGTCGTTGTTACGGCTGCCCACGCTGGGCTCTTTCACGAAGACGATCTTCCGCGACCCGTAGGTTTCGAGCACTTGATCCGCGGGCTGCAAGCAGGACGCGAGGAAAGCCGGCGCCGCAAGCAGCAGCGCGAGATGCATCGGCCGGGCAATGGGCATGTCTTTGCGTCGGGACGGTTTCATCGGGACCTCCATGTTGGGGGCTCCTGAAAACTTCCGCCGCCGGAAGGCTTCAGGGGCCGCGTTCAGGCTTCAAGCAACCGCAATGTCAATAATACTTCTGCACTCCGATTAAGAGGACGAAGTTTTGCGTTAATCCCGGCGTGGTTCGCAGTTTCTGCGAATAGATATGATCGCGCAATCCGTAATTGATGGCCCAGCGCCCGTCCTTGGGACCGAAGGGAAGCGCCATGCGGTTCCCGAATCCGGCGACCCCACCGAAGTTGGGCACGCCGTCGGGCAAAATGAAAGGCACGCCGCCTTGATCGACATAGGTGATCCCCGCGACGAAATACGGGAACAACCCGCCGGCGCGGCCGTTACCGTGCGCGAGTCCCGACAGCGTGAAGCCGGCCAGGCCTTCGAAGGTGATCATGACGTTGCGCTTGAAGCCTTCGCCGCCGATGACGTCGTGCGAGAAGGAGCTCTGCACCGTGGCCAGGCCCGTGGTGAACTCGAAGAAGTACGGTTGCCCGGCGGGATACAGATCGTAGTAGAAGTTGCCGTATGGGTTGTTGCCGAGGACCTCGGCGGAATAGAAACCCGCGTAAAGGCCGAAAGCCGAAGCGTAATCGCGCGTAGGGCCCAAAGCGAAAACGGCATCGGTGCGATGCGAGTCCGATTCATGGACGGACGATTCGCGCGCAGACGCGTCGCGTGGGGACGATTCCGTGGTTCGGGTTTCGCGTGAGTCCTTGCTCGAGGACGCGAATGCGGGAGAGGGGGTAACCGGCACGTAAACAGTCTCCGCCGGCGCGCGCGATCCGGTCGCCGATGATTTTCCCGCGGCCTTATGCGGCGCGGACCAACTCCATGCGGCGAGGCAAAGTCCCAAGCCCGCGGTGAGGAGACGCATCGAGTTCGCATTCATCATCATCGTTCCTTATCCGAAATAACCGAAATTACCCGAAAGAAAAAATCACGCCCAGGCTCGAGGATTGGAAGATAAGCAAGTCCTCGCGGCTGTTGATCCGGTTGCCGACCCGCGTGAAAAGTTGTTTGGTCTCGAAGCGGATGCCGAGCTTCTGCGTGATGTAATAGCGCAGGCCGCCGCCGAAGTTGAGCCCCAAGCTGGAAATGGTTTGTTCGCCCACGGAGTTGAGCGGCACGGTGAGGAACAAGCCGCCGCCCACGATGCCGTAGGGGACGACCTTGGCCGCGCCCGACAAATCCAAGACGGCGTTCAATGTCAACGGATACAAGGTCGCGGTATTTCCCATCACCGCTTCGGAGGCCAATTCCAACGTGACGGGATGATAATTCATGGCGGCGCGGACGCCGAGCATGGTGCTGCCGCCCATGATCCCGGCCGTCGGTGAAAACTCGAACAAGGGAGTGGAGGCCGCGGCCGGCGCATCCGAAGCTTGCGCTTGGGCCAGTGCCGTCAGACCTGAGACAATGCTTATGAAAAGAATCAGCCTGACCATGGGTTCTTATTATAATGCGCCTGTCAAACCTAAAAAAGCCATTTTCCTAAAATCGCTCATGCCGCACATGCTTATTCGCTCCCGCTTAGCGATGCAAGATCCTGTTGATCGTCCACCCCCATATAGAGGAATATGATACTGGTAGGGAATGACTGAAAAAAGTTAAGATCATAAAAAAAATAAAGTAGCACTAGCCGAACGGCTATATTAAAGCAAAAAGGTTGGAAACCGGAAAGGCACAATGGATCTGGATATAGAATTGCCCCTGGCCCTGGGGTTGCTCGGCGGAATATTCGCCATCTTTTTCGCGATCTACAAGTCCAAGTGGATCCTGAGCCAGAGCGCGGGAAACGAGAAGCTTCAGAAGATCGGCGGCTACGTGGCCAAAGGCGCGATGGCCTTTCTATTCCGCGAATATAAGGTTTTGGTGCCTTTCGTCATCGTGGCGGGAACCTTGCTCTTCTTGGGCAACAAGGGATTCCTCGCGTGGGAAGCCGTGACCTTCGCCATCGGCGCGACCTGTTCGGCGTTGTCGGGTTTCTTCGGGATGAAAATCGCCACGCAAGCCAACATGCGTACGACCACCGCGGCGAGCATCAGCCTCAACCAGGCGCTCAAGGTGTCCTTCGCGGGCGGCTCGGTGATGGGCATGAGCGTGGTCGGATTGGCCCTATGCGGCATCACCGGCATCATGTACGCGACGATCCATTTCTTCGGGCGCTCGCCCGAATCCTTCGATCATCAGATTCTTCCCATCCTTTCCGGCTTCGCGCTCGGCGCCTCGTGCATCGCGCTCTTCGCGCGCGTGGGAGGCGGCATCTATACCAAGGCGGCCGACGTGGGCGCCGACCTCGTCGGTAAGGTCGAAGCGGGCATTCCCGAGGACGACCCGCGCAATCCGGCGACCATCGCGGACAACGTGGGCGACAACGTCGGCGACGTCGCGGGCATGGGCGCGGACCTCTACGAGTCCTTCGTGGCTTCGGTGCTCGGCTGCATGATTCTCGGCCTCGCCGCCGACGCGGACGACATCATCAAAATCCGCCTCGCGCTCTTGCCTCTCGTGCTCGCGGCCGGCGGCGCCGTGGCCTCGGCCATCGGCATCCAGTTCGTGAAAGTCAAGGAAGGCGGATCGCCGCAAGGGGCCTTGAACAAAGGCTCGTTCATCGCTTCGGTTCTCGCGGCCTTGTTCAGTTATCCGATTTTCTGGGGCTGCTTGCACGGGCACACCATCAATGATGGTGCGAATCAAAACCAGCTCTTCATCTGCACCGTCATCGGCGTCGTGGCCGGCACGCTCATCGGCCTCATCACCGAATACTTCACCGGAACGCACAAGCTGCCGGTCAACGCCATCGTCAAAGCCTGCGAAACCGGACCGGCGACCACGCTCATCACCGGCATGGGCGTCGGCATGATTTCGACCGCGCTGCCCGTCCTTACCATGGGCGCGGCCGTTCTGCTCGCCTTCCAAACCGCGGGTCTCTTCGGCATCGCCATCGCGACCGTCGGCTTGCAATTGACGCTCGGCATCCAACTCGCCGTGGACGCTTTCGGCCCCGTCGCCGACAATGCGGGCGGCCTCGCGGAGATGGCGGAACTTCCGCCGTCCGTGCGCGCCACGACCGACAAGCTCGACGCCGTCGGCAATACCACGGCCGCCATCGGCAAAGGCTTCGCGATCGGATCGGCGGCGCTCACGTCCGTCATCCTGTTCTCGGCTTTCAAAACCGAGGTCGGCATCGATACGATCGAAATCACCGATCCCAAAGTGCTCGTGGGGCTTCTCATCGGCGGCATGGTGCCCTACCTCTTCTCTTCCATGTGCATGATGGCCGTGGGCCGCGCGGCGTTCGCCATGGTCGAGGAAGTGCGCCGCCAGTTCCGCACCATACCGGGCCTCATGAAAGGCACGGCCGAGCCCGACTACTCGCGCTGCGTGGACATCAGCACCGCGGCCGCGTTGAAGGAGATGGTGCTCCCCGGCATCCTCGCGATTTTGTCGCCGGTGACTGTGGGATTTTTGGGTGGAGTCAATATGCTCATGGGTTTCCTCGCGGGCGTGACGGCATCGGGAGTCGCTTTAGCTATATTTATGTCCAACACCGGCGGCGCCTGGGACAACGCTAAGAAGACCATCGAAAGCGGAGTCGGAGGGGGCAAGGGGTCGGATGCACATAAAGCGTCGGTGGTCGGAGATACGGTCGGCGATCCTTTCAAGGATACCGCGGGTCCTTCTCTGAATATTTTGATCAAGTTGATGGGCGTGATATCGGTGGTTATCGCCCCAATGCTCAAACTTTTTTGGGGTCTCTGATCATGCTCTATGAAAACCGGCTCTATCAAATCCTTTATCCCAATCAGGCGCTGGTCGCCTCGCAGCTCGCTCCCGAAGCGTTCGCGCGCCACTACCTGATCGGATCCATCCGCCATTACACCGGCAAGCTGGTCTTCGCGGAAATCGACATCAACTTCCGCCATCCCTACTTCGACATCGAGGAGAATCTCAAATACCTGATTCCCCACGAAGACGGGACGCCCAAGCACACCAAGTTCATCTGTTCGTACCGCGTGATGGAACACATGGACTTCGACGCCATCAAGAGCCTTTACCTGTCGACCTCGGAAGCGCACGTGCTCGAGCTCAAGCCGGCCGAATACGATAAGGTCCATCAGTCCGGATTCCTGCGCACCTTCGCGGAAATCGCGCCGCTCTCCATGCTCGTCATGAGCCCCTACGAGATGCCCGAGTTCGGACGCTTTATCACGACGCCGCACAATCCCAAGGGCTGTCCCAAGCTTTTCTATACGCAGATCGAACTCAACGTCGACGAGTTCCTCGCCAACTTCGAGAAGAATCCCTTCATGCAGGCGCCGTTCCCGTTCCTCCATCCGTCCAAGCTTCGCGACGCGATTTTGCAGATGAAGATCAAGCCGGAAAAGAAGACGAAGGGCCTCGCGCTGTTCTGCCCGCTCGATCAGATTTCCTTCAAGATGATTCGACATGGGTTCATGTTTTCGTCGAATGATAAGCATCGGTTTTTCCCGATGCCGTCGTTGCATGACATCGAGACGAGTCACTTTAGGTTCTGGCAGGACATGTAAGCCCTCGGGTGCTCCCGGGTGCGGGCACTCACGCGGGGCTCAGACTGCCTCCGGTAGAAGCGAATCATAACTGTGCGGTCTCCGGCCGATCCTCTTGTCCGCACGCCGCGGAAGCGAAACGCTCGGATCGTGTCACCAGCCGCGTCTTTCAGCCCGCTTAGTCAACGCGTACAAAGGGATCGGCCCGCTTCTACCTCCGGCAGATTCGCCCCGCGCGAGCGCCCGCACCCCCGTGCACCCGCGGTCTTTCGTCCCGTTCGGAAATGCGAATACCAAGAGGTGGGTCGTGGAGGCTCGCGCCAAGGGCTCCCGGCGCGAGGCTGCGGATCAAGAGGTGGGTCGCGGAGGCTCGCGCCAAGGGCTCCCGGCGCGAGGCTGTGGATCAAGTGGTGGGTCGCGGTGGCTCGGCGCCTTGGCTCTAGGCGCGTTGCTGCGAATCAATCATTTGGGCGTTTTATTCTTGGATGAGTATTAGCAGTAATCATCCATGCGATGAGGCCGAATAAAATTAAGGCGATTGAACCCGGCTCCGGCACGGCGGGAGCATGGTAAAGATCCTGGATTTCTTCGTTGGTGAGGGCATGGTCGTAGATATTGATGTCGTCAATCATGCCTAGGGAATATTCCCAGCCCCACTCCGTGAAGAAGGATCCGATCTGATAATCATTGCCCATGTCCTGGAAGCCGCGGCTGGAAACGCTTCCGAGGTAGTTGCCGTCCATGTATAATCCGACTTTTGTCGGCGAATCGGAATCGGCGGATACTACGGCGACCAAATTATGCCAGACATTGCTTTCCGTTTCCCGCTCAATCTTATAGGGCGAGTTGTCGCTGCCGCGGCGATCGTACCAAAACACTTCCTGGTTGGAGACGCCCAGTTGCCACCGCTCTTGGTAGGAAGTCGCTTGGCCAAGCAGGGCGATGTGGTGCGGCCAGATGTCTCCCGAAAAGGAAAACCATCCGGAAACGGAAACCGCTCCGGATAAACCTAGGTTCGGCAAATCGACATAATCATCTACTCCATCGAATGAAAGGGCGGAATTTTCCGTGCCGAATCGATCTGTCGTATACGTGGCGCCGTGCAGAGTCCCATCGTGACCGTTTCCCGAATTGTCCAGCGTATTTCCGGAGAAGGAATAGGAAGCGATGGGGGAAGCGTGCGCTTGGGAAAAGAGTAGGGTCGAAAAAAGAAAAGAATGAATGCGTTTCATTGGGGTAATCCAATAGTGCTAAAATGTTTGCGCCTGATCAAAAATAGAAGGCCATTCCGCCGCCTAAACCGAAAATGAATCCTTCGTCGAGTTCGCGGTCGATGACTTTGCTTTCGCCGGTGAAGCTGTCGGTTGATTTCGTGATTTTGATTCCGTTCAGGCCCCAACCCACGTCGACGCCCCAGAACAGAATGAAGTTGTTCTGTATGTGATAGTTCTTGTAGAACGCGCCGATGGCGTTCCAGGAGCTTCCGAATTTGTTGATGTCGTAATAGCCGTAGCGAAGCTCGACCATGTTGCCGATCCAGGAATCGGCCACGTCCGAAACGACGACGCCTCCCGTGAGGCCCCAACCCCCTTCTCCGTTGACGATGAGCGCGGGCGAAATCTTGAGGCCGTAGTATCCGTTAAAATGATAACCGAGCTCGACGGGGTTGGCGGGAATGGCCAGGCCCTTCTCGACGAAGATCCCAAGCAACAAAGGAAGGGGATTGATGCCGATCAAATATTTCTTCCGATATCCGTTTTCATTTTCCGCTTCGAAGGTTTCTTCGCGGTTCTCGATTTTTCCGTCCTTGTAGTTGATTTGTTCCAGGACCATGCCGTCTTCGTCAAAGATCTTCTCGGTGCCGTTCTTGGCGTTGTTTTTATACACGGATTCCCGTTTTACTTTTCCGTCTTTGAAGTACTCGCGTTCGTAGCCTTCTTTGCTTTCTTTTCCGTCGGATTGCGAGTAGTAATAAATCAATTTGGTTTCGCCGCTCGGATATTTGTCTTCGTGCTTTTCGAGCGCGAACGCGGCGTTCAGCATCATGGAGATGAGAAACAGGATTTTCATTTTCGGCCTTTGCGGGTGTAACGGGAAAAAAACTAATTCAATCGTCCCGGATTACGCGAAGCCGTGGAATTTTTTTGGATGAGCTTATGATGAAAAAATTAGGGACGCCTACAATTGGAATCGCAGCCCGAGATTCAGCTCCAAGCGTTCCAGCGGCACGTTGTACCACATGTATTTGTTTTCGGGATCGCTGATGCGGACTTGTTTGCCGTTGTACGTGTAGTCACGGAGGTTGGAGAATACGAAGCGGCCGTTGATGCCGATGGCCAGGTAGCGGTGGATTTCGCGGTCCCAGCCTACTTCGGCCATCAGCGCGAAGTTGTGGGCCGTGACTTTGTTGACGACGGTGTTGTCCGTCCAATTATCCGAGACATCGAGATAACCGCCGCCGAAACCCGCCACGAGCATGCCTTTGCGGCCGAGGCGCAGACGGCTCAGGAACGTCGGGCCGATATAGACGAACGAGGCGCGATCCTTGAAGTCATGGACGACCTGCTCGTTTTCCCAGTGCGTGATATTTGTCGCGGAAGCGCGCGAAAGGAACCAGATCCAGGTGAAACCGATGCCGCCCTTGGGCCAGGGGAAGTAATCGAGTTCCGCCGTGCCGTCCCAGCCGCGTTTGAGATCATCGTCGTAGGTTTTGTATTCCGCGCTGACGGAATCGGGATCGATCATCCATTGGCTGAAGCCGCCTTCGATCGACAAGCGAAAATCCGGAAGTCCCTTGTAGTCGTGCGCGTCGTCTTCGTTGAAATCCTCGCCGAGAACGCTTCCCGCCGATGCTGGGAGGGCGAACAGCAATGGCAGCGCGGCGAAAATCAAGCGCCTGAACAGAGTCGATTTGCCGATGGAAGAAGACGTTCGGCGTCTTTTGGGAAGCAGCATAACGGCTATTATAGCTCGCCAGGCCGACCCAGGGCCAGTTGCGGCCATGGCAAAGGAAATCCCCGTGCGTCGGCCGGGTTTCCGGGGTTATCATGAATTCAAATGCCGAACTTCAAAAAAGGATTCGCAATAGGATTAGGCCTAATTTGCGCGGCCGGGGCCGCGCACGGTCAGGCCGCCATGAATTCCGATCAGGGAGAGGGTGCCACCGTAACCGTCGACGGGGCGATCCATGATGCGAATGAGGACGGCGGCCAACCTCTCTTTCAAGTCCCGCGCCATCATGCGCCCGCCGCCGGCTACGCCGTTGCGAGTTCCCTCGCGTCACCGGCGGTATCGTCGGCCGATTCGACTCCGGTCTACCGCGGCATGTATGTCTCGCTCAATACGACCGGCATCGGCCAGGTGCAATTCACGGGAGCGAATGCCGTTTATGCCGACATTTTGGGCGACGCCGCGAAGGAAAAACGGTTGCTCGATTTCATCGTCAATCAGGGGATCAACTCCCTCGCGATTTATGATTTGGAAGACATCCTTCCGAATGCGACCAAGGCGACGGCTTTGGTTTCGTTCATGGCGCGCGCGCGGGCGAGCGGCGTTCTGCGCATCGAGGCCATCGGCACGGAGGCCGATGCGGATTGGGATCGCATCCGGACTTTCCACAACGGCAAAGCGCCCTTCGATGGATTCGTCACCGAGATAGAATTCTGGTCCGGCGGATCATTCGCATCGTTCCTGAACGCGTTGAAATACATCCGATCGCTGCAGTGGAACCCAACGGCGGACGGCAAAGCGCCGACCACTTCCGTCTACCTGGGATATCCCACCTCGCAACAAGTGGAGGACATGACTCCTTATATCGATCGCGCCTATATCCATTGCTACGTGGCCACCGCTCCCGAGGCCTATGCGTATGGCGCGCAGCGCTTCGGCTATTTTTCCGCCGCGAATAAAAAGCTGGGCGCGCATGTCGTGGTGAGGCCGATTTTCAGCGCGGAAGGGCATGCTTGGTCGGCCGGTCCGGAATATTTCATGGGGGAATGGCTGGGCGCGAACAGCATTGCGCAAGCGGACAGCCTGTTCCTCAAGGATTGGACGGCGGCGGCTTGGGGAAGTTCGCTTCCGCTCGACGGCTACCAATATTACGAATACTTCTTCATGGACAAGTTCCTTAAGCCCGTGTCCACTGCCATCCGGCGTCGTTGACAGCGGCCCGGAAACCCCGATGTCTTGCGCGCGTCGGCGCGCTCCTATTTGGAAGCGAGGGCTTGGAGCGCCGCTTGATAGGCGTCCGGATCGTTCGCGTTGAGCAGCGAGCGGAGATCGGGCGCGGCAAGGATGCGGCTCGACGAGTTGAGGATTACCTTGCGCGGACAATGGATGCCTTGGCCCGCGAACTGGAGCATGCGGGGGTAACTCGCAGGTTCATAGACCGCGCAGAGCGGCTCGGGAAGCCCATCCTGCGGGCCCGCGAAGGCGGTCGCTATCTTGAACGGGTCGCGTCCGCGCATCAGCGCGGCGAGAGTGGCGGCGTCGAGGAACGGCAAGTCGCATGCGACGACCAGCCAGGCCGCGTCGCGGTGGGTTTGCAAGGCCGATAGGATTCCGCCCAAAGGGCCCATGCCCATGAAGGTATCGTGGATCTGCGGCAGGCCTTTGAAACCGTTTTGATCGGCTTGATCGGCGCGGCACGAAAGAAAGCTGCGCGAGCAGTGGGCGTCGAGCAATTCCAGGCAATGTTCGGTTTGCGGCTTGCCGTGATAGGCCAGCGAAGCTTTGTCCACGCGCATGCGCGAGCTGCGGCCGCCCACGAGCACGAGCCCATGCACGGGCGCGGAGCGGAGCGCGGCGAGCGCGCGTTCGCGCAGGAAGGCGGCGAGATCGGCGAGCCGCGAGGGATGGAAAACCGGCACCTCTTCCGCAAGGCCCGTGGGACGGGCGTCCGGGGCCACGCAGGCCAGCGGTGGGTTTTCGCGAAGGTCCGCGGAAGGCGAAGCGTCATGCGTCAAGACGAGGATCCCTTGCGCGCCCTTTGCCGGCTCGCCTTCGACGAAAACCAAATCGCAGTCGGCCAAAGCCGCGCGGCGTGAATGGACGTCCCAAGCGGGCGCGGACAATCGCACGACATTCCGGCTTTCGATCGCGCCGGAGTCCGACGGGGCTTGGGATCCGGGGTGGGTAACATGCCCGATACGGAGGTCGCGGAGAAAAGGGAGCAAGTCTTCGAGGGCCGCGCGCATGGCGGCGGGCGAGGGTCCGTAAAAGGCGAACTCTTTGGAAGCCATGTCAATCAGTCGGCGGGATCCTGGGCATGGAAGTCGGATTTGCCGCCGGTTTTTTCCAGCAGGCGGATTTCCGCGATGACGATGTCGTGCGAAACGGCCTTGCACATGTCGTACAACGTGAGCGCCGCGACCGAGGCGCCGGTCAGCGCTTCCATTTCGACGCCGGTTTTATGATGGCAGGCGACGCGGCAGAGGATCTCCGCTTCATGCTTATCATTCAAGGTGATTTGGATTTTGCAATTCTCGATCGGCAGCGGATGGCATAGGGGAATCAGGTCCGAGGTTTTTTTGCACGCCATGGTTCCGGCGATAATGGCGGTTTGGAAAACCGGTCCCTTCCTGCCGTGGAGGTCCCCTTCTTTGAACAAGGCCAGGATTTCCGCAGGCAAGCGCACAAGCGCGCGCGCGACGGCCTCGCGATGCGTGGCCCCTTTGGCGCCCACGTCCACCATGGAGGGCTGATTGTTCGCGTCGAGATGGGAGAGCATCCGATAAAAATAGGTTTAAACGACAAGGGCTCCCATGCGGGAGCCCTTGCTAGGATGGGGGAGATGCCGAGGGGCGGCCCGGACTCGACTGCCGTCTCGCCATCCGCTAACCCGGGGAGGGCGCGAAGGGGTTTTTACCGCCTTTGGGGCGGAGACCGCATCTCCCTTTAAATACGAAAACGTCCAACTCGGTTCGAGGACGAGAAGACTAAACCATTGGCTTGGGTCGCGCGGACCCGATGGCAAGGATTCCAGCGCCCGTCCCCTAGAAAGGCGCGTGGAATTACCCCTAAATCATAATTTTAGGGCCCAAAACACGGGTGGCGAACATCGAGGAAAATGCGTACTTTTGGTACGCACATGGGAACTTTGCAAGATCCGCCACAGCTTTTTCAGTATTTAGACTACAGGATTTTCCTGAACGACTATTTCTCGTTCCGCAAAACCAGCGAGCGCGGATTTTCCATGCGCGCTTTCGGCCGCCTGCCCGAGTTGGCCTTGTCGAGTTCGACTTTCCTATCGGCCGTAATCAAGGGGCGGAAAAACCTGAGCCAAGGCTTGCGGCTGCGCTTCGGGCGCGCGATGGAACTCAAGCCCGCCGAAATGGAGTACTTCGAACTCTTGGTGCAGTTCAACCAAAGCAAAACCGCGGATGAGAAAAACCACTATCTCGCGCAGCTTTCCAAATACCACGGATCGCGCGCGCGTAAATTGCCCGAGAGCCAGTACAAGTTTTATTCGCGCTGGTATTACAGCGTCATCTGGAATTATATCGGGCTGCATCCCACGCGCGCGAACCCGGCCCTCATCGGCAAAAACATCTTTCCGGCCTTGTCCGCGCAGCAGGTGGACGAGGCGATCAAAGTCCTCCTCGAACTCCGCCTCATCAAGAAAATGGCCAATGGATATGCGGTGACCGATCGCCATCTCGGCATGGGCAAGGCGTTCCGCGGGCAAGTGGCGCGCCAACACAACCGCGAGTTCATCCATCTGGGCCTCGATGCGCTCGAACGCGTGCCGGCCGAGGCGAGGCAGTTCAACGTGATGTCCTTTTCCGTCTCGCCGCGCGGCTTGGATTGCATCCGGGAAAAAATGGATTCGTTCCGGGCGGAGCTTCGCGAGATCGTCGAATCGGATCAAGGCGAAGATTGCGTCTACGCCATGGCCATGCAGCTGTTCCCATGCAGCCGCGCGCCGGGAGAAAACTGAATGCGACATTGCGGCGGCACGTCCACGGACACCGGCAACCCGGAAATCGGCGAGACCACCATGTTTGATCAATAATCGGACATTTTTTTCTTGTCGCTTTTCTCCGCCACCCCCTAAACTGGCTTCGTGAGCAGGACAGGGGCCTGCGCTGGTGGGGTATAATCATGCGGTACCTCCCCAATAAAATCAAAACCCGTTGCGGGAGGCTCGGCTAATCACCGGGCTCTTCCCATTTGTGGTTGAATTAAAAAATGGGCGGCTTGGACGGTTCGCAGGGCCGGTCACTTGCCGCTTCGCCGACGTCACAAGGAAATGCAGTTTTCAGTTTTTAGTAAATGCAGTAAAGCCGAAACAAATCCGGTTTTCCTACTAAAAACTGAAAACTAAAAACGGAAATTTGCCTCCGTTCAGTACTCCCTATCCCCTGATCCTCCGCAACTCCTCCGCGGTCTATTGACTTCCTTGAGCATTTTTTGAATTATAGATTGAGAATAGGCCGCGGCCGCGCAGGGCGAGCCGGCGCATCGAACGGTGCGCGCATTTGATGTCAAATGATGGCAAAGGATTGAATTAGGCGATTCCGCCGGGCACAATAAATCATGCAACGCTTCGCCCCTTACCTCGACAGGTTGGCGGGCCAATCCGGGACCATGGCCGAATTGGTCACGGACTGGGTGCGGGTTCCTTCCGGAAGTTACGACACGGACGGGTTGGCACCTTTCCAGCACATTGGGATCCTAAGCTTAGAATTCCACGTGGACAAGTTGTCGCG
>JADMIO010001128.1_pt1 | contig 49254 bp, 43 predicted proteins | sample 8958161 | NCBI WGS metagenome assembly JADMIO01 (sample SAMN16585339, study PRJNA669376) | soil metagenome | isolation source: Crop rotation soil | place: USA: Cullars Rotation, Alabama | collected 2011
AGGTGAGCCAGTGTGATTACATTTGCGGCCTAACTGTGGCCAGTCCAGTTACGCTGGAGTCACTAGTATTTAGGTGACACTATAGAAGCGGCCGCGACAACTTGTCCACGTGGAATTCTAAGCTTAGGATCCCAATGTGCTGGAAAGAGTTTCCTCAGCAGAAACTGCAGCACCTGGCGGTCTCCCTTGCGAATCTCTCGAAACTCGATCCCCACGCCGAAGTCCAAGGCGTGGCGGACGCGTCCACGAAAACGTAGATCCTGATTTGCGACCTGCAAGGCTACTTTCAGGTCTGTTCCTGGCGCCAGCTTGTGATTGCTGGTGACCAGGCACCCGGTCTCGGAAAGATTCTTCAGCACGGTGGCGGACTCAGCTTCACTGACGTCGCTCCTGAGCAGGTCCACTGTTCCGTTGATCTCGTAGCGAGGCTGACGCCGACGATTGTTGAATCCTCCAGGCATCCGCGCACTGCGAAACGGAAGGTTGTCAGCTTCCATGCCCTCGTAGATTTCGTCAAGCCCCTTCAATTCTGTTTCGAACATCGTGCGCTCGTTCTCGACGCATTGAATCCCGACCTGCCCGTGAAGTTCCGTGCTTGGTTCTCCTACCCAAACCACGCGACAAAAGGCCTTACTGCGGCCACGCTCGACGCTGATGATTTCGCCTGTCCCCTTAGCGCATCGGAGTTGTGTGACTCGCGCTCCACGCGCCGAGATGTCATAGGTGCAGGCCAATTCCAGGCATGCTTTGTTGTTTTGGTCCCAGTAGGTCACGCGAATTGGAAGTGCCACGTGGATGCGCCTGTCTGCGCGCTCTACGGGTGGGTTGCAGGCTGGTTTGGTCACGGGGCCTCTTGTGGCGATCTTTAGCTGTCCGACACTACCAAGTCGTTACCAGGGAATCAACGAACGTCGGTAATCCAGCGATGGTTACCCATGCCCACTTGATCCCGTGGGAGTTAAGGCTGGCCATATTCCTCGGTAATCGTAACCACGAGGATTTTCACAGTTGCACCAGGGTGCCAACTCGGAGAAGATGCAATGTATCCTTCTCCGTGGCAGCAAAGGCAAAATCCGCCAGGAAGCTTAGCCCTTCGGCGGCCAAGCTGCGCCTCCTGAAACGGCTGCGCTGCACAATGAAGTATGAGAAGAAGGCCTGGGAGACTGGCGCACGCCTGGTCGCAGGGGTGGATGAGGTCGGGAGAGGATCGCTGTTCGGGCCAGTGGTCGCGGCAGCAGTAATCCTGGATCCGGCAGACCGCATCCGTGGTTTAAGGGATTCCAAACTGTTACCCGCCGAACGCCGCGAGGTCCTCGCCGAACGCATTCGCGAAAGAGCCATCGCATGGGCAATCGCCGCGGTGGATTCCGCCCGCATTGACCAGATCAACATCTACCATGCTTCTCTGCTGGCCATGCGTGAAGCGATATGCCGCCTTCAAACTCGGCCGGATTACCTCCTGGTAGACGCGGTTCGTGTAGCCATCGACCTTCCGCAACGGCCGATTATTCACGGCGACGCGCTTTCGGCGTCTATCGCTGCTGCCTCCATCCTGGCCAAGGTCGAACGCGACCGGATGGTTCGCCAATGGGACCCGGTTTTTCCTGTCTATGCACTGGCTTCGAACAAGGGATACAGCACCCCGCGCCATCTTGCTGCCCTGCGCGAGCATGGACCGTGTCCCTTGCACAGGTTGTCTTTTGCCCCGGTATGGAACGCTCCCGTCCCGCAAGAAGTGCTGGCGTTCATGTTGGAGGAGAGCCACGGGCTCGAAGCCCCTGTTGAAGCCGAGGCCGTGCTGGAAGCTCGATAGAGTTCATCCATGCTGCGCTTGATGGTCATCACCGCGCATCCCGATGACGAAGCGGGAAACTTCGGCGGTTCACTCCGCCTGTATCGCCAGCGCGGCGTGGAAACCTGCGTGGTTTGCCTGACTCCAGGGCAAGGCGCGTCTCATCGTGGCGGCACTCACAACGATCATGAACTCGCGGCGATGCGCCGCAAGGAATTTGCAGCCTCGTGCGACATCCTCAAGGTCTGCCGGGGGATCGTGCTTGACTATCCTGACGGGCAACTTCACCGCCAGGACTTATACCGGGTGGTATGCAACGTCACCCTGCACGTGCGGGAGTTCCGTCCACATGTCGTGTTGAGTTTTGGACCCGAGGGGGCGGTTACGGGACATACCGATCATTCCATGGCCTCGGTTTTCTCGACTCTCGCTTTTCACTGGGCCGGACGCAGCAACCGTTATCCCGACCAGCTCAATGAGAACCTGAAGCCCTATCAGCCACAAAAGCTTTACTACAGCACTGCCAGCCTGGCCTTGCCCGACCGGCAGGCGGTTGCCTTATCGCCCGCGACCGCTGTGATCGAAATTGGAGAGCACCTCGAAACCAAGATTGCCGCCTTCAAAGCGCACACCAGCCAAGCCCCGCTCTGGCCCTTGGTCGAACAGTACCTGCGCAAGCGCGGGCCAAAGGAACTGTTTCACCTGACGGCATGGACTGCCGGCGAACCGCTTAGACAGGAAACTGACTTGTTCGTCGGGGTGGTTGATGACTAGCGTCGCGGACGCCGGGAACGACGCAATCGTGTCCACAACTGTACGATTGAGAATGCAAGCAGGAAGGCAGCGATCACGCCGAACCCAATTAACCAGCGCAGGCTACCGGCAAGAACGCTATCCCACGAAAAACCCTTCTCGAACGTGATTGCGAAAGCCAGCACGGCGACCCACAGTCCGAACACGAAGAGACCCGACACCTGCAGTAGCGTGAGGCAGCGCTGGCCGTTAATAACGTTACGCCAGAAGCGTGCCTCGTTGTTGGCGGTGTCCGGAAACACCAGGTTGCGCTGACCGTCCCTCGCGTCCCGCATCCACCGCTCGGGTTCCCGGTTGTTGGTCATGGGACTGCTCACCTCGGCTTGATGATATCGCTCAGCATGTCGGGCTTCGATTCATCCCGGACCAGGTGCGGGTACTTTTCGCCATCGTGATAGTCCAGCTTGAAAGTCCGGTAATAATCGGTATTCTCGACCAGCAGTTCCAGTGGTTGAGTTCCGCTCTTTCCCGCACGCAATGCCTCGCGCAGTACGTCACCGGTGAATTTCCTGCCGTTCACCGCGATAACTTTCATGCCGGGTCCGATCCCCGCCGTGGCGGCCGGCATCATCTCAATCGTGTCCGTAATGCGGCCGTCAGGATCCAATATGAGGCCGATGGAGTATTCCGCATTAATGGTCTTGTCTCTCTGCTCGGCGGCCTGCTCCAATTCTGACTGCCTGTCGTCGTAGACAACCTTCCATCCGCTGCGCTCGATGCCGTCGAGTGGCGCAGGAGCGGCGTGACTGGTCAGCCGTGCGGTCCAGAAGCCACGCCAGTCGTAGGGCGCAACTTGATTCAGCGTGTTCACGACATCGTCGAAGGTATAAGTCTTGACTTCGGGCGGACCACTGGGTCCGCCATGAAAAACGTGGCAAAAATCATCCAGTGTCTTTTTGCCTTGCGTCTGTTCACGGATGATCGTGTCGGCCCAAAGCCAGTTCAAAACGTCCTCGTCGTAATAATCAAGAGGCCGGCGCCAAGAGTCCCAGGCATGCCCGGCGCCCTGCATTGCGGGAACGCCGTCGGCCGTGTCTTGCAGATTGCGCCACGTTCGTCCGGGGCGATGGTCGAGGTCGGCGGCAATCTCCGCCAGCGCATCACGAAACTGGTCCGGCGTGCGAATGCCGCTTCTCCCGCTCAACACGTCGCCAAGGTACGAGGTCAACCCTTCATAAACCCACAACAGGTCATCCTGCATTGGCTTCTGATAGTCCGGAGTTGCCAGGTCGGCGGGACGGCGGTACTTGCCGTTCCATGAGTGAACATACTCATGAGTCAGAAGCCCAGCAGACAATAACCGTAGCCCGGGATCGATCATGGCGCGTTCGGAAACGCGGCTGTCGTTCGACTCGTGATGCTCCAGTCCGAAGTGTGCGACGTGGTCGCTCAGGCTATACAGGAAGTGGTAGTCGCGATAATGCTCGGCACTGAACATCTTGCGAGCCTGGACCACCATGTCCTTGTAATGTTGAATGTCCTCAGGGGGAGCCTCGAGCGCGGCGGCACTATCGGCCGCGATGTTCATTTCGACAGCAGGACTATTGGCCAGGGGTACCGTGCGCAGGTATTCGCCAGTGATGACCGGCGAATCCACCAACGTGGTCAGGGACGCAGACTTGAACCGGATCTCTCCGCCCGACTCCGACGCCACGGGGAGCGGCGTGCCATACTTCCACCCAGCCGGAAGCCGGAGGCTGGTGTCGTAGGTTAGCGCGTCTGAAGTAGGACCAGCGGGATACAGCAGTAACGTGTTCCAGCTCAACACCGCCATCTTCTCGGTGGCGGATGGCGCTCCGGTATAGATGCCCTCTCCTCCCACCGGCGACATGAAATCGAATGAAGCGTTTACCATGCTCACGCCCGTCGGGACTTCGACGTGGAATGTCCAGCCGTCTTGTAGATCACGTCGCCAGTTCAGAGTCTGGCCGTTGGCGGTGAACTTCAGTCCCGCCAGATTTTGCACGGGGCCGGTCGGACCATGCTCACCCGGGATCCACTTGGGGTAGTAAAGCGTTAAGGTCCCGCCGGTGGCCGGAATCTGCATCTGCGCGTGAAATATCTTGCGCGCGGCCTGGGTAGCATCAACCGACAAGGAAATGCTTTGAGCCCATGTCGTGACTGAGACAGCAAGGAGCAAAAGCCAACAACCGTAGCGGGTGCGAGCAGACATGAGTGATCCCCCTCGAACGCGAAGAAACGAATATATCAGTAGTCAGCCCCATGGCTGAGTGCTGAGTGCTGAATGCTACTCCCGCACCTCTGCTGCTAGAATTTCTCCGTGCCTGCGCAATCTCATCGCGGAAAGTTCATCACCCTGGAGGGTCTGGATGGGTGCGGCAAGAGCACCCAACTGGAGAAGCTGGCGGGCGCTCTCCGCTCCTCTGGCTTCTCTGTCGTTACAACCCGCGAACCGGGAGGGACTGAAACGGGAGAAAAGATCCGCAAGGTCCTGCTGGACAGCGCGACTACACGGCTCTCGCCGCTGGCGGAACTGGCGCTGATGTTCGCGTCGCGCGCACAGCATATTAAGGAGATCATTCAACCGGCGCTGGGCGCTGGACAGGTTGTGCTATGCGACCGCTTCACCGATTCCAGCGAAGCCTATCAAGGAGGCGGCCGAAAACTGGGGAGCGAACCGGTTTTGACGCTCCATCGGACCTTGTGCGGTGACCTTCAGCCTGATTTGACGATATTGATGGATTCCGATGTGGCGGCAAGTGTTGAGAGAGCGCGTCGCCGCAACCAGATGCGGAGCGCCGATAGCTCTGACAATGACGAGAACAGGTTCGAGCACGAGAGCCGCGCTTTCTTCGAGCGTGTGCGCCATGCGTACCTTGCGATCGCCGCGCGCGAGACCCGGCGAGTCGTGGTGGTAGACGCTCGCGGCACGGCTGAAGAGACGCACAAGCAAATTATGGAAATCGTCCGCAGCCGACTGAAGCTGGCCGCGAAGACGGCCTAAGGTCGGCCAGGGGATTTAGCGTTTATGCAAGAATTGTCTTTCTCAGTATCCGCTGTGCCTCTGTGGTGAATATGGGGTTTTCCGACTTTCACGGTAACGCCGAGACTGTTCGCCGCCTGCGGGAAATGCTCGCCCATAAGCGCTTTCCTCAGGCCGTAATTCTGGCCGGCTGCCCTGGAGCAGGAAAATACACGCTTGCCCTAATGCTGGCAAAGGCCATGAACTGCCTGTCGCCTGCGATCACCGACGGCCTCCCCGATTTCTGCGGCAAATGCTCAAATTGCGTTCGCATCGCGGAGTCACAAGATCTGGCGGCACGTGTGGCCGAGGCCGTTGAAGCCCGCGAAAGTCTTCGGGAGACAGACAGGAAAGACACTCGCCTCTTCGTCCAGACTCATCCTGATGTGTTGATTGTGCCGCCCGACCCGCCTCAGTTGATGATCAAGGTGGACCAGGTTCGGCGAGTCATAGAAACAATTTACTTCCGTCCCGCCGAGGCCCGGGAAAAGATTTACATCTTTACCGATTCGGCTTTCATGAAGGAAGCAGCCAATTCGCTGCTGAAGGTGTTAGAGGAGCCGCCCGAGTTCGCCACGATCTTTGTACTGGCGGAGAACCCCGGCGAGCTGCTCTCCACCATACGCTCGCGGTCCATGATCGTCTCGCTCGAAGCGCTCCCGGCGGACGAAATCGAGCAGTACCTGGCTAAGCATCGTGCCGATTGGAACGCAAAACAGCGATCCTTGGTTGCCCGGCTAAGCGACGGCGCCGTGGGATGCGCGCGCGGCTTTGACCTGGCGGGTTATACAACGGCACGGGGCCATGCACTCGCCATTCTGACCACCGCGCTGCGTGGTTCCGACCATTCTGAGCTTTTTAAGATTACGGAAACCTATCGTGCCGGGGCCGAGGGACGCGAGAAAACCGAGAAACTCCTGCGTTCCATCTACTCCCTGCTTCAGGACCTGATCTTCATCATTTCCGGCACGCCGGAACTGGCTCGCAATACGGACATTTTGGCCGACCTGCGAAAACTTGGCGAATCCGCCAGCTTCGATTGGATCGCTACTGCCGCCGACCGGCTGGCTGAGGTAGAGCGCGGCATGCGGCGTAACCTGTTGCGCTCGCTTTCGTTGGACGCATTCGCAGCAGCGTTGGAGAAGTAGTTTCGGGTGGCTGGTGGCTGGTCGCTGGTAGCAACTAGCTGACTTCGCCGCAGCCTCTCAGTGGCAGCCCAACCTCGAACAGCAAGCAGGCACCCGCGACCAGGCGCCAGCTACCAGCCACCAGCACTACCACTTCTGTCTCATTGTCAACCCACCCCAACTGTGCTAGGTTTATGCACAAAGTTCACGCCCTAGAACCACAATCACAGCAGCGTCGTGTTGTGGCCCGCGACAAACAGCGTGTCGGATAGGTTGGTGCCATGACCATGAAAGATGCGATTGATTCACTGCCAACTGAGCGGTCCGTCGAAGCAGAAGGATTTGCCAACCGCAAGCTGATCCGTCCTTCACTGAACCGAAACGATCATAACCATGCCCCGATGAATGACCGCCGGCCTGACCGCGGTGATCGAGGCGAGCGCAATGGCGGTCCCCGCAAGTCCGCGCCACCAGACCAGACCAACGCCGAAAATTTCTATTATCAGAAGCAGATGCAGTCGCGCACGCCGATGGTTGTGGTGCTGACCGATGGGGAGGAGATTCACGGCGTCATCGAGTGGTACGACCGCTGTTGCATCAAGGTCAACCGCAACGGCGCGCCGAACCTGATGATCTACAAGCCTTCAATCCGGTACATGTATAAAGAGGCGGAGAAGAAGAGCTAGTTGCGAGTTATTGGTTGCGAGTTGCGAGCAGACTTCCAGTAAAAAAGATTCCCATCAAGCATTTCCACTTAGAAGGAAGATCTTTGCGCCCCTAGTGAATCTGGCTCGCAACTCGGTACTCGCAACTCGCAACTGACTACAGCTTCGGCAGCACAATCCCCTTCTGTGCCTGATACTTCCCCTTGCGGTCTGCGTAGCTGGTTTCACATACTTCGTCGCCCTGGAAGAAGATGATCTGGCACAGGCCTTCGTTGGCATAGATCTTCGCCGGCAGCGGTGTGGTGTTGGAAATCTCAAGCGTGACGAACCCTTCCCACTCCGGTTCAAACGGTGTGACGTTCACGATAATCCCGCAGCGCGCGTAAGTGGATTTGCCCACGCAGATGGTCAGCACATCGCGCGGAATCTTGAAGTACTCCACCGACCTGGCCAGGGCGAAGGAATTCGGCGGGACGATGGCACAGTCTGAGCGCACTGTCACGAACGAACGCTCATCGAAATTTTTGGGGTCTACTACCGTGCAGTTGACGTTGGTGAAAATCTTGAACTCGTCAGCCACGCGCAGATCGTAGCCGTACGAAGACAGCCCGTACGAAACCACGCCCTCCCGCACTTGCTTCTCGGAGAAGGGGTTAATCATGTCGTGTTCCAGCGCCATCCTGCGGATCCAGCGATCACTCTTGAGCATGAGACTCCTTGGGAATTGAGTAATTGGGCAATTTCGTAATTGGGTAATTGAAAACCCGGGGACTTCGGTTTTTAATTCGTCAATTCCCCGATTACACAATTACAAAATGCCTTGGCTGGGTGCCGTCATCTTACGAGAGATTGGCAGGCGTTGACAATCTCCCTTATCTCCCTTAGCATCAACCACTTGGTGCCATAGTTGTGATTCCGCCGCCGGGAGCCGCCTGTGATTAAGCTGGATATTATCAACGAAGTGGTGAACAAAACCGGGATCACCAAGACCAAGGCCGAACTGGCCGTGGAAACCGTCTTTGAGAGCATGAAGCGCGCGCTCTCCAAGGGCGATCGCATTGAACTGCGCGGGTTTGGCGTATTCAATGTGCGTCCGCGCAAGACCGGCATCGGTCGCAACCCGCGTACTGGCGCGGAGGTCTCCATACCTCCGGGGAAGGCGGTGCGCTTCAAGCCCGGCAAGGAGTTGCAGTCCATCGACTAAGCTTTGACCCCGGCCGAACTCGAGTATCCGCGGGCGCTCAGCCCGCGTATGCTTTTTCCCAGGCGCTCCGGATTCCCGATGTCTGATCCTACGTCCCCGATCTCTTCCACTGCAGAACTCTACAGGCCTGTTCCCGTCTTTGTGGTGCAGCCTTACAAACCGCGGTACTGGTTGCATGCGCTCCTGCTGGTAGCCACGATTTTCACTACTCTCGTGGTCGGCGCGCGCATGGAATTCAATTTCCTGCACAACCTGCCGGCGTTCTCTGTCAGTGATGACGCTCTTTCGTTTTTTCCCATCCAATGGATTCTCGAACAACCACTTCGCCTGCTGCTGGGAATTCCTTTCGCCGCCACGCTCATGCTCATTCTGCTCGCGCATGAAATGGGTCATTATCTTTATTGTCGTCGTTATGGCGTGCAGGCAACGCTGCCCTTCTTCATACCCGCGCCAACGTTAATCGGCACCTTGGGAGCGTTTATCCGCATTCGCTCGCCGATCCGCTCGCGGGCGGCGCTGTTCGATATCGGCATCGCGGGACCGATTGCGGGCTTCGCGGTCGCTGTGCCGGTGCTGGCGTTCTCTCTCGGACTGTCCATGCCCGCTTCCGGAGGCATGCCGGGTCGCGACATCGGACTGGGCTACCCGCTGATCTTTTATGTTATGCATCGATTGTTGGCGACAGTAGGCGTGTCGCATGGCATCTCGGCCTTGCCGTTGAATCGCGTCTACCTGCACCCTGTGGCCATTGCCGCATGGGTCGGCATGTTCGCTACCGCGCTCAATCTTCTGCCCGGCGGGCAGTTGGACGGCGGACATATTGTCTTTTCCCTCGCGCCCCGCGTCCACCGGTGGGTCTCGCGCTTGACGATTCTGGCGCTGGTTCCGATGGCGATCTTCTGCTGGCTGGGATGGCTGCTGTGGGCAGTCTTGCTAGGAATCAGCGGCATGCGCCATCCGGTTGTACCCGTGACGCCGGGGCTGACGCGAGGCCGCGTCTGGCTGGCCCTCTTTGCGTTCCTCATGCTCGTCCTTACCCTTACCCCGGCCCCCTTCATCAGTGGCTCGCTGCTGAACACCATCAAGGATTTCCGCGGGCAGTAGCAGGGAGAATTCCGGCGCCGCGGCATGTGCCCCGCCTCACAAATCCCAGTGACCAACATCACAGGCCGGCCGCCCATCCACCGCCCATAATGAAAATTCAAGATCGGGAGAGTTTTGCTCTCGAGACGTGGGGGTTACGTGTTAAAAGGACGCGTTTCCATCGTGGTGGAGCGCTGCAAGGCCTGCGGCTTTTGCGTGGAGTTCTGCCCCACCAAGGTCCTGGCGCTCTCTTCCGCCTTCAACTCCAAGGGCTATCACCCGCCGCACGTGGTGAATCCTGAAAAGTGCAGCGGTTGCGACCTGTGCGGTATGTACTGCCCGGACTTTGCCATCCACGGACACAAGATCTCAAACAGTTCCGTCGCTGCGGAGGTGCAGGATGAAAGCTGATCCCCGCGGCGTCCTGACCGGTGTCCACTTTCTCGATGGCGACCATGCCTGCTGTGAGGGCGCTCTCGCCGCCGGCGCCCGTTTCGCCGCCGGCTATCCCATTACACCCTCGACTGAAGTGGTCGAGCGCTTTGCCGCCCGCGTCCCAACCGTCGGCGGAACTTTTATTCAGATGGAAGACGAGTTGGCCGCATCCATCACCCTGCAAGGAGCAGTCTGGGGCGGAGCGAAAGCTTTTACCGTGACCTCCGGCCCCGGGTTCTCCTTGATGATGGAGCACATCGGCTACGCCGCCATGACGGAGACGCCCTGCGTCTTCGTGGATGTGCAGCGCGGCGGCCCTTCGACCGGCCTTCCCACCCTCCCCGCCCAGGCCGACATGATGCAGGCCCGTTGGGGCTCGCATGGCGACTACGAAATCATCGCCCTGTGCCCCAACTCGCCCCAGGAATGTTTCGACCTGACCATCAAGGCTTTCAACCTGGCAGAGGAATTCCGCGTGCCGGTGATGTTCATGATGGACGAAGTCGTGGGACACATGACCGAGAAGGTCGTGATTCCGCCCGCGGACAAGATCGAAGTTGTCCCGCGACGTCATACTCGCAAGCCGCACGACGAATATCTGCCATACCAGACCAACGGCGACATGGTCCCCGAAATGGCCCACGCCGGCGAAGGGTACAAGTTCCATGTCACCGGACTGACCCACGATGAGCGTGGCTATCCCAACATGACGCCCCCGGTGCAGAACCAGCTGGTTCGCCGCCTGCAAAACAAGATTCGCGCCGCAGCGGATCGCATTGCGATGTATGAAGAAGAGCACCTGCTCGATGCAGAAGTGGTTGTCGTTTCCTACGGGATAACTTCCCGCGTAGCACAGCGTGCGATTGAGATGGCTCGTGCCAAGGGCTTGCCTGTCGGCAAGCTGCGCCTGATTACTGCGTGGCCGTTCCCTGAAAGAAAAATTCACGAACTTTCTGCCTACGTGAAGTCCTTCGTCGTCCCCGAACTGAATCTCGGACAGATGGTGCGCGAGGTGGAACGCTCCGCAGGCAAGGCGAAGACGTTTGCAGTTCCACATGCTGGAGGCAGCGTGCATCATCCCGAAGAAATTCTGAAAGTGATCGTGGAGGCGATGCGATGAGCGACCTCATCAATCCTGTCGAGCCTTTTCTGCGAACCGATCGCATGCCTCACATATGGTGCCCGGGATGCGGCATTGGCACCACGGTCAACTGCTTTGCCCGCGCTCTGATCGAATCGAAGATTGACCTCGAATCGCTCGCCCTCGTCTCTGGCATCGGCTGCACCGGCCGCGTGGCCGGATACGTGAAGCTCGATTCATGCCACACCACGCACGGCCGCGCCATCCCGTTCGCTACGGGGTTGAAGTTAGCCAATCCTAAGCTGAACGTGGTGGTCTACTCCGGCGACGGAGATCTTTCCGCCATCGGCGGCAATCATCTGATCCATGCCGCCCGCCGCAACATTGATTTGAAAGTCATCTGCGTCAACAACCTGATCTACGCGATGACCGGTGGCCAGACCGCTCCGACTACGCCCGGTCATGCCATCACTTCGACATCCCCTTACGGGGCTTGCGAGCCGGCGTTCAATCTGCCGCATCTCGTGGAGGCTGCCGGAGCTGTGTACGTTGCCCGCTGGACCACGTTCCACGTGCGCCAACTGGCCCGCTCCATCGCCGAGGCGTTCAACAAGAAAGGTTTCTCCTTTATCGAAGTCATTTCTCCGTGTCCCACTCTTTACCAGCGCCGCAACAAGCTGGGCGACGGGCTGGACACCATGAAGTACTACAAGGAAAAGAGCAAGGTGAAGCACGGCGCGCCCACCAGCGAACTCGACCTGACCATGACAGGTGAAATTATTGTCGGGAAATTCGTAGATCGCGACCGCCCCGACTACCAGAGCATGTTGCGCACGCAGCTCTCAGAATCGCTCGGGGATCGCTTCGTCGAACCAGCGGAGATGGTATGCAGCTAACCGAAATTCGCATCGCAGGCTTCGGCGGGCAGGGAGTGATTCTTTCCGCCATCATCCTGGGCAAGGCCGCCTCGATCCACCAGGGCGCTTTCGCTACCATGACCCAAAGCTTCGGTCCCGAGGCCCGCGGCGGCGCCTGTAGCGCGCAGCTCATCGTCTCCGACTCGCCCGTGCTCTATCCCTACGTCACTGAACCCGACATTTTGGTAGTGATGTCACAGGAGGCCTACAGCCGCTTCGTCCCCGAGCTGAAAGATGGGGGGATCTTGATTGTGGAACAGGATCTGGTACGTGTTACAGACCTGCCCCGCCACACCCGCGTCTTCAGCATCCCAGCCACTCGCCTCGCAGAAGAACTCGGCAAGCGCATGGTGTTGAACGCGGTGATGGTCGGATTTTTCGCTGCGGTCACGCATCTGCTCGATCCCGAAGCAGTGCGCAAGGCCGTAGCCGACTCCGTCCCTGCCAGCTTCCGCGACCTGAACCTGAAAGCCTTCGAGAAGGGTTTCGAGTACGGATCTACGGCGCATGCGACCAACGGAAGCTACGAAGACGACGAAGTCTACGCGAAGGAATAGCCGTAGCGCCGGCGTCCCGCCGGCCATGATGCTGTATGCCAGAACCCGATTGCCGTAGCAACCTAACGATCAACCACGAAAACAAACCGTCTTCATCCCAGCTTCCCTGTAGCCGGCGGGACGCCATCGCTACGGCTGAATCCTCGCCGTCATCTCCACCGCCGGTTCTCCTCCAGCGGCCATCTGGGCAACGAGCAAGCGCTGAGCTTCTACGCGCACCTTGGGCAGTTGCATGCCGAACCAGATGGCGCCGCCGATCGACGCCACACCTCCCGCCGCAATCGTGATCGGTGCGCCGAACCGGTCTGCGATTGCTCCGCCGAACAAGGCGCCGAAGGGCGCCATCCCCATGAACATCATGGAATAGAGCGCCATCACTCGTCCGCGTAGTTCGTCGGGCACCATTGCCTGGATCAGAGTATTAGAGGACGACATTTGCAACATCATGCAGAATCCCACCGGCAGAAGCAGCGCCACCGAAAGCCAGAAATGACGCGACAGGGCGAACAGGATCAGGCTCACACCGAAGCCGCCACACGAGTACGCGACCCAACGTCCCAAGCCGCGAACTCCAGTGCGGGATGCAAGCGTCAAAGCGCCCAGCAGGGCCCCCACTCCCGTGGCGCCCATCAGGATCCCAAGGGCGCGGGCTCCTCCATGCAGGATCTTGTCCGCGAAGACCGGCATAAGCACGGTATAGGGCATCGCCACCAGGCTCACCAGGCCCAGCAAGAGCAAAAGCGCCCTGATTGGGCGACTTCTCCACACCCATTTGAAGCCTTGCAGCATATGTGTCAGCGGCGAGCCTTCCGCGGTGGAACGCGCGTGCAAACGGACCTTCATCATCAGCAAACCGATAATGACCGCGATGTAACTGACCGCATTCGCGAAAAAGCACCACCCCTCGCCGATTTTCGCCACCAGGATTCCCGCAATCGCCGGGCCGATAATGCGCGCCCCGTTGAACATGGACGAGTTCAGCGCGATCGCATTCATCAGGTCTTCCTTGCCCACCATGTCCACCAGGAATGCCTGCCGTCCGGGGATGTCGAAAGCATTGACAACTCCCAACAGCGCCGCCAAGACGAAGATGTGCCAGACCTGTACCGTCCCGGTGAGGGTCAACGCTGCCAGGATTCCTGCCAGCACCATAGAGGCGATCTGAGTTCCGATCACCACTCGCTGCCGGTCCATGCGATCGGCGACAATGCCTCCAAGCGGAGCAACGATGAATACCGGGAACTGGCTGGCGAATCCCACCGCGCCCAATTTCAGAGAGGACCCGGTCAGCCGGTACACCAGCCAAGCCTGGGCAACACTCTGCATCCACGTTCCTACCAGGGAGATGAGTTGTCCGCTGAAGAACAATTGGAAATTGCGGTGTTTCAACGCTCGTAGCGTGGCGGGCAGCCAGCCGTGTTGGGTGGAGGGACGCCTTATTTGCAAGTCGGTTGCGCTCGAATCTGCCACTTTCTTGTCTGCGTTATGGATGCCTTTTGTCCCATTACAGGCTGGAAATTTTTACGCTCTCGATTAATGGCTTTCCCAAAAGGCTGGGCTGATGTAGAGTTTTGCTGGTTATTCACGGTTCCGACGAAAACGGTCTGGCGATCCATTGTGCGGTATCCGGGCCAGTTGCTGCCAGCCGTTTTCGAAGAAAGGACCGTTCTGGCCAACCATGTTCCTTTCGCGCACATCTTTTGGTCCCGCTGTGCCTGCTAGTTTCGGAATCAATTGGTCATCCGCACTCCGGCTGGGGAACATTTTATGAGCACTGATCACACTCACGTGGAGCGCCGCGCAGCCCAACGTTTTGACTTCCATCTCCCGGTGAGTGTGCGTCTGGCGGGGGGAGATCAGGAAGGCCATGGGTTCACCCAGGACCTGAGTGCGCGAGGAGCTCTTTTTTATACCGACTTCGCGCTCAGCGAAGGGGATGCCATTGAACTGACACTGGTTATGCCATCCGAGATCACGCTGGCAGAAAACATGAGGGTTCGCTGCCGCGGCAAGGTAGTGCGCATCTCCAGGCCGGCTGTGGGAGCGCGGGCTGGGATAGCGGTCCTTCTGGAAGGCTACGAATTTCTGCCGGAGGCCGCGGTTGAGGCCAGCGACAATTTTGGGCGTATATCGGCACTGCATGAGCACAAGCCGGACAAGGCGGAACCGGATGAATCCCCGGCTGCTCCGCCGCCCAGCCTGGCAAGCTAGTTCCAAGCGCCTGGAGTCGCCATTTCCCGGCAAATTAAGTTTCCTGGAGCGCACGCTTTTGCCATAGAATAGTGGGCGCACAGGACGCCGGATCTCTCGCCTCTACCAGCATCTGTCCACCACCAAGGGGACTTTCCTCGTGGGAGGATTGTCGGTTACCGAGGTCACTTGGCGTGCTCTGCGACTCTTCTTAACATGCTCGTACGGGGTAAATTTGTGAGGCTCGAGCCATGCATGGGGTAGCAGTTACCCTCCTTAGCGAGGACCGTGAACGCCTGGGGCTGCTGCAACAGCTGCTTGAAGGTACCCAGCTTGGCCGTATTGTCTTTGCTCACCTTGGATTTCCCACCAGCGCAACTGACGCTGTGCTTCGCCAGATCCAGGATGTGCGCTCCGAGGTGGTTCTGGTGGACATCGATCCGCAGAATACCCAGCGTGCCATCCAGACCATTGAACTGATTCGCCACAACACCAACGACATCGGCATATTTGCCGCGGGTGAAATGAATCATCCGCCGACCATTGTGTCTGCAATGCGGGCAGGAGCGGGAGAGTTTCTGGAGCGCACCCCAACATCCGAGTCGTTGCTGGAGGCGCTCAACCGCTTTGCCGCTTCGCGCAGCAAGCTTCGCACCACGTCCGGACGCGCTCGCGTGTTCACAGTGACCAGCGCCAAGGGTGGAGCGGGTGCGACGACGACGGCGGTGAACACTGCTATCGCGTTGCAGGAAGCTCACGGGAGCACACTCCTGGTAGACTTTGCCCCGTTGGGACATGCGGCTTTGCATCTGAATGTACGCCCCGCCTTCGGAATTCCTGACGCCTTGCAAAACCTGCATCGCATGGATGCGTCGTTGCTCGAGGGCTTGATGACCTCCTGCAAAGGTGGGCTGCAGCTGCTGGCCGGAGCTCTCCAACCCTCTGCGCTGAATCCGACTTCCGCGGAACTGGCGCGGCTGTTCGACCTGCTGGTCAGTCATTTTCGGTACGTGGTGGTTGATTGCTCGGGCCGCATTGACCAGACCACGCGATTGCTTTCCGACCTGTCCAACGCGGTGTTGCTGGTTGCGCAAACCGATGTGGTCTCGCTGTGGAGCGCCAGCCGCATGCGCACCTTCCTGGACGAAGGCGCAGGCCGCGAGCGGGTTCGCCTGGTGTTGAACCGCTACAAGAAAATCCCCGGTTTCAGCGAAGAAGACGTCGAGAAGGCCACTAACTGCAAGCTGCTTTGGAAACTTCCCAATAGCTATCAACTGGTGTCGCCGGCAATCGACAAGGGTTCGCCGGTGGCTTTACAGGACGGCCAGGAAATCTCGCGCTCCTTCCGCTCCCTCGCGGCAATGCTGGCTGAAGCCTCGGTCCTCAACGAAGGTTCCCTTGATTTGGTCTACACCCACGACAAAGCGGACGCCAAGAAAAAGGCCTCAGGCCGTCTGTTGATCTCTCCTCTCCGCGCTGGGCAGTAAGCAATTACGATCCTCGATAGTCGAAAGTTTGGCCTCACCTGCTCCCGAAATCGAACAACCTCACGTCTCGCTGTGACTCCTGTCACAAGTGGTGACAACTTGCGGGCTTAGCATGGCCGGCGAAGGACCCGCTCTCCCGTTATGCAGGCGAGCAAAATACTTACACGTTGAGGTCTCCCGAATCCGGTGGTACAATCGCGCCACTTTGCGCGGTGCAATACCTGCATGCTACCTGCAGGAAACGAGAACCGGTTTCGCGAATCGGAAAACGACTTGCATTATTTTCCTGGAACCGTTCCAACGGGTGTCAGTTTCCCCGGAACTGAATAGGCCGGTTTACGACTGGTCTGGGCTTCGAAGGTCTACAGGTCAGAACATAGAAATGAGGATTTTGTCCATGAAATCCATACGATTTGCTGTGTCCATGTTTGTTGCTGCGCTCTTCGTCACATTCTCCCTTTCCGTGTCGGCCCAGACTACCAGGCATGACAGCGGCACGGATCTAAACACGCACCGATTCAAGCCGGCGCAAGACCCGGCGGCGCATGTGAAGCTTTCTCCCGGAGCGCCGAGACCTACAACCATTGGGGCCAATGCCATCCAGCAGATGAATGCGCTCAATCTGGATAAGAAGATGCGCACGCCCACGCAGAAGAAGATCAGTTCACGCCTCCTTTATGCTTCGCGGATGATGAGTGGGTTGCCGGCGGCTATCGGCGTCCCTTATCTGCGCAGCAATGTTGAACTCGATGACAACAATAATTTCTACGTGGACATCGCGGCCAAGGTCAGCGACGGCCTGCTCCAGAAGATGCGCCAGGCGGGGGCCCATATCATCCGCAGCAGCACCGCCTACCACAGCATTCGCGCGTTTGTGCCTCCTTCGAGTCTCGAGACAATCGCAGGGTATCCTGACGTCATCTTCATTTCGCCAAAGCGCGGGGCTATGACGGAAGGTCCCATGCCGCCACCCAGCGCGCGCAAAGCGCGCCAGCTTGCGCCCGGCTTTGAGCGGCGGGCCGCCAATGTCCGTAAGCAGCTTAGCCGCGCGCTTTCCACTCGACCCGACGTCGGCAGCGAGCAAAGCGAGGGTGACGCCGCCCACCGCGCCGCCGAAGCCCGCGCTACGTTCGGCATCAGTGGCGCCGGCATCAAGATCGGCGTTCTTTCTGACGGCGTTTCGACCGTCTCCGAGAGTCAGGCCCTCGGCGATTTGCCACCCACCTGCCCGGCGGGTGGGCCATGCCTGACGATCCTTCCTGGACAAGTCGGTGACGGTGACGAAGGCACGGCCATGCTGGAGATCATCCACGATCTCGCTCCGGGCGCGAGCCTCTACTTCGCCACCGCGTTTAACTCGATTGAAAGCTTCGCCCAGAATATTCGCGACCTGCGCACCGCCGGCTGCGACATCATCGTGGACGACGTCTTTTACTTCGTCGAGACTCCATTCCAGGACGGCCAGGATTCGAGCATCATCTCCGACACCAATGGCGGCGTTGTGATCCAGGCGATCAACGACGTCACCGACGATGGGGCGTTGTACTTCTCCTCCGCCGGTAACGAAGGCAACGTCGACGATGGCACGGCCGGAGTGTTTGAAGGCGACTTTGTTGATGGTGGGACTAATCCCCTGCTGACCGGTGGAACAGTCGCCCAGATGGGCGCCAACCCCTTTAACACCATCACTGCCGATGGAGAGGTGCTGTTCCTGTTCTGGTCCGATCCATTGGGCGGTTCGTCGAACGACTACGACCTATTTGTATTGGATCCTACCGGAACCACAGTTCTGGACGCGTCCACGGACACGCAGGATGGGACGATTGATCCGGTCGAGGGCGTCGGCACCGACGCTGCAGACGACCTTGCCGTCGTATTCCAGGTGACCGGAGCCGCCGATCGCTTCTTTCACCTGAACACTTTCCGCGGTGGGCTCGAGGCTTTCACCTCCGGGCAGACGCATGGCCACTCCTCATCGGCGGGCGCTTTCTCTGTCGCCGCCACCGATGCCGGGGCTGCTTTCCCCAACCCGTTTGACGCTTCCGATGTAAGTGAAACATTCACTTCCGATGGGCCACGCCACCTGTTCTTCGAAGGTGATGGCACCGCATTCACACCTGGAGATTTCTCTTCTACGGGAGGCATCATCCGTCAGAAACCCGACATTACCGCCGCTGACGGCGTGTCCGTGACCGGTGCTGGGGGCTTCCCGAGCACCTTCTTCGGAACCTCCGCGGCGGCTCCTCACGGTGGCGCGATTGCCGGCCTCATCATGTCCGGGGCGCCCGGTGCAACCCGTGACGAGGTTATCGATGCCCTGACTAGCACTGCCATTGATATTGAGGATCCCGGCGTAGATCGCGATACCGGCGCCGGCATTGTGATGGCCGTCGAGTCCGCCACTGCGCTGGGCGTGGTTCCCGGCGCCAATCCGGAGCTGGGCACCGTGACTACCGCAGAAAATCCCGGCGACGGTGACGGCGGCATCGAAGCCGGCGAAGGTGGAAGCGTAACCATCGAGCTAACCAACGTGGGCGGAGTGGTGGATGCGACCGGAATCACTGCTACGCTTTCCAGCACAACTCCGGGCATCATCATCACCCAACCGGCAACTACGACCTATCCCAACCTGACGGCGGGGAGCGGCACAGCAACCAACAGTTCTCCACTCACCTTTACGGTGGATAGCAGCGCTGCCTGCGGCGCCGCCGCAGATTTTGCCCTCACCGTTACCTACAGCGGCGGACCGAGTCCGCGGGTGCTCACCTTCAGCGTGCCCACGGGCCCGCCAGCCACCACCTTTACAACTACCTTGGACGGCACCGCGCCGACCCCTCTCCCAGGCTTTACGACCGCGACAGGAACCCAGAAAGGAAGAGTCTTCCGCGATGGTGTTCCCAGCACTTGCGGCAATCCCAAGGCGTTCCCGGGATATGGCGCAACCACTGGCGCACGCGCCTTTGATTCCTTCACCTTCAATGCCTGCCGCGATACCTGCACGCAGGTTTCTGTGACGACAGCAGACAACTCGTTCTTCAGCGCGATGTATTCCCCATCGCTCGATGTGAATGATGTGGCTGTCAATTACGTGGGTGATGCGGGCCTGAGCTCAACCTCATCCAGCTATGCCGTGGACACGACTCAGGGGAACGACTACACCGTCGTCGTCCACGAAGTAAACACCGGCGGAGGCGTCGGCAAGCAATACACCGTAGCCATCTCAGGCTGCGCGCTGGATTGCACCCCTCCGAACAACCTGCCCGACGCAGTCGCCCAGAACGTGACGGTTGCGGGCGACGCCACGGGCTTTGCCGATGTTTCCGTGGATAACGGCTCCAGCGACCCGGATGAGGATGAGATCACCATCACCCAGACTCCGCCATCGCCTTATCCCACCGGCACCACGAACGTCACTTTGACGGTCGTGGATCCCAAGGGAGCAACCGACCAGGCCACTGCTACCGTGACCGTGTACCAGGATTTCACGGTTCCGGCGACTGTCCCGGACGCAACTGTTACCGCAGGCCAGACGGCAACCACAACCTTCACCATCACACCGATTTCGTCGGTGGATACACCAATTACGTTCAGCTGTACGGGATTGCCGTCACATTCCAGTTGCGACAATCCAACCGTCACACCCGGCGGCTCACCCGTTGATGTGACCCTGAGCATTACCACTCACGCGGGCAACTCTGCGAAGTTGCATAAGCAGAACGCGCCGATGTATGCGCTCTTGATGCCTTTCGGCGGGCTGGGTTTGATCAGCCTGGCGGGCGTTGGAGGCAATAAGCGGGCTCGCAAGGCAATGATCGCGCTCGCGCTGCTGGCCATGATGATGGGCTTTATGGTTATGGCAGGCTGCGGTTCGGATAGCCATCCTCCGCAGGGAACAGCGGGGACGCCGCCGGGAAGTTATTCCGTCACCGTAACCTCCACAGCTGGGTTGGCGGTGCACTCCTCAACCTTCACCCTGACTGTGCAGTAGAACGCAGAGAGGAAGGCCGATCAGGCAAAGAGGGGCGATCATAAAGATCGCCCCAATTTTTTTCCCTTACGTAGGGTGGGCAGGCGCGAAATCAGTGGGTTGTGGCCTTAGCCGCTGGACGCACTGCTCTCACTGTACTTAAGGCGGCTACTTCCTCGATCTTGTCCAGCGGCAGGTAGGCGATGACGCTGTTGTAGCGTTCATCCTGGCGGACAACCTTGCCTCCATTCTTGGCGACGCAGGCCAGCAGCTTCTCGCTAACCTTGGCGCGAATATCCACCAATATGCGGCCTTCGGCATCCCGGTCCAACTGCGGCATGGCCTGTCCCTCCGCTGGATAGATGGCACACAGAAGTTGGGATGAGATTTTCTTCTGGGCCACCGTGCGGACACCCTTATTTCGGCAAGGTGAAACCGTCGTCGGAGCGTTGGCTGCCGCATCACCCTGAGCGGGTGCTTCCTGTGCAATTCCGCAGCAAACGCATACGCACATCAGGAGCCAGCTACTGAGCTTCGTACGCATCGGGTCATTATGACAGTAGTCACTAGTCAGTAGTCGGGAGTCAGGAGTTGTGAGTTGCGAGGTGCGAGGTGCGAGGAGGAAGTTGGGAATCGGGAATCAGGAGCCAGCAGCCAGCAGCCAGAAGCCAGAAGCCAGAAGCCAGAAGCCAGAAGCCAGGAAAAGACTAGGTTTCTTCCCCTCATTTGTCGATTGCTGACTACCGACTACCGACTACCGACTACTGACTACGGTTGTCTCTACCCCAACTGGCGCTTCGACGACGATATGGGCTTCCAGTGAAATTGTCGCAAGGACCGAGCGCGAGACCAAGCAGACTCTCTCTGCCTTTTCCAGCAACCGTCCGGCGCGTTCGCGGTCCTCTTCTCGCAGGATAGTGACCACCGGGCGCAGCGTGATTCTGGTAAACCGGAAGCCGCCTTCCTGCTTTTCGATCGTGCCTTCCAGCGGTACTTCGAGGCCGTGAATTTCCAGCTTCGACGCTTCGGCCACAGCTCGAAAAGTGGAGACAAAGCAGGTCGAAATGGCAGCCAGGAAGAAGTGCTCCGGGGTCCACAGGCCGGGTTCGCCGCCGAATTCAGGCGGAGCGGAGAAGTTGATGGTGCGGGGTATGCCGGGATCCCCTTCCACGATGCCGCGCTTGTGCATCGTCCAGTGGGCGGCCGCACGATAGGTGTATTGCTTTTCCATGTCACTCTCCTGCGCTCAAAACTAGCAACCGTTGAACATGCTCGCAGTGAGGTTGGTCACACGAACTGGTGACGGGCTGGTCCGGGGTGGTTCTGCATCGTTTTCCGGCGCCGCAGGCCGGATGAAGGAACCCCGCCGTTTGTGCTGATTCCACGCTTGTTAGCGGCGGCCTGTGATGAACGTCACTTCTTGCCGTGAGGGAAATCACGGCGCTGCTGTTTGCCTTCCCCGGACAATAGAAGGCGTTCGCCGGAGGGGTGCCATGTCAGAGGACAAGCGTGACGTGCTGGAAGTCCTGAAGTTTGAACTCAATTTTTTGGAGCAGGGTGGCTACGGACGCTCGGTACGCACTCCCTGGAAGCCGACCTCGATTTTTCAGGACTCGCTCTCCTGCATCAACTTCAACGATCCCGGGCGGCCGCATGCGTGTAACCAGTGCTTGCTCACTGACTTCGTGCCCGATCGGTGCGTGGATGAAAATGTGCCTTGCCACCACATCCCGTTGAACTCGGTTGGGGAAACCGTCGACTCGCTCGAACGGACCAGCAACCAGGCCGAACTGGAGGCCGCGCTGAAGGACTGGCTGCGCGCAACTATCCGCCAGATTGAACAGCAGCGTTCCCGGGAACAGGCGTCTAAGTAATTCCGATCCGGCGTTACCATTTTGGGAAGAACAAAGTCTCCCTGCCCTTTGCGTCTATCCAAGGGTGTGCCTGAAACGATATTCTTCGATGTGACCATGAAACGCGACTTCGCCTCACTCAGTGCCCAGGAAGCTCTTCACGTGGCCATCTTCATCGAGGAACGCAACGCGGAGATCTATCACCAGTTCGCCGAGATGTTCGCCGAGTTTCGCGACCCGGAATCCTTGGAGATCGCGGCCGCTTTCTGGGATATGTCCAACGAGGAACGCAAGCACGGCACCATGCTTCAGAAGCGCTATTTCGACCGCTATGGGACGCGCCCATGCGCGGTGACGGAAGAAGACATCCGCGATTTCATCGAGGTGCCGCGCCTGGAGAATGGTGAGATATTTACGATCAGCCGCCTGAGGGTAGGACGCTCTCCCCGGCAGATGGCGCTGGAAATCGCGATGGCGGCGGAACAGAATGCCCTGCGCTACTACACCCGTTTGGCTGAGATCACGGAAGACGCGGAACTTGTCGAGCTCTACCGGGAATTCGTAGATTTTGAGAGCGGTCACACGGATTGGCTGAGCAAGAAGGTCGCCGAAGCCCGCCGCACCTCCGGCGGCACGAAACTGGCTTAGCAGTTGTGAGTTGCAGTTGCAAGTTGCGAGCTTGAAGGTTGTGAGCGGTGAATTGTCTGCTCGCAACTCGGTACTCGCAACTCGCAACTTATTTTCCCGCATCCTGCGGGAACAGCTTGAATTCCACTTCACGCGACCGCGAAGAGACCTTCTTGTTCACGTCAGTTGTGTATTGGATCAGGGTTCCTCTTAATACCCAGTAAGCTTCGTCGCCGGGATTTTTCCCTTCGCCTCGTTCCACGGTTCCTTTGAAGTCAAACCACACCCCATGAACCGTTTCTGTTGTAAACGTCAGCTTTTTGCCCTCGAGCTTTCCCTGCTTGAAGAAGTGATCGAGGAAGGCGAAACCCTTGTCGCTATCCTGGTCTCCATAGCGGGAGATGAAGCCGGTAACACGGCCTTCCTCCTCCACCGTCACCTGCACGAATTCGCCTTCCTGGAGGAAGCTGTACATGCCTGAGTAGTCTTCGGCCGGCGGAACGGCAGGTTTGGCGGTTTGGGGCTGGTTCTGGCCCGCGAGAACAGCGCAGGACAGCAAGCAAACAAGCACGATTGCGGCTAGTCTATTCATAAGGCTGGAGCCATTAGACCACATGCCTGCCGCGGAATGCCCCTTCTGGCGTGGAAGCCGCAGGCTATAATGAAGCCACTCCCGCCGGCTGTGGCGCACGTATGGAAAAGGGCTCGGGGCGCACAGAATCCGCACTATTTTCAGCTGCCAGTGCTGTGCCCTTACCCAGCCTGCTGATCAAAGCCGAGCCTTGGGGAACCATATTCCTACGCAACCTGCGGGACCTCTTTCGGAAAGAACCTGCGCCATTACAGTCCTCATCGCCGGCTGGTGATTTCTGGGCCGACGTATTTGTCCCTTCCCGGCTCGCCTGGAAACCGTTCGCAGAGTCCATCGCCTATCATTTGATTACGTTTGCCCTCGTCTGGTCCGCTGCGCAGATATGGCCGAGACGGCCTGGTATGCTGCTTCGTCCCAGCCTCCGCAGCGCCGATGTGCTTTATTCCAGCAACGATTACTTGCCGCCCCTCGATACGGGCGGGCAAGTGCGCAAACTGCCGGTGAAGGGAGACCCGGCATTCGCTCGGCAGCCAATCATCTCTGTCCCTTCCAATCCTGACAACAGCCACCAGACCATCGTTACTCCACCGCAGGTCAGGCTTACGCAGGACGTGCCTTTACCTAACATTGTGGCCTGGTCGCAGGACCGCACTCCGATTGCCCCGGCAGCCATTGTTCCAGCCAGGGCCGAATTGAAGGCACCCGAGCTACCCCAGGCGATCATCGCGCCGCCTCCGGAGGTTCGCTCCGATCGCCGGGCCACTCCCACGGCGCCACAACCTGCGATCATCGAACCGCCTCCAAGCACCGCAACCTCTTCGCTGCGAAAGTTCGGCGACGTCAATATCGGGCACAGCGAAGTGGTTGCTCCGGCGCCGCAATTGCCAATGTCCGAACAGCGCACATTTGCATCCCTGTCCTCGGGTGGAAGTGGCGGCGCGGTCGTGCCGCCTCCGCCCACCATCGCTTCCGGAGGCCCTGGCGAAGGATCCGGCCGGCTGATCGCGCTCGGCATCAATCCCTTGCCCCCCAGCTCGACCATCGAGGTGCCGGCCGGAAATCGGCTGGGGGCTTTTGCGGCAACGCCGGAGGGCAAGCCAGGAGCGGCTGGAACCCCCAATGTCGAAGGTGTTGTCAACGGCAGCCATGCGGGAGCTGGCGGTGGCGGGAACGGATCCGGTGGCGGAGGCTCAGGCGACGGCTCCAAGGGACAAATTCCCTCAGGTCTTTACGTTGGCGCCGGTAAGAACTTGCCGGATTCGCCGGGCGCACCGGGCGGGACCAGACCTGACGGTCAGCCCGCTAAGGATCCAAATCTGCGTGCCGAGGCCGCCCCACCGCGTGTCAGCAGCGTCCCGCGTCACCCGGCAACCGCAGACGACTCTCCAACCGATGCGGAACGAAAGGTCTTTGGCGTCCGTCGCTTCTATTCCATGTCATTGAACATGCCGAACCTCAATTCCGGGGGCGGAAGCTGGGTCATCCGTTTCGCCGAACTCCGCCAGAGTCAGGAGAAGGGCGTACTGATGGCGCCGGTGGCTACGCAGAAGGTTGATCCGGCGTATCCCGCGGCCCTCATGCGCGAAAACGTGGAAGGCACGGTGACGCTGTACGCCGTCATCCACAGCGACGGATCGGTTGGCGACGTGCGCGTAATTCAGAGCGTGGATGACCGGCTTGACACCTATGCCAGCACGGCGCTCTCGCGCTGGCGCTTCCTGCCGGCCGTAAAGAATGGCAGCCCAGTCGCGGTCGAAGCCGTAGTCATGATTCCCTTCCGGGCAATTCGCAGATCGATATACTAGGCCACTGGTAAACCGAAGGGGCGTTTCCCGCCATCCTAGGCGCGGAAGGATGAATACGAGCCGCCGATCTGACATCCTGTTTTTTCTGGGTTCCCTGATCCTTCTGGGGATTGCCTTCTATCTACGGCACGCGCTCTTGCTGATCTACGTCAGCATCCTGTTTGCAATCGTGCTGACGCCGGGCGCCCAATTCCTGCGCATCCGGATCGGAAGCTGGCGCCCCGGTAAAGGGCTTGCCGCCGTAGTCCTGCTACTGATGATCCTTACCGTATTTGGCCTGTTCATCGCGGCGGTCGTGCCTCCGATCATTCGCGACGTCCAGCAGTTCGCCGCAGACTGGCCTCAACATGGCCCTGCTTTGATGGAGCGCATTCGGCGGATTCCACTGCTGGATCGGGTTGACCTGGGCGACCTTCAACGCCAGGCCACCGGAATCGCAGCCAAGATTCCGACGGTGTTGACCGGAATCGTCGGCGGGTTGCTGGGATTCTTCAGCTGGCTGGTCCTCACAATTTATTTTGTCTCTGACGGCCGGCGAGCGGTGGAGTGGTTCCTCAGCCTCTTGCCAACACATACCGCCATGGGACTGAGGCCAGTGCTTTCGCATGCACGAGATCGCGTGCGCCGATGGATGCTCGGCCAGTTATTCCTGATGCTCATCTTGGGATCGCTGAGCGCGCTGGTCTACAACCTGCTGGACATTCGCTATGCGACGGGACTTGCCGTCTTTACCGGTTTGGCCAACATCGTACCGATCATCGGCCCGGTAGCTTCAATCGTGCTGGCGACCGTGGCGGCGGCATTCGACTCATGGGCGAAGGCCCTGGCCGTCATCGCCTTCTATGTTGCTTATCAGCAACTGGAAAATGCATTCCTGACTCCTCGTGTTATGAAAGCGACGCTGGATTTGCCCGCCCTCGCGATTGTGATTGGTTTGCTGATCGGCGGAGAACTTGCGGGCCTGCTCGGCGCGCTGGTAGCAGTGCCGTCTGTGGCATTGATCGCGGTGTTTGTGGATGAGTACTTGGTGCGCCGGGACGTTGAGCCGGCAACACCCATCCGGCGAGCGTCCACCCAGTAGTTCGTGCCTTGTGAAGGCCACGAGCCTCCCGGGTCAAGGAACGCGCTACTGATTCTTGGCCCTGCTACTTGCTCGTCGCCTTGCGGGCGATGAGAAGGTATCCTTTGGCGCGCGCGTCTTTCGCCAAAGCTTCCAACTGCCGGCGCGCCCCGGCGGGGTCACGCTTTATCTGGGTTTCGCCGATCGCAAGGCGCGCCTCGAACTGATAAGAGACATATCCGAACCGTGTCGCCTCCGCGAGCACGCTCCGCTGGTCCTGGAGCGCCTCATTCGTCTTGCCCATTGCGGCTTTTGCGCGGGCATTGGCGAGCGTCGCTTCAAAGCGCGGGGGCCGGTAGATAGACTTCCGCAAAGCGGCAAACGCCTGCTGTGTTAAGGCTTGTGCCGAGTCCGCCTTGCCTTGCGCCAGCAAGGTGCGGCCCAGCACGGCCTGGGAGGCCGCCACCGACTCGTCCTGCTTAATGCGGCCAAAAGTTTCGATCGCCGCCCTTGCGTATGCTTCCGCCTCGACTGCCCGGCCTTGCTCCAGGCGAATGATCGTCAACTGGAGCTGGACAATCCCCAGGTTGTTTTCCTCTTTTAACTCCCGTCGGAGACTCTCCAGTTCCTGGGCGGTCTTGTCGGCAGCCGGGATCTGGTCCTGAGCCAAGGAAATCTCGATCAACCCCTGAAGAGCGAAGCCGCGTCCGCGGCGATATCCTGTCTGATCGGTGACTGCCAGGGCCTCGTTGTACTTCTGTTTGGCGGCCTCCAAATCACCCAGTTCATTAAGGACGTTCCCAAGATTGTTCAGTGTCGAGCCCTCGCCGCGCTTGTTGCCCACCTCGCGGAACGCGACAAGACACTCTTCCTGTTTCTTCCTGGCTTGCTCGAGGAAGCCCATGTTGTCGAGCACGTTGGCAATATTTCCGAGTGCGCCGGCAACCGAATTTTTGGCCCCGACTTCCCGGGCAATGGCCAACGTCTGCTCGTAATAGCTCTTGGCTTCCGCAAGGTGACCAAGGTCAATGGCGACGTTGCCGAGGGAGTTGAACGCAGATGCAATACTCTTCTGCGCACCGACCTGGCGATAAACCGCCAATGCCTCCTGGTAATTCTTGCGCGCCGCCGCGTAATCGCCGCGGTCGTAGAGGGCGTCGCCCATCATCTGCCACGCCTGGGCGGCGCCGTGACGATCCCCTGCCTGGGTACGCAACTCACTGACCTGGGCCAATGCAGACATGGCCTGATCGGGTTGCCCGAGCCGTTCCGCGGCCCATCCCTCGCAGGCTCGCGCCTCCGCCAGCACCAGCCGGGCGCCCACTGCACTCGCCTTCCGCGCAGCCGTGCCCGCCACCTGTTGCTCACGCTTGAAGTCGCCGAGGGTCTCTGCCGCCCGGGCCTCGGCCAGGTCAATTCGGGCATCCTCGCTCACCGGCGCGGGCAGTTGGCGCAGTTGCGCCACCGTCTCCAGCGCGTCCTTCGGTTGGCCCGCGGCGATCTGAGCCGCAGCCAGGTGCAATCCATGGTTGAGATTGTCAGGATACAGGTCCAGCAAACGTTGATAGCTCTCAATGGCCTTCGGCCATTCACGGATGACCTCGTGATAGCGAGCCTCGACGGCCAGCCGATCTTCCTGGGAGAGGGGATCTGAAAGTTCAAGCGCCTTCTTCCCTGCCTCGCGCGCCTTGACGTCATAGCCCAGGCGGGACCAGGCCTCGGAAAGCGCAGCATACGCGAGGGCAAATTTCGGATCGGCCGCGACGGCTTTTTCCAACAATGGCCGCGCCGTGATCGCATCAAACAGGCGGAGTGCGCTCAGGCCCTGGGCATACAGCCGGGCAGATTCCGAATTGCCCGGGACTGCGGCCCGCACCCCCGGTGCGTCAGCCTGCGATACGGCGCCCACTCCGAGCTTCTGGCGCAGCTGCGCCCCCGTGCGGGAGACAACATCGAACAGCTCCGACTCGGTTCCATTCTCCGAAAGTACGGCAATGGTTTCGCCTGCGGCGGTGTCCTGCAATTGGAGATCAATACGGATCTTTCCGCCGCCGTCCTTACCCAGGGCAACGTAGGAGCCGAGCACCACCAGGTCGCTGCCGAGGTGATTACGAATCCGGGTCAATGTATCCGCGCCGTAGCTGCTGGCATCAGACAGAGACAGATCCAGTTTCATTCTCGCAACGTTTTCACCTGGAATGGCCCGTACTTGTCCGCCAGCCGCAAGCTCCGTCGTCAACATCTCCCCGAGCGCGGTCGAGATCCAGGCTTCATCCGGCCTCCCGGAAATATTCTTGAATCCAAGCACCGCAACCGCGCGGCGCGCGTTCACCGTCTTCAGATTGCTCTGTTGTGGACGACGAAACACCCGGCCGCGGATATTCCCTGGATTCAGCCCGAGCACGAGTAACAGGACAAGCGCCACGCCGCCTGCTACCCACGGCCAGCGCCGCTTTTTCGCCAACAGCGATACAGGAACCCCGCCGGTGCTCAACCGCTCGAGGTCAATCCGTAACTCCCGCGCGGACTGGTAGCGCCGGTTTGGGTCCTTATCCAGAGCTTTCAGGATTATGCCTTCAAGGGCTGGGGAAAGCGTGCGATTGCCTGAACTGGGTGGAGACGGGGCCTTTTCCAGAATTGCCGTCACCAGTTGGGGTCCCGATGGCTCCGTATGCGGACGCTTTCCCGTCGCCATTTCATACAACACCACGCCTGCGGAGTAGATGTCAGTGCGGAAGTTGGCAGGCTTGCCGCGCAGCTGTTCGGGCGCCATATAGGGGAGCGTCCCGGTCATCTCCTGGGACTTGGTGAGGGTGACGGTGAGCGCGGCGTCTCCTTCCGCGAGGGTCCATTCCGCCAGGCCGAAATCCAGAATCTTAAGGCGTCCGTCTTTATTGACCCGGATGTTGCCAGGCTTCAGGTCACGGTGCACGATGCCTTCCTGGTGGGCAGCGCTCAAACCGTCAGCAAGTTGTGCGCCGAGGCGAAGCACCTCCTTTTCGTTTAACGCGCCGGCGGCCAGTTTGATATCCAGGGTCACACCCGATATCAGTTCGAGCACGAGAAAGTCATGGTCATTCTCTGTGCCGAACTCGTGCACAGCCGCAATGTTGGGATGGTTGAGCCGGGCTAGTGCCAGGGCTTCCTTGCGAAAGCGTTTGCGTGCGCTTTCGTCGGCAAACGTCCCGGCAGGAAGAACCTTGATGGCGACTTCGCGCTCAAGTTGCTGGTCGCGGGCGCGATAAACGACGCCCATCCCCCCGGCGCCAATGCGCTCCAGAATCTGATAATGAGAGAGCGTTTTGCCCAGCATGGGAGATGGGCATGATGGTAGTTGCGCAGGATGGAAGCGTCAACCGGCAGCTACCCTGGCCTCCTGCATTGGATCGGTAAGCCGCAACGAAACTGTTACGCCTTGGCCGCTTTCCCTTCCAGGGCCGAGTAGATCGTCGGGTTCGAGCACACTTCGTAGTACCAGCGCTCGGTCCACCTGGTCAGCGAGAACTTGCGAGGGTCAATCTGCGGAACCCGGCTGCTGCGCACCACGATCTTGCGGAAAATGTCCCCGCCCACCGGCACCAGGCCGGCATGCAGGCGAAAACCTTCGCATCCCCACAATTCCGGCAACTCCAGGCGGCAGGGTTCCAGCGAGATTTCCTGCTGCAGGCGGCGGAAGGCTCCTTCATTCAGCCGAATACCGTTGAGGTTGTAATTGAGAACGAAGTCTTCAGAGCCTTCTTCCACTTCGCTGTCGGCCGCGGTCTGAAAGGAGTAGACGCCGAACGGGCTCTGCAGGCCTTCGATCGTCTTGCGCACGCGCTTGCTGCACGACGACAGGCGGTCGCTCTCATTCAGGGCGTCGGAAATCATGATCCGCTGTTCTCCGTCCATCAGGTACATGGGTGCGGCGTCCTGGTAGGAGATGCCCACGCCCAGTTCCACCGTTGGCAGGCCTCCGCGCTCCAGAAGCTGGTTGTAACCTCGTACGATCTCGATAATCTCCCGCGCCAGCACGCAGGCGCGGCTCACCGCCAGCCCGGGATCTCCTTCCCGCTCGAGGAGCGCAAGAATAATGGCATCGCCCTCAATGAACACCTTGGTGGCGCCGTACTTTGCCAGCAGCTTGTTTACCGGATCGTAAAAATTGAGGCTGAAGTACGATGCCGGATTCAGGCCGCGCTCCATCAGCGAGCGCGTAAGCCGTGACGAGTCGCGGACGTCTGCCTTGATCACCACGTGCCGCAGGATCTTCTCTTCCACCGGCTTGTTCTCTTCCGCCAGCAGGAAGTCATACAGCGTGCCATTCATCGCCGAGAGCTCCCGCATCTTGGCGTTCCCGATGAGGTTAACGCTGTCCATCACTTCATTCAGGGCTTCCACGCGCCGCAGGTCGCGATGATAACGGAGGAAATCATGCAGGAAGCGGGCTGCGATTCGGGCCCTCTCCATTCCCCGACAGCTCGCCGCCTTGGCCACGGCCGCGTATAAGCCCTCAGTGGAGAGGCGTCCATGCTCCCGGATGAGGTTCTCTACGCGGTCGCGCTCCTCGCGGGATATGAGGGCGTTCTTCAGCTGCTGGGCATTGATCCGGGGCGAGTATTCGGGCAGCAAGGGTGCGACTTCATAGGAAGCGACGACGTATTGCAGCACGCCCTCCGCGTCGAGCAGTTCCACCCATGCTCCTAACCTCGCCTTGCGGCTTTGGCCCTCCACGGTGGAGTCATCCGGCATGCCTCCGCCCACCAGTTCGAGGGCGTTTTCCGGCACATTGAGCCAGGCGTCCACAATGCCGTTCTCCTCCGCGTCTTTGCCCAGGTTCAGCGATTGCAGGAATTCGCAGACGATGCGGCGGATATTGGAGAACCGGTCAGGATCGCGGTCAAAGTTGCCTAGCATGACGTAATGCTCGGCATTGAGGTAAGTGTCCCGGCCGTCTTCGCTGAAGATGAGCGGATTCTGAAACAGCGTGTAGCCCATCTCGGCGCGGTTTCCGAACAGCGAGCGGCGCATTCGCGCCAGGGTTTCTTTCTCGATTTCGCGGAGGATGCGGAACAGGTCCTGCCCGGTCTTTCGCAAGATGATCCGCTTGGCGACCTGGAATGCCGCCACGCGCTCACGGTATTCCAGCGCCTTCTGCTGCCGCACGCCTTCGTAACTCTTCAGCATCATGCGGCAACGCTCCAGGGTGAGCGCGAATTGCGATTGCAGTTCAACCCTGAGGAATTTCAGGATCGCAACGCGTCCCAAAACGTCTACGGCGATATTCTCATCAGCTTTCGCGCGGTTTAAGGCGGAGATATGAATCTCCGTGAGCAACGGCTTTAGTTCGGCAGGCTCCGCACCTGCAGGCTTGTTGGCTAGCGGCTTGGCTCCAATGAAATGACTGCTCAACTGCGCGGTGGCCGGCGCTTCGGCGGCTAGCAATCCATCCATATTGCCGTGGCGCACGATAAGTCGCGCAATCTGCAGCCGGGTCGAGTCCACGAACTTTGAGCTCAGGTGAACATCGTGCCGGAGGTTATCAACCCCAAGCTGCAGGTTCTCCAAGGAGAGCGAAGGGGAATAGCTGGCGAGGCGTGGCGGCTCCATTTCGCCTGCTGCGGGGCCGATCCGAAAGAATGGAATTCGTGGCATCCTGTGTTCTCTCGCTTACGGTTGCCCGTCCCGGCCTTCCACGCTGGCCCGGAATTGCGGCACCACCAGCGCCTGTTCCACCGTGGGCACATTGAGACCCGCAAGACGCAGCGCGACTGCATTGGCTTTGTCCGTCTGGCCTCCGCCATTATGAGCCCGCCATAGCAGCCTTAGTGAGACAGGGTCGTCCGCGTCCTCTTCCAGGTGGGATATGGCTTCCGAATACTTGTGCTCGGCCAGCAAGCTCGCGCCAAGAGCCACGTGATACGACAGTTGCACCACCCGACTCCGGCTTCGCTGTGCCATGCCCTCCAGCTGTTGTACGGCATTTGCTGAGCCCTCGATGTCCTGCGCATCAGCGGCGCGCATGGCGTGCACGCGCAACAGGCGCGCTTGCTCTTCAATCCGGTCCGACGGCGAGACCTGATGGCGGTCTTTCTCGAGTGCGTCGAGGCCGGCTTCCACGTGTTTGATTGCGGCCTTGTAGTCAGGCTCATACATCGCCTGGACGCGGTGCGCTTCAGCTTCCAGACAGGCCAGGCCGGCTGCATGGGCATGTTTTGTTACTTCTCTCAATGACCGGTCTGCCTGCTTACGATTGTTTTCCCGAATCCACGTCATTGCAGACTGAAGTTCGTATTCCAGCTTCTCGCTCTGACCGGACACGAACACGATGGCGCGCTCGTACTCATCGCGGGCCTCCTGTTCCTTACCCATGAGGGCGTAGGTGTCGGCTACCCCCAGTTCGGAACCGAAGTTTGGATCCAGCCGAATGCTTGTCTGGTACTGTTCCAGGGCGGCGTCAAATTTCCCCGCCAGCCGCAGGATCTCCCCATAGGAATCGTGAGGGTTGGGCTCCTCGGGTTGCAGCGCCACGTAGCGCTCCATGGCTTTGAAGCCCTTTTCAAAATCGCCGCTGAACGCATAGGCGTACCCCAGTTCATTCCAGGCCGCAGCGTAGTCCGGATCCAGGCCCACAGCCCGCTCCAGTACAGGAATGGCGGGTTGATATTGCTCCTGCTTGACCAGCCACCCACCCGCAAGACAAGCCAGACGGTGATCTCCGGGGTATGTTCCCAGCAGGTCATTCATGGCGGCGATTGCCGGAACATAGTTGTCTTCCTGTGCCCCAGCCAGCCAGCGAATCAACAGCCGCTCAGCCCGGGTCACTCGCGGCGCCAGCTTTTGCGCATGATCCCGCGCCGCTTGCTGCTCCACTGGGTCGTGACTGAATGCCGAGATCATGATGTAGGCCTGGGCAAAGTTCTTATCGGCTTTGACTGCCGCGCGGAGGGCCTCGAGAGCCTCGGGCATGCGGATCTCTTCCGAGTACTGCATGGCTTTCTCGAAACGCAATCGAGCCAGGCCCGAGGAAGTCGTCACCGGCATGCGCGCGCGGGCACCGCCGCGCCCTTTCACATCTTTCCCCGGTTCGTTGCCGGCGTGGGCGAACGAAGCGCACACCAGCAGCACGCAGGCGCAGAGACTGCGGCTCATAAATCCTCGCAAATTACTGATTTTTCGACTTCTAGGCACGAGCGTAGCATGCTGCCAAGGGGTCGCCAACGTTACTCAAGTTACCCCCTGGCCGCATGATTCTTCGAGGCATCGTCGCGGACACGAGAACCCTAGCGATGGTTGCGTGCGTGGAGTTGGGCGGAGAGGTGGGCGCCGGTGAGCAGCAGCAATCCAGTCAGAAATGCCCAGAACATCAGCGTCACCGATAATGCAAAGGGCCCGTAGACTTCCTGAAAGTTCAGATATGGCAGGGCGAGAATATACGCGTATTTCAGGCCCTCGGACAACAGGCCCGTGATTACTGCCGTGGGCAGTACCGTCCGGGCTGACACCTTTCCATTGGGTAGGAGCCAGTAGATGAGGAAGAAGATCGCGATACTGGCGGCGATGGCGAAGACCTTCATCACCACAAACCCAACAACGGCAATCACAAACATCGCCCGCCCGCGCAAAAGGCTTTGCAAAAGCGTGACATTGCCCGCGGTCAACGCGATCGATAGTAATGCCAGAACGCCACAGCCGAAGGCCAGTCCCAGGGAAATGAGCTGATTCCCGAGGTAAGAACGGTTGTTGCGGAAGCCCCAGATACGATTCAGCGCCACTTCCAGCGGCATGAAAATTCCAGTCGAGGTCACCAACAGAATCAGCAAGGAAGCGATTTGGGCGCGATTGCGCGCATCCACGAGGGCATTGAGATTGCGAATGACAAAATCCTGTCCGGCAGGCAGGTAGTCGCGCAGCAACCGCACCACTACGTCATACATCAGGGGCGCGTGAAACACGCGCCGGATAAGGGTTAGCAGCAGCAGCACAAAGGGGAAAAATGACAGGATGGCATTGGCCGCGACCGAGAATGCAAACGTATGTACCTCGGTGCGCAACATATATTTCACTGTGGATCGCAGCAGCGCGGAAGGGCCATAGCGTGTGCGCGAGACCTCAGCGACCGTTACTGGGCTTCGTGCCCCGGTGGGTGACTCGTGGTCATTCATTGATAAGGCTCTAATGCTATCAAATAGTTGCGGATAGCCCGGCAAACGCCCGAATGTCCCAATCCGGGAAATCAGGCCTCCGACGGGGCAATGGCCGTGAACAAGAAAATTCTTTTCCGTCCAATTTTCTTTCCTTGCCAGAATTGAAGTTCATGAATATTATCTTGTCCGCGCTGGTGAGGTTGACCAGCCGAGTGACCGATTAGGTTATTGTTTCGTGCGAGCAGTCAAAATTTGTCGCGAAAACGAGGCTCCGGAGTTTTGTGCCGAACTTTCTCTTCTCGGCGCCGAACTCAGGAGCCTTTGCTGCAGCGGCAAGTTACCCGCTGCATGAAATGCCAATGCAAGAACTCCAGATCCTTGAGGGGGGCGAAACTTCGCGCTTGGTTCAGGACTGGAGAGTTAGATAAATGCCATAGAAGCGAAAGGAGTAATTTGTGAGAGAGAAGGGCACAGTGAAGTGGTTTAACGGGGCGAAGGGTTATGGATTTATCCAGCGCTCCACGGGCGAGGACGTTTTTGTTCACTTCTCCGCCATCCAGGAGAATGGATATCGCACGCTCAATGAAGGCGAAACCGTGGAGTTTGACTTGCTCAAAGGCCCTAAGGGCTTCCAGGCAGGCAATGTAGTTCGGGTCTAAACCACGCCTGATAGCCAAAGCTTCCGCCCTTCCAGTTCCCCCTGGAAGGGCTTTTTACGTGCCACACTGACGTTCTCACCTGAAAAAAACCAGCTACTGCAATTCGAGCGAAACCAGGTCGCCATCCGATTTCCCCCCGGCCTTATAGTTCACGGCCACGCTGCGGTTCGTCCAGGCGCAGGAAAAATTGTCCTCGCCAATGAGCAAAACGCTCTTGTAGTCCTCGGTTCTGAGCTTGAGCGTCTTTGCACCTGCGACGACGCTGAGCACCGCAACCGGAGGCTGGCTGCAGTCCACACGCAGCAGCTTTCCTTTCAGGAATTGCACCTTGCGACGGTCGGGCTCGGGAGCGGGCGGCGGCTTCCGCTCTTCCTCCAGATCCTCTTCAGGCTCTGGGGTTGCGTGTGCCTGGGCGGGAGGAGGCTGTGGCGCCTTTTCCGGGGCCGGCTTGGCTGGTGCAGGCAGAGTCGCGCCGTACTTCCTGAGTGCGGGCAGCTCGGCCAGTTTCGCTTCTGCAACTTTCACGATTTGTGGATCTGAACTGGCCTTAAGACGTTGTAACAGTTCGCCCGCTGCATCCCACTTCTTGCCCGCCAGATAAATGAGAGCCATGTTGAGGGAGTACTTCTGGTTACGCGGACTGAGAAGCATGGCGGCGCGCATGGACTCCATTGCAGAAGTAATCACGCCGCCTTCCACCCTGGCCATACCGAGCATGCTGTAGGCGTCAGCGAACTCGGGATACCAATCCAGAACGATGCGCAGGTCCTGCATCATGTTCGCCAACCCCTTGAACACTTCGCCGCTGGCTTGGGCCGCGCGATACTTCCCCAGGGCCAGATAGTAGTGCGTCCATGGATCGTTGCCATCGAGCCGCAATGCCTTTGTCAGTTGCTCTGTTGCCTGCTCAGCCTGCCCGTGCTGCATGTAGTCCCAGGCCAAGGCTCGATGAGCAATCGCGTTGTCGAGGTTGGGTTGGCTGGTAATGGAATTGATTTCTGCTACGGCACGATCGCGGTTCTGCGGGGTGCGGATAAGGAATTCAGCGAGGAGGGCGCGGCCCTGCGCATCGCTGACGGATTGCGCGCTCGCGCCCACATCGGCCGCTTCCACCGACACGGGGGCGGGGTGGGCAGGACTTGTCAGTGAGTGCAGATACTCCTTCAACTCTTGCTCGAGTTGCGCCGCAGTCATCCCATATGCCTGCTGGATTGCCTGCTCGATCGGTATCTTCTGATTCTGTACAAGTCCGAAATACGCCCCCGTCTCACCGAGTTTGTTTTGTGCCAGCAGGTAGTGCATCACCAGCCACGCCTCGGCATGAAACGGTGTGCGATGTCCGTTTTCTTCCGGGGTCGCGGGGGTTGAGAACAGCTGTGTGACCGGTATCCATGGCGAACTTTGTAGAAGTTCGCGAAACGACTCAGGATCAGCCCCCATCTGCCCTTGCTTGTCATCCAGGCGAATTCCGCTGAAATAACCGGCAAACCCTTCGTCGAACCAGGCGGGAGTTGGTGGATAGTTGTGGTTGAGCAGAAGATGGGCGAAGGGATGAGCAATGCTCTGCCAGGCATCCGGATCGGCCGCATTCAGCACGACGTAATTCCGGTCTTCGCCTCCCAAGAAGAGCCCCGAGGCAGGCGCGGACATCACTTGTCCGTAGTTTCGGAGAACAATGATGTCCAGCGGCTCAGGCATGTTTACCTTGGGTTTCGCCAGGAGCTGGCTGAAGAGCGAGCGCATCTGCTCAAAGCGGGTTACGGCTTCTTCGCCTTTCTTTTCTCCCGCATCGGTCAGGACTGAAAAGTGAGCAGAACTGATTCGCACCCACTGGGGTTCAGATGCTTGGGCCGCGGACGGTAGCAAGATCGCAAGAAGAAGGATTCGGACCACGCGGGGCATCACGGACCACCAGGATCTTGATGCTAACACGCTGAGCGTAGGGGGCTGGGGCAAGGCATTCATGGCGATGTGGTGATGCTTTTTATTGCCCATTCGGCGTGCTCCGCGACGACAGGATCGCTGTCGGCGGACAATCTCTGCAGCAGGGGTAGAAATCGCCGGTCTCGGCTATTGCCCATCGCAACCACGGCGTTTCGACGAAGGCCGCTTAGCTTCGCACGCCGCACCGCCGAACCGCGAAACTTCTCGCGGAACTCCTCCGGCGTCATTTCCGCCAGCCAGTCGAGGGCGGGATTCACCAGCCCTTCACGCGCCTGGAATTCCGGCAGTGCTGTCACCGGTGCTTTGCGATTCCACGGGCAGACATCCTGGCAGATATCGCAGCCGAAGACATGCCGGCCGACCCCTTCTCGCATGTCCTGCGGAATCGATCCCCGTTTTTCGATTGTGAGGTAGGAAATGCACTTGTTCGCATCAAGCTGGTACGGAGCTACCAGCGCATCCGTGGGGCAGGCTTCGATGCAGCGTGTACAACTGCCGCAGCGGTCAGGAGCAGGCAGGCTCACGTCAAGTTCCAGCGACGTGACGATGACGCCGAGGAAAAGCCATGATCCCAGCTTTTGATTCAAGATGCAGGTATTCTTGCCGATCCAGCCGACTCCCGCATATTTCGCATAAACGCGTTCGACGATCGGACCAGTATCCACGTAACAGAGAGTCCGCAGTTCCTTGTTTTCCCCGGTACTCGGTACTTGGCGATCGGAACTGATAGCCGCTGCATGCAGCCCGGCCTCCACGAGTCTCAGCCTGCGCATGACCGCTTCGTGATAGTCCTCGCGACCCCACGCGTAGCGGGAAACCCAACCGCGGCCGGGACCTGCCTCTCCGGTTGAGTATGGCGGTTCCGTGTTGTAGTTGATCGCGCAGACGATTACGCTGCGCGCCCATGGAATCGCCGACCGTAACGAGGCGCGCTTGAGGCGCCCGGAGTCGTCGCGCGCCTGCATGTACTTCATCTCACCCGAGTACCCGGCAGCGATCCAATCCTTGAACTGGGCCAATTCCGCGAAATCGTGGACCGGCGCAACTCCGGCCAACTCGAACCCGGCATCGAGCGCCGCCTGCTTTAGAAAGGTCGTAATTTGAGCCGTTTCCACGACTCTATTATCCCCTGATCCGGTTTCCCGGTGGTGTCCTCAGTACTTGGTACTTGGTACCAGGTACTTGGCAGAAGTCACAAGGGCATGTGATCTGGAACACAGCCAGTCGGGTCGCCCCCACGGCACCCTAGAGCAGGGTGAAACCGGGGTGTTTTCCGCCCGGCTTCTCTCAAGGACATTGAAGGAGCAGGGGCGATGATCAACCGTCGTCAGCGCTTCAAGATCGACGCCGTCAAGCCGCCGAAGCAGGATCCGCAAGCGCGGGTACACAACTTCAACGAGGTGTCGCAGAGCTACACCCCGGAACTGGCCATGGAGCAGGCGCAGCGCTGCCTTTATTGCGACCACGCCCCTTGCGCCAAGGCTTGTCCGCTCCACAACGACATTCCAGCGGCGCTCTTCCTTCTCGGCCAGGGAGATTTCATCGGCGCGGCGCTGAAATTCATGGAGACCTCGAACTTTCCCGATGTCTGCGGCCGCATTTGCCCACAGGAAAAGCAGTGTGAAGGTTCATGCGTGATCGTGCCCCGCAACCCGGCAGTTTGTGTGGGTAAGCTGGAAGCCTTCGTCATTGATTACGTCCGCAAGAACTATGGATATCCCAAGCGGGAAAAAGCTGCGCCAACCGGAATGAAGGTCGCTGTCGTCGGCGCCGGACCGGCAGGTCTTGCAGTGGCCGAAGAACTTTCCGTTCGTGGGCATGAGGTTGTTGTCTACGACATGTGGCCCTATCCTGGAGGTCTCCTTCTCTACGGAATTCCTGGTTTCAAACTGAACAAGGAAATCGTTTTCTCCAAGATCACTCACCTGGAGGAGATGGGTATTCGTTTCTTCTGCAATTATCGTGTGGGCAAGGAACATCCAGTCGAAGACTTCTTCAAGCAGGGCTTCCACCTCGTCTTCCTCGGATATGGAGCCATTAAGGGCGGCGAGATGAAAGTGCCCGGCGAAGACACTCTCAAGAACATCTACCAGGCGACCGAATACCTGGTACGCGGGAACCTTGAAAGAGCCCTCTTGCCGGAAGTGTGGCGTAACCTCCCGGATCCAAGCCCGAATCACAGTGGCGTAACCATCGTCATCGGAGGCGGGGATACGGCCATGGACTGCGTGCGGACCGCTCGCCGGTTGAATCCCGACGCCAAAGTGTATTGCGTGTACCGCCGCAGTGAAGTGGAGATGCCTGGACGTTATGAAGAACGCATCAATGCGGTGGAGGAAGGCGTGCAGTTTGAATGGCTGACGGCGCCCGTGAAGTTCATCGGAGACGAGGACGGTAAGGTCGTCGCCGCGGAATGCATCCGCATGAAGCTCGGCGCGCCCGACGCCAAGGGACGCCGATCCCCTGTCCCGATTGAGGGCTCAAACTTCACCATCAACTGCGATACGGTTGCACTGGCGATCGGGTACAGCCCCGAAACCGATATTCCAGAAAACACTCCAAATCTGAAGACCACCAAGTGGGGATCAGTCCTGGTGCAAACCGAGGAAACCGGGGAGACCTCGCGTGAGGACCTGTACGCCGCCGGGGACAACGTGCGCGGCGCCGACCTGGTAGTCACCGCCGTCGCCGCCGCCCGCAAGGCCGCGCTCGCCATGCACCAGAAGTTGCTATCCATGCGCGAGAAAAAGTTGCGAGTTGCTGGTTGCAAGTTGCAAGCAGTCGGCGAAGAGACCGGAGTGTTCCAATAAATTCATGGCAAAGTACTACAAGGATCTCGTGGCTTGGCAAAAGGCCATGGACTTGGTCGATGAGATCTATGAGCTGACCGAAGCATTTCCCAGGCGCGAACTCTACAGTTTGACCGACCAGATCCGAAGGGCTGCCGTGTCAGTACCCAGCAATATTGCAGAAGGACAAGCTCACTTCAGCACCCGGGAGTTTTTACATTTCCTAAGGCACGCGCGAGGATCGCTGGCCGAACTAGAAACACAGATATTGATCGCGCAGCGACGGAACTATGCCGAGACTGAAAGGATTGAGATCGTACTCAAGCGCGTAGAAGAGGTGAGCCGTATCCTGAACGGCCTTATCACTGCCCTTGCCGCCTAGTGTGCTCGCAACAGGCAACCCGCAACGCACAACTGGGGTCAGACACCCAGTTTCTTCACTTCTTCGTTGTAGTACTTGCGGTACAGGATGTCCCACTCCTGGCTGCCTTCAAGAATGGTACGTTTCTGGTTTTCGATTTTCTGGCGGGCTGCCTGGTCAATGCGGGCTTCCTGGTTAAGCAGGTCTTCCAGGATCTTTCGCACTTCCAGGCGGATGGTGTTGCGGTCTTCCAAAAACTCGACTTCGCTCATCTCGGCCAAGGCGTCGGTCACCACATGCGCAACCTTGTTCACCTTGTCGCGGCTGATCCTCACAGCACCGCCTTGTACTTGCGCACCAGTTCGTTCTTCACCTTACGAAACATCTCCTGGTAGTTGGCGCCGCTCTTCTGCATTTCCTCGGAATAGGCCTCGAGGATGACCCGGACCTCGTCGTTGATCCGGTCCTCCAGAGAGATCTCATCCAGCAGCGAGGCGTGCACCTTCTCGGTGACGGCCGGGACCGTCTTCGTGCTGATGAAATCTCCAGCTATCAGTTTCTTGGTGACTTCGCGAGCCAGGTAGCTCACATACTCTTTCGAAAGCAGCATCGGAGGAAATCTAGTCTAGCACAGGCAGGCGGCGGTTCTCAGGTGTTGGCCGTAGTTTTCGGTTTGAGCGAATGTAGAGCCGCGATTTTCACCGGAGAGACAATCAAAATCACATTCGTCGCCGGCTGAAACACAAACAAATTACAAAGCCCTGACATTGAGGTGACACCGTCTTTTCACGCTCGACATAGATTTCTCCAAACTGAACAGTCCCACAAGGTGAGCCTGTTCGCCAAGCACGCGCTCGATCTCCAAATCGAGCCGGAAATGGAGATGTCTCTGTGAAACAGCCAAACATACTGAAGAGTGCACTCGACCGCCGGTCCTTTGTCACGCGAGGATTGGCAGCCACCGGCGCCGCTACCCTCGGGGCCGGATTGCTGGCCGACGTTCCGTCCATCTTTGCCCAGGAAAGACAGTCGGGGTCGCTTTCCAAGGGAGATGCGGCGATCCTGCGGTTCCTGGCGGCCGCTGAGATCCTGGAAACCGACCTGTGGCAGCAATACAACGAACTCGGCGGCATCCAGGACGATGAGGTCCCTGGCGGAAGTGGGAACGAAACCTACACCGAGGCACTTGAAGCTATCGATGATGACATGCCTCAGTACATCCATGACAACACCGACGATGAATTCAGCCACTTCCGCTTCATCAATGCTTACCTGGAAGCAAAGGGTGCCGATGCGGTGGATTTAAGCGAGTTCAAAACCCTTCCCAGCAGCAAGGCCAGCGGCGCTCAGCAGATCGGTCGCCTGACCAACCTGATGCAGTTGACCGTGGACACCAGCTGGTACACCCGTTACCGTCACGACAAGAAGAATCCCGACCTGTACCCCGACTTCCAGTTTCCCCAAGCCGTCCCAAGCCTGAGTAAAGGACAATTTCCCGCCATTCCCAGGACCGACGACGACCTTACCCCTCAAGATCACATTCAGGCGATCGCCAACACTGCGGCGTTTCACTTTGCTTTCATCGAACAGGGTGGGACCAGCCTCTATCCGTCTCTTGCTCAGAGGGTGAGTGACGTTGAGGTGTTACGAATACTGCTCAGCATTGGACCTACAGAGACTGCCCATTTCCAGACCTGGCACGACAATGTCGGCAATGCGCCTCCGCTGACCGACCCGACGAACCCGGACCTGGTCTTTCCGGACCTCAACGCGCCACCGCTTGGAGGCGAAGCTTTCACTACCAGCCTGATCATGCCGGAGCCCTGCCCATTTCTGGCTCGCAAGTTCCCGCACTGCTCGATCGTCCGCCCGACGAACACCAAGGGAGCGGCAATGGGCGCGGTGAAGGCCCTGACCGCCGACGGATTGTTCATTGGCCAGCCGCAGAAGTTTTTCGACTTCCTGAACCAGCTTGCGGCGGAGGCCGATGCCGCTGAACGGGAGTGCTAGCGACGAACCATTAACTGCATAAGGAGCCCGCCATCCAGGCGGGCTTTATTGTCTGCGGATGGTATGTACGCATTAGTCCCGGCGGCGCTGTCGCTCGCGGCTCAAAACGTCATACAATGCTCTTTATTCGATATGTCATCTCTGCCTGACGATCTAGCTACGTTGCGCGACGACATGGTCGCCTTTGTTGAGGGCCACGGCATGCGGCGCTTCCCCGGCTACATTGACTACGAGGAAGTGCAGTGCGTGATGTGGAAGAGCGAGGGCAATCCCGACAGCTGGAAGGATTTTGTTGAGTTGGCGAAAGCCTCCGGCGCGCCCTTTCTCACCATGGACTCCTGGCGTTTGCAGCGCGAGGAGCTTGACGATCTGATTCAGCGGCTATCCAACGCCGAATTCACCAACGATGAAGACCTTGAGGACGCCCGCTGGCTGCGCACTTACATTGGCAAGACCGGATTCGTGCAACTTGGCTTCGGCCATCAGGGCATCATGATGGTCTTCGAGTCCTCGACGGAATGGTATGACCGCTACCAACGCATGGTGGAGTTAGCCGAGGATTTCGGCGGCATTCCCATTGACGAACCCGATCAGGACGACGAGCCGTAGAGAACCGTAGTCAGTAGTCAGGAGTCGGTAGTCAGCAAGCTCGTTGGCGGGATGGACTGACTACAGGCTCCTGACTACCGACTACTGATTTTCCCGTGCGCTGGCTACTCAAATCCGCGGATGCTGACCTGGTTGACCGCCTCGCCATCGAACTTCGCGCGAATTCCGCTCTGGCGTTGAAGGATCCCACACACGCTTCTACGCTGGCCCGGCTGCTGGCAATGCGCGGGATCACGGACGCCGCAGCCGCTGAACTCTTCCTTTCTCCCGCTCTTTCCCATCTCCATTCTCCTTACCTGATGACCGGCATGAAAGCCGCTGTGGACCGCCTGGACGCGGCCATCGAACGCAAGGAGGGCATCCTCATCTATGGCGATTACGATGTGGACGGCACCACCGCCATCGTCATCCTGAAGACTGCCATCGAGCTTTGTGGCGGAGCCGCCGACTTCCACGTGCCTCATCGCATCCGCGAAGGTTATGGAATGAAGGACGACGTGATTGAGCGGGCCGCTGCCGCAGGCGTTCGCCTCATCATTAGCGTGGATACCGGCATTCGCGCCTTCGCCGCCGGCGAAACCGCCCACCGCCTCGGCGTGGACCTGATCGTCACCGACCACCATCTTCCCGGTCAGGAAGGTGTTCCAAAGGCGCTGGCGGTGCTCAATCCCAACCAGGCTGGCTGCGATTATCCCTGCAAAGCCCTGTGCGGGGCGGGAGTGGCGTTTAAGCTGGCGCAGGCATTGATGGAGCGGCGACTGGCTGCAAACGAGCAAACCCGCCTGCTGACATCTTTCCTCAAGGTTGCTGCGATCGCCACCATCGCCGACGCCGTATCCCTTTCTGGCGAGAACCGCGTCTTCGCCAAGCTCGGCCTGGACGCTCTCCGCGCTCCCGTGAACCAGGGACTGCGAGCGTTGTTCGAGGTAGCCCAGGTGGGCTCAGGACGTCCCTTAACATCCGGAGAGGTCGCTTTCCGCATTGCGCCACGGCTGAATGCCGCCGGACGCATGGATGTGGCCCGCGACGTCATCGAACTTTTCGGAGCGAAGGATGCCGCCCATGCCCGCGAACTTGCCAACCGTCTCGACAAGCTCAACGCCGAACGCCAGGAGGAAGAGCGCCGAATTCTCGAGGCCATCCAAAAGCGTTTTGAGCAGGAGCCCTCATTGCTCGATGCCTATTGCCTCGTCATTGATGGCGACGGATGGCATCGCGGAGTAATCGGGATTACCGCAACCCGCGTCGTCGAGCGCTACAACCGGCCGACGTTGATCGTCTCGCGCGACGGCGAAGAAGCCCACGGATCGGGCCGCTCGATCCCGTCCTTTCATCTGCTGAACGCGCTCGAGTCTTGTGCTGCATTATTTACGCGCTATGGGGGGCATGCACATGCGGTCGGCTTTTCATTGCTTTCCGCGCGACTGCCCGAACTGTGCCAACAGCTCGACACCTATGCACGCTCGCGTCTCACATCGGCGGACTTTGAACCAAGCTTGCGTCTCGACGCCGAACTGCCGCTCGACGAGGTGACACCGGAACTGTTTCAGGCATTGCGGCGGCTGGAGCCCTTCGGGATGGGAAATCCCGAACCCGTCTTCGCAGCGCGCAATGTGCGCCTGAAAGCTCCGCCCCGGATCATGAAAGACAAGCATGTGAAATTGAAGCTTGCCGCAACCGACAAACAAGAACCGGGAAGCGGGAGCCGTTCGTGGAGAAAGAACATCGCTTTCGACGCGCTGGGATGGCACATGGCCGAGCGCATTACCGAGGCCAAGCTTTTGCCCGCAGACACGCTCGACATCGCCTATACCCTCGACCACAACGACCATCCTGAATACGGCGGATTGGAACTGTCGTTAAGGGATTTCAAGGTAGCAGCCAAAACCTCGGCAGATGCGGTGGAGAAGGCAGTTAAGGCAGGGTCCTAGCGTCTAAGTAGATTCCCAAAACATCTCCTTGGAGGAAAGATTCTGACGTGCGCTCATGACCGCTGATCGAGGATTCCAAGAAAAAAGGACGGGCGTCGCCACCCGTCCCCTAAGCCTGATAACTGACAGCTAAGGCGCCTCGATCAGCTCCATTTTCCCGTCCCTGGTCCGATGCAACACCATCACCTTGCCCTTCGGATCGCGGAACACGAACACATCTCGGTCGCGGAAATGGGCTTCCTTGATGGCTTCCTCCAGCGTCATCGGACGCAGCGCCACGGCTTCGTCCGAGTGCACCAAATGCACTTCCGTCGTCTTGGCAACGGCGGGAAATTTGTGCACCACGATGGGTATGGCGGTCTCCTCGCTCAGGCCCACCGCTGCCTGCAGTTCCTCAGGACTCGACTGGCCGTTCATCTTGCGCCCATTCAACTTGCGGCCCGCCTGGCGCCGCTTGGTGCGCCATCGAGTCTTGTACTTGACGGCCTGCTTTTCCAGGTGCTCGAGCGCCTGGTTCACGGCCGCTTTCATGTCGCCTGCCTGGGCAAGCCCGACCAGCGGCCCGTTGCGCGGGCTAATTGTGATTTCTGCCTTGTGACGGTGCTTTTCTACGGCGAGGATGACCTTGGTTTCGAACTTGTCTGCGAGGATTTTGCGGATTTTTGCGAGGCCGGATTCAACTTCAGTGCGGATAGCTGGCGTGACTTCGTAATGCCTTCCGGTGTATTCCACGTTCATGAGCGCCCCTCCTGAAATCTTTAACCAGAAAATCTGGGCACTACATTCAAAGTCAAAAGTCAGAATGCAGAATGCAAAATCGGCGGTTACTTCTGCATTCTTACTTCTACCTTCTGCATTTACTTCTTCACCCTGCGCTGGTGGGTGCTCGGGATGCGCATGTCTTCCCGGTACTTCGCAACCGTGCGGCGAGTGACCTGGATACCCTGCGACTGGAGGATGCGGGTGATCTGCTCGTCGGTCAACGGCCGGGTGGGATCTTCCTCCTCGATGAGCTTCTTGACGCGGCGCTTCAGGATCAGCAGCGATGTATTGCTGCCCTCCGGGCCGTTCACGCTCTCACTGAAGAAGTAACGCAACTCAAACACGCCCTGTGGAGTATGGGCGTACTTGTTGGCCACCGCTCGCGAGACGGTGGAAGGATGCACGCCGATTTCTTCGGCCACCTCCTTGATCATCATCGGCAGAAGCTGATCGATACCCCTCTCCAGAAATTCCTGCTGCCGGTTCACGATCGCATAGCAGACCTTCATGATCGTCTGCTTGCGCTGCTCGATGTTCTTGATGAGCTGTATGGCGGACTTATAGCGTTCTTTGACGTAGTTGCGTGTGTCTTTGTCCTGGGTGTCGCGGTTGAGTAACCGCTTGTACGCCGGGTTCAGGCGAAGCTGCGGCACGTCTTCCTCGTTCATGATGACGAGCCACTCGTCCCCATGCTTCACGAAGGCAACATCCGGCTCGATCAGCCTCGGCTGAACCTTGTTATAACGCAGGCCGGGACGAGGATCGAGAGTGCGGATGTATTCCAGCGCCTGTTGCACCGCTTCGACGGGGCGGCCAATCGCTTTGCCAATCTCTTTGTATTGCTTCAGTTGCACGGCGCGCAGATGCTGGTCCACTACCGCGATAGCATCAGTTAAAAGCTGGGCAGTACCGTTTCCATTCTTGTGCTCGGCGAGCTGCCGCTGGTGATAGCGCAACTGGTAGAGCAGGCAGTCCCGCAGGTCGCGGCACGCAACCCCGGGCGGATCCATCTGGCGAACCAGTTCGATGGCCTCATGCAGATCTGAAGCGGTGAAACCGGGCTGGAACACGGGTCGCGCTGGAGCAGCAGGAGCAGCAGGAGCCTCGGGGACTGGCTCCGGCGCTGGCGTCGCCGCCACTGGAGGTTCAGCAACCGCCGTTTCCACGCTGGACGCCGATGTCTCTGCAGTGGCAGAGAAGTCCTCTACTCCTGCCGCTGAGCTTGCCCACTCATCGGAGGACGCAGGCGCGGTTGTTCCTTCGGTCTCGGTCGCCAATCCGAGGGCGGCCGCCTCCTTTACTACACTCTCCAGCGCCACGGCGTCGGCCTCCGGCGGTGCCGGCGGAGCCACGCCTAATAACTCGTCATCGCTGGCGATCAAGTAGCCGTCCTCGCTAAGATTGCCAATGATCAGTTCAGCGGCTTCCCGGACCGGCGGCGTCACGGGCAAAGCTCCAAGCTGCCACATCAGGTGATCAGAGAGATTGCTGGGCTTGGACAGGAAATTTTCGAACGATGGCCGCTCGACTTCTTCCATTTCGCCCGGGCTGCGATATCCCGGGTCAAGGTAATCCTGGAAGAAGGAACCAAAATCGATTTCTTCGAAGGGATCTTTCTTTTCATCCGCGGTGGTGGGTTTTTCTTCCGTGGTGGCTGCCGCGCGGTCGCGGTCTTCTTCTTTCCGTCCCACGTCATCCAGCAGAGGGACGGAATCCTCAAGCTCTTCGAGAACGGGGTTCTCGACCATCTCCGCAGTGATCATGTCGCGCAGCTCAAGCTTGTTGAGCGCCAGGACACTGACCATCTGCACCAGGCCGGGGGTCAGGATCTGTCTCTGCGAGACCTTCAGATGCAGCTTGGGTTGCAACAAAACCATAGTCGTCTGTTCGTCGTCCTACACCAGCGAGAAACTCTCGCCCAGATAAACCCGCCGTACTTCGGGGTCGTTGCCCAACTGCCCGGGCGTTCCCTGGCGGAAGATTCGTCCCTCATTAATGATGTACGCCCGGTCGGTGACCGAGAGGGTCTCGCGCACGTTGTGATCCGTGATCAGAATGCCGATCCCGCCGGCCTTCAAATCGCTGATAATCTTCTGCAAGTCGAGCACAGCGATCGGGTCGATCCCCGAAAACGGCTCGTCCAGCAAGATAAATGTCGGGTTGATGCACAAGGCGCGGGCAATTTCGACCCGGCGCCGCTCGCCTCCCGACAGAGCGTATCCGCGATTCAGCCGGATATGCTCCAAACCGAGCTGGTCAATCAGCTTTTCCATCTTCTCCCGGCGCTCGTGCCAGGAGAGAGGTTGAGCCTCCAGGACCGCCAGGACGTTCTCCTCGACGGTCAGCTTCCTGAATACGGAAGCTTCCTGCGGCAGATAGCTGATGCCATATTGGCGCGCCCGCAGATACATGGGCACGTCCGTAATATCTTCATCGTCGATGAGGACCCGGCCTGTGTCGGGGGGTATCAGGCCCACAATGGCGTAGAAGGAGGTAGTCTTGCCGGCGCCGTTAGGTCCAAGTAAACCAACAACTTCGCCCTGCTCAACGCGAAGGCTTACCCCGTTTACAACCCTGCGGCCGCGGTACGATTTTCCGATTTCGTCGGTCGCCAGCGTGTGCATTTAACGTGCCACTCGCGTATGTGTAACCGTAGGTGATGAATCGCTGCCTTCTACGACGACCCTATCATCGTGCCTAAAGAAAGTCAACGAAACCCCGGTAATCTTGCCATGTTCGGCATCAAAAATGCTAGGAGGTCCACCCGTCATGACGAACTCGTCACTGGCGGCCGTATAAACCAGCTGGTCTCCTGTAGCCCGCCGCGCCGGCTGAGCCACCACAACTTGACCCTGGGCCACCATATGGTCGATTCTCCCGGGCCCGCCAGCCTCTGATTGCGCCTTCTGCTGTTGTTGCTGGAGAAACACGTCAAGCGTCTGTGACGTGATGGTCACGTCGGCCCCTTTTGCCTGCACTCCGCCCTCGAAATGGGCTTTGCGTTCGCCGTCGGCATAGGTGAGACGGGCGGAGGTAATTGAAATGGGCGTGGCCTTGCCATCCTTGCCGACTTGGACAAGTACGGTGGAAACACGGCTGCCGGATCCTTCCCGGGCGATTACCGATCGTTTGTCGCGGTCGAACTGGATAGAAGGGGCTTCGACAACGTTGGCGTCCTGCCAGAGCCGGGCGTCGCCGGTATAGGTCGCAACGGCAGGCGAGCGATGAGCCGTCATGCTGCTTGCTGTAACGTGAATTGGCGTTGAAGAGGCCAGCAGGGCGCCGTTAGGCTGAGGCTTAAGGTCGCTGTATGTGCTTTTGACCTCGCCTTCGGCAAAAGCGTCTCCGGTGGCGCGGTTCAGCCGCATGGCCCGGCCGGTGGTGGTCATGCCACTTTCCTCGACGCGCGGTGAACCGGCCATGTTCAGCATCAGATCGGCCGGCGTGTAGCGGGCGCGGTCGGCCCAGGCTTTTCGGTCGCCATCCAGGTAAGCCACGTTGCCTTGCTGCGAAATGGACTCAACTCCCCCGCCGGCGCGAAACGCTACGTCCAGCGTTTGGCTGGTGCTAACCCGGTCAGGCTGGCCGGGGGTCCGCGTGGTAATGCGGGAGTCAGGGGAGCCATGCACCAGCTTGAGCTGTCCCAAGCTGTCAAAGCGGGCGTCAAACTTCCCTGCCGTCACCAGCGTCTGCTGTGCTCCTGCTCCCGCCGGAAGGATTGAAATCTGCGGACCACTCCCTGATGTTTCCGCCCGCTGCAAGCGCCGGCCTTTCCAGCACAGTGGGATCCGAAGCTTGGAATTCACGTGACTTGAAGTCGCGGCC
>JADMIO010787567.1_pt1 | contig 49247 bp, 45 predicted proteins | sample 8958161 | NCBI WGS metagenome assembly JADMIO01 (sample SAMN16585339, study PRJNA669376) | soil metagenome | isolation source: Crop rotation soil | place: USA: Cullars Rotation, Alabama | collected 2011
CTTTCCCCCAGCGAGCGCGAGCTGATGCTGGCCGGCATCTCGCACGACCTGCGCACGCCGCTGGCGCGCCTGCGCCTGGCGCTGGAACTCGGCGATGCCGCCGATCCGCGGCGCCGCGGCGCGATGGTCGCCGACCTCGACGAGCTCGACGCGGCGCTCGAACAATGCCTGGCCTTCGTTCGCGATGGCCGCGACGAGGCGCTGCGCGACTGCGACGTGGCGACCGTGGTCGGCCAGCTGCTTGCGCTGCGCACGAACCCGGACGACTGGAGCCTCGAAGGCCCCGCCGCGCTTCGTGCGAACCTGCGCCCGACCCTGCTGCGCCGCGCGGTCGGCAACCTGATGGACAACGCCGAACGTTACGGCGCCGCGCCGTTCCGCGTCGCACTCGGGCGTTCGGGCGGCTGGTTGTCGCTGCGGGTGGAGGATCGCGGCCCGGGAGTACCCGCGGACGTTCTCGCGCAACTGGGCAAGCCCTTCGTACGCGGCGACCACGCGCGCTCGGGCATCGGCGTCGGCCTCGGCCTGAGCATCGTCGCGCGCGCCGCGGAGTTGCACGGCGGCGAGCTGGAGCTGGGCAATGGCGAAGGCGGCGGGTTCGTGGCGACGTTGCGGATTCCCGACGTGCAGGCGCAGGCATGAGAGCACCTCGCTTCGTCCCTGTCTCGTCCTGTCTCGTCCCTGTCTGTCCTGTCTCGTCCCTGTCTCGTCCCGGCCTGTCCCTGTCTCGCTGTTGCTCGTCATTCCGGCGAACGCCGGAATCCATTTTGATTTCTCCAGGACAGCACCAAGCCCGTGGATTCCGGCTTGATCGGCTTCGCCGTCGACAGCCGCCGGAATGACGGGAATCGAACTTCCTCTCCCATTCAATTTTCGCCATGAAAAGCATCACACTCGCGCTACTCCTGCTTGCTACCGTCCCGTCGGCCCACGCCCAGCAAGCCCTCTCCCTCCCCCGTGCCGACGGCGCGCAGACGCCGGTGATCGTCTACGACCCGGCCGAAGCCCGCGCCTGCCCGCCGCTGGCATTGATCTCACCCGGGGCGGGTGGCAACGAGAAGGGCATGGCCTACCTCGCCCAGGCGCTCGCCGACGACGGTTGGCGCGCGATCGTGCTCGGCCACCGCGAGAGCGGCATGGACGCGCTGCGCGGCGACGTGCGGCGCGCCCACGGAATCCGGCGGGGACTCAAGGACCTGGTGGCCGATCCGGTCGCCTATCGCGGCCGTTTCATGGACATCGATGCCGCCATCGCCTGGTCGGGACAGCGCTGCCACGCGCCGTTCAAGGCCCTGCTCGGCCATTCGATGGGAGCACGCACGGTGATGCTCGAAGCCGGCGCGGAAAACAGGCTCGGCCTTTCCGGAAGCGATTCCTTCGACGCCTACGTGGCGATGTCGCCGCCGCCGGCCGACGAGGTCTTCCCGCCCGATGCCGGACACACGGTACGCGCGCCGATGCTGATGCTCACAGGCACCCGCGATTTCACCGTCGACCATGCCAGTTACGAGGACCGCGCCCGCGCGTTCGCGACGCTCGGTTCGACCTGCGCCTGGAACGGCGTCATCGACGGCGCGACCCACCTGAATTTCGCCGGCGTCGGCATGGGCAGCAGGGATGCCACCGAGAAGGCGACCGTCGCGCTCGCCACGAGCTTCCTCGACGCCTTGCGCAGCGGCCATTGCGGGCGTCCGCCGGTCGTCGCCGGGGTGACGATCTCGACCAAATAGCGATCGAAGGTCCGACGCCGGATTCGCTCGGCACCGTCGATGCGGGCAGATGTGGTTCGACAGGCTCACTACATACGGCATGACGGCGGCCGCATCGGCTGTATCGGCGCGAACAGCAGGTCGCGGCCTGGTTCAGCGCATCGACAAGCCCTGGACCATCGCGTCGAGCTTCTTCTGCAGCTTCGCGAAGTGCTCGTGCATCTCGGCGTAGATCTGGTCCGTCTTCTCGTGCAGGTGCGCGACCTCGAGCTCGGCCTTGATGTTGACCTCGTACTCGATGTCGGAACGCACGCGGTCCTTCTCGGCTTGGCGGTTCTGGCTGATCAGCACGATGCACGACAGGAAGATCGCCTCCAGCGAGACGATCATCGTCAGCAGGCCGTAGGGATAGGGGTCGAACGGCTTGACCCCGACCGAGCCGGTGTTGAGCAGGATCCACGTCACGAACCAGAGCGCGTGGATCGCGAGGAAGATCATGCTGCCGCTGAACCACGACACCCAGTCGGCGATGCGCAGGATGATGCCGCGCTGCTCTTCGGCTTCCTCGTTGGCGTTGCGCGCGACCCGCGTGCGCAACAGCGCGTCGGCCTTGCGGGTCATGTGGCCCATCGCCGCGAGCATGCCCAGCGCGGCCTCGGGGGTGTTGCGGAACAGCAGCAGCAGGTCGTCGCGGTCGAGTTCGAGCAGTTCGGTGTCGATCAGCGCCACCGCCGTCGCCGTGCGCGCGCCATGGTCGAGCATCGACAGCTCGCCGAACACCTCGCCGAGGCCGGCGACGGTCAGCACGATCTTCTGCCCGGCCGTGTCCTTGATGAACAGCTCGATCTGGCCCGACTGCACCACGTACAGCGACTCGCCCGAATCCCCGGCCTTGAACAGGGTTTCGCCCGCCGCGATCGAACGCATGTCGATGACGCCGGCGAGCGCCTGCCGGCCTTCCTCGCTCAAGTGGTCGAACAGCGCGACGCCTTCCAGCATCTGCGGATCACATGGCATGGAGCGGCTCCCCGTGGCGACCGTCGGAGTGTAGCCGCGTTGGGCCCGTGCGCAGGTTAAGAAAAAGCCATGGAACGCCGGGGGCGTCCCATGGCCGGACCAGCAACGATCTGCACGGACAGCGCCGGTCGCCTTCAGCCCCCGATGAAATCGCGCTTGCCGATCTCGATCCCGAGGTGGCGCAGGAGCGCGTACGCGGTCGTGTAATGGAAGTAGAAATTCGGCTGTGCGAAGCCAAGGAGGTAGTCGCTGCCCTTCATGTCCAGGGTGCGGTCGCGCAGCGGGATCACGACCTGGCGATCGGCCGCGCCCTCGAACTGCGCCGGCTCGAAGGTCTTCACGAACTCGGCGACCTTTCCGACCCGGCTGCGAAGCTGGGCGAGCGAGGCCTCCTCGTCCGGGAACTTCGGCACCTCGACCCCGGCCAGGCGCGCCGGCGGGCTCTTGGCGAAATCGGTGACCAGCTGCACCTGGCGGGTGAAGTCGAACATGTCCGGCGCCAGCCTGGCGTGGAGGACATCCTCCTCCTTCAGCTTGCCGTCGGCGACCGCGGCCTCGGCCTTGCCGAGGATCCCGTCCAGGTTCCGGAGCATGCGCAGCGGCGTGGAAACGACGGTATCGAAGATGGCGACCTGCATGGCGGATTCCTCGCGAAGGGGATGCCGATGATGGCACGGGCCAATGACGGTCGATGCATCCACCGGCGGGACGCCCTGTGCCGCCGCCGGCCCCCGGCCCCGGCGACTCGCGGAACCGGCCCCTTCCCTGCGATAATCGGCGGCTTGGCCCCGTAGCTCAGCTGGTGGACTCGCGAGCGCTTGCGACTGTCCAGTGGACAGTCGCGCGAGCGGGTCCGGGGAGCCATGGATGGCGACCGGTTTCAGCACCATGGATGGTTCGTGCGAAAATTTTCGATTTGGCCCCGTAGCTCAGCTGGTGGACTCGCGAGCGCTTGCGACTGTCCAGTGGACAGTCGCGCGAGCGGGTCCGGGGAGCCATGGATGGCGACCGGTTTCAGCACCATGGATGGTTCGTGCGAAAATCTTCGATTTGGCCCCGTAGCTCAGCTGGATAGAGCGCGCCCCTCCTAAGGGCGAGGTCACAGGTTCAAATCCTGTCGGGGTCGCATGGAAGCTCGATGTGCGAGTCCAGTCGCGCCTCTTTCCTGACTCCCCGCCATCCGGAGACCCGGTGGCGAATCGAGCTTTCGAGCCGCACATCCAGGTGCGGAGGTTCAGGCTTCAGGCGCGTCCCGCGCAACACCCCGCACGTCCATGTGCGGACTTCAAATTCAAATTGTGGTCAATGAGGAAACATCCATGAACGCCCAGCTCGACACCCGCCACGACCTCCATCCCGTCCTGTCCGCGCTCGGCCTGAGCGCCGTCGAATCGGGCACCTACCTCGGCCGCGGCGAGTGGTCGAAGACCCGCGACGCCGGCGTGATCGAGCCGATCAACCCGGCCACCGGCGAGGTCATCGCCCAGGTCCACGCCTCGTCGCAGGCGGACTACGACACCATCCTCGCCCGCGCGCAGGAAGCCTTCGCGACCTGGCGCACCACGCCGGCGCCGCGCCGCGGCGAGGCGATCCGCCGCTGCGCCGAGGCGCTGCGCACGCACAAGCACGCGCTCGGCTCGCTGGTCGCGCTGGAAATGGGCAAGTCCAAGCCCGAGGGCGACGGCGAAGTGCAGGAGATGATCGACATCGGCGAGTTCGCCGTCGGCCTCTCGCGCCAGCTCTACGGCCTGACCATGCATTCCGAGCGCCCCGGCCACCGCATGTACGAGCAGTGGCACCCGATCGGCCTGGTCGGAATCATCAGCGCCTTCAACTTCCCGGTCGCGGTCTGGGCCTGGAACTCGTTCGTCGCGGCCGTCTGCGGCGACATCTCGATCTGGAAGCCCTCGCCGAAGACCCCGCTGTCGGCGATCGCGGCGATGAAGATCTGCAACGAGGCGCTCGCCGACGGCGGTTTCCCCGACCTGTTCTTCCTGTTCAACGACGCCGGCAGCGACCTGGCGCAGGCCTTCGTCGACGACCGTCGCGTTCCGCTGATCAGCTTCACCGGCTCGACCAAGGTCGGCCGCATGGTCGGCGAGCGCGTCGCCAACCGCATGGGCCGCAGCCTGCTCGAACTCGGCGGCAACAACGCGATCATCGTCGACGAAACCGCCGACCTGAAGCTCGCGATCCCGGCCATCGCCTTCGGCGCGGTCGGCACCGCCGGCCAGCGCTGCACGACCACGCGACGGCTGTTCGTGCACGAGTCGATCCACGACGACGTGCTCGCCAAACTCGTGGGCGCGTACCGCCAGGTCGAAGGCAAGATCGGCGACCCCACCGACCCGGCCAACCTGATGGGTCCGCTCAACAGCCAGGACGCGGTGAAGGCCTTCCTCGGCGCGATCGAGAAGGCCAAGGCCGCGGGCGGCACGATCGCCAGCGGCGGCCGCGCGCTCAGCGAGCGCAAGGGCAACTTCGTGCTGCCGACGATCGTCACCGGCCTGAAGAACTCCGACGAGGTCGTCCAGACCGAGACCTTCGCGCCGATCCTGTACGTGATGAAGTATTCCACCCTGGACGAGGCGATTGCGCTCCAGAACGACGTGCCGCAAGGCCTGTCGTCGGCGATCTTCACCACCAACCTGAAGACCGCCGAGGCCTTCCTCGCGGCGTCGGGCTCGGACTGCGGCATCGCCAACGTCAACATCGGCACCAGCGGCGCCGAGATCGGCGGCGCCTTCGGCGGCGAGAAGGAAACCGGCGGCGGCCGCGAATCCGGCTCGGACGCGTGGAAGGCCTACATGCGCCGGCAGACCAACACGATCAACTATTCGAACGCGCTGCCGCTGGCTCAGGGGATCAAGTTCGAGGTCTGAAGCGGCGTCGATCCGAGTCCGGCCCGCGCCTGCTAGCATGCGCGGGCCGGCACCCGCACCTGTCCGCATTCCAGACGCCACGATGAACACCCCTGCCCGCCAGACCTGCAGCACCGCAACGGTCAGCCTGATCTTCGGCATCCTGTCGTGGTTCGGCCTGACGGTGGCCGGAGCCGCGATCGCGATCGTCTGCGGGCACATGGCGCGCGCCGAGATCCGGCGCTCGCAGGGCGCGCTTGATGGCGACGGAATGGCGATGGGCGGCCTGGTCCTCGGCTACCTGCACCTGGTCTTCGCACTGCTCCTGACGGCGGCGATCCTGCTGTTCTTCGGCACCTTCGCGGCGTTCTTCATCGCCGTCTTCCACCACCAGGGCCACTTCTGAGCGTGTACGGACTCGTCCGCCCGTTCCTGTTCGCGCTCGACCCCGAGGTCGCCCACGGCCTGGCGCTCAGGACCATCGAGGCGACCTATCGCAGCGGCGCGCACCACCTGCTGGCGCGCAAGCCGCCGCGGTTGCCGACGCGGGTGTTCTGGCGGCTGTTCGAGAACCCGTTCGGGCTCGCCGCGGGGCTGGACAAGAACGGCGCCCACGTCGACGCCCTGCTCTCGATGGGTTTTGGCTTCATCGAGGTCGGAACCACGACGCCGCGGCCGCAACCGGGCAATCCCAAGCCGCGCATGTTCCGGCTTCCCGAATACCAGGCGATCATCAACCGCCTCGGCTTCAACAACGACGGCGTCGACGCGCTGGTGAAAAACGTCTCGAGCGCGCGCCGCAAGGGCATCGTCGGCATCAACATCGGCAAGAACGCCGACACGCCGATCGAGAACGCGGTCGACGACTACCGGTATTGCCTGGAGCGCGTGTATCCGATCGCCGACTACGTGACGGTGAACATCTCCTCGCCGAACACCGCCGGCCTGCGCGACCTGCAGCAGGACGAGCCGTTGCGCGCCCTCGTCGGCCGGCTGCGCGAGGCGCAGGAGAAGCTGCGCAGCCAGCACCGCAAGGACACGCCGATCCTGTTCAAGATCGCGCCCGACCTCGAGGACGCCCACATCGACGCGATGGCGCGGGTCATGCTCGACGCCGGCGTGGAAGGCATCATCGCCACCAACACCACGGTCTCGCGCACCGCCATCGCCGGCCACAAGTTCGAGGGCGAAGCCGGCGGACTGTCGGGCAAGCCGTTGTACCAGCGCTCGACCGCCGTCCTCTCGCGGCTGCGCGCGCGCGTGGGCGAGAAGATCCCGCTGGTCGGCGTCGGCGGGATCATGAGCGGGGGCGACGCGGTGGCGAAGGTCGCCGCCGGCGCGACCCTGGTCCAGTGCTACAGCGGCCTGATCTACCGCGGCCCCAACCTCATCAGCGAATGCGTCACCGCCCTGCGCGCGCGCCGCGAAGGATCGGTGTGATGTCGTCGCTGCGGTTGCTGGAGGACGCGCCGCTCGAAGCCCGCAACACCTTCCACGTGCCGGCGCGCGCGGGACTGCTCGCCGAAGTGCGCGACCGCGCGGCGCTCGACGAACTGCTCGGATACGGTTCGGTCCGGCGCGGCCCGCTGCTGGTGCTGGGCGAAGGCAGCAACCTGCTGCTGGCCGGCGATCCGCCCGGCCTCGTCGTCCACCTCGACCTGCGCGGCATTTCCATCCTTTCCGAAGACGAGGACGGAGCGCTCGTCCGCGCCGAAGCCGGCGTGGGCTGGAACGACTTCGTCCACTGGACGCTCGGCCGGCGCCTGGAAGGGCTGGAGAACCTCGCGCTGATCCCCGGCCACGTCGGCGCCGCACCGATCCAGAACATCGGCGCCTACGGCGCGGAGGCCGGCGAATTCATCGCGACCGTGGAGGCCTTCGATCGCTCCAGCGGCGAAATGAAGCGGCTCGACAACGCCAGCTGCGCCTTCGGCTACCGCGACAGCCTGTTCAAGCGCGAACCCGACCGCTGGATCGTCGTCGCCGTCGAATTCCGGCTGCCGCGCCGGCACGCGCTGCGACTGGACTACGCCGGGATCCGCGAGGAACTCGCGGCGATGGGCGTGGACGAACCACGCGCCGCGCACGTGGCCGAAGCGGTGATCCGCCTGCGCACGCGCAAGCTGCCCAACCCGGTGCTGGTCGGCAACGCCGGAAGCTTCTTCAAGAACCCGCAGGTCGATGCCGCGGCAGCCGAGGCGCTGCGCGCCGAACATCCGAAGCTGCCGGTGTATCCGGTGGCCGACACCACGCAACGCAAGCTCTCCGCCGCGTGGTTGATCGAGGCCTGCGGCTGGAAGAGCCATCGCGAAGGCGATGCCGGGATCTCCGGGCAGCACGCGCTGGTGCTGGTCAACCACGGCCACGCGACCGGCGCGCAGCTGCTCGACCTCGCGCGCCGGGTGGCGGCGTCGGTGCGCGAACGCTTCGGCGTCGTCATCGAGCCCGAGCCGCGGATCATCGGCGCGACGTGGTGAACGCGTTTCGGGAGTCGGGGTGCACTGCTTTCGGCGTCGTTGCGAAAGTTTTCGATGTCGATCTCGTGGGAGCGGCGTCCCGCCGCGACGCGTTCCGGTTTCTCTGTTCGGGCCGGGACGGCCCTCCCACGTGATGTCACCGCCGCGCAACCGCTTCCTCCACGCGGCCGCGCTGATGCTGGCAAGCACGGTGTGCTTCGGCGGGATGGCGCTGACCATCAAGGTGGCGTCGCGCACGCTGTCGTCCTTCGAGATCGCCTTCTTCCGCAACGCCTTCGGCCTGCTCGTGCTGCTGCCGATCCTTCTCCATGGCAGGGCGCCCCTGCGCACGAAGCAGCTTCCGCGCTACCTCGCGCGCAGTGCGATCGGGGTCTGCTCGATGCTCAGCGGTTTCTGGGCGATCGCCCACCTGCCGCTGTCGCAGGCGATCGCGCTGTCGTACTCCACGCCGCTGTTCGTCACCGTCGCCGCGGTGATCTGGCTCGGCGAGCAGGTGCGCAAGCGGCGCTGGGCCGCGGTGCTGGTCGGCTTCATCGGCGTGCTCGTCGTGGTGCGGCCGGGCACGTCGGGATTCACCGCCGGGTCGCTGATCGCCCTGCTCGCGGCTGTCCTGAGCGCGATCGTCGCGATCCAGATCAAGCAGCTCGCGCGCGTCGACGCACCGGACACGATCGTCTTCTTCACCTACCTGTTCTGGGTACCGATGTCGCTGGCCGGAGCGCTCTTCTCGTGGCGCTGGCCGGACAACTCGACGTGGCCCTGGCTGGTCGCGACGGGCTTCTTCGGAACGATCGCGCAGCTGCTTTGGACGCGCGCGCTGCGCATGGGCGACGTGTCCGCGCTGCAGCCGATCAGCTTCATGCAGCTGCCGATGGTGACGGTCGCCGCCTGGCTGCTGTTCGACGAGCCCATCGACCACTGGACCCTCGTTGGCGCCGGCATCATCTTCACCGCCAACCTCTACATCGCCCAGCGCGAGGCGCAGCTCGCACGGAAACATGCGACCAGCGCGCCGGTGGAAGCGGCCAAGCCGGGCGAGTGAAGGCGCCGAAACGCGGCCCACGATCCTTCACGCAACGCGGATAATGCGATCGACCCCCGGAGCCATCCATGAGCACGACGATCCGCAATGGCGCGGCAGCGCTGATCCTGCTGCTGGCCCACGGCAGCGCCCTGGCCCAGTCCTGCCCGAAGACGCGCGATGTGCCCTTCGACGACTTCATGGCCCACGACCTCACGGCCAGCGTCCCCCTGGTCCTCCCGGTTCCCGTGGAATACTCGCTTGCCAAGCCGATGGAGGACGCGCTGCCCAGCACGTCGCTCTGGACGACGGCAGCCGGTGCCGCCGGGGTCGCGAAGAAGGGCCAACTGCCCGAGCACGATGGCTTCCTGATGGGGACGGTCTCGTTGAACGTGGCCTACGAGGCCGGCACCGATACGTTCCCGGGCACCGAGAACATGCAGGCCCTGGCGGAGACGCAGGGCATGCACCTGGTTTCATCGGAGAAACTCAGCATCGGCGGCCATTCCGTGCTGACGTTCGAACTTCAGGACAAGACCACGAATACTCCGATCTACGGCATGTACGTCGCGTTGAACGTCGCGACCAATGCGATCTACGTGGCCTATCGCCCTCCCGGCAACGACGCGGCGATCGGCGACTGCTACTGGCGTGCGCTGACGTCGCGATTGCGAACGGCCGCGGGCAGGTCGGCGGTTCCGCCCGCCGGAGCGAGCTCGAAGCCGCAGGCGATGGACGGAGACTTCGCTCAGCAGTTGCAGCAGATGAATTCGGCGAAGGACCAGGAAGGCACCATCGCCGACTTCGCGGCCGCCGCACATGCAGGCAACGTTGACGCGCTGATGGCGATGATGGCGCCGTCGGCCCGCAAGGCCTCCGGCGACGACACCGTCCGCGCCCTCCTGAAGGACGAGGTGGTCCCCTTCTTCGCGAAATTCACCAAGGTCCACTCGTACGCGACGATCACCCGGGCGGAGTTGCCGGACGGCCGCGAAGGCACATGGCACTACACCTACATCGTCGACGACACCGACAAGCCCAAGCCGTTCCGGATCGCGATCATCGAGGAAGAAGGCCGCAACGCGATCGCCTTCATCGAGGTCGGCAAGTGCATCCAGGGGCGGCACCCGTTCTGCAACTGACTGGGCGGCGACCGCACGCGCGTCGATCCGGCTGGCGAAACGCCGGGCGAAGCGGCACAAAAAAAGGCAGCCTTTCGGGCTGCCTTTTCGCAGATGGAGCGGAATCAGGGAATTGGTGCCGGAAACAGGAGTCGAACCTGCGACCTACGCATTACGAATGCGCCGCTCTACCAACTGAGCTATTCCGGCGGGGAAGTCCCGCGAACGCGGGCCGCAAAGTGTAGGCGGGACGCGGCCTGCGGTCAATTCATGGAGCATCGGGTGCCGGAAACAGGAGTCGAACCTTCGGCCTGCGCCACCCTTCAGTCGACCACCGTGATCCGCAGTTCCTTCGGCAGCGCGAACACCATGTCCTCCGGCTCGCCCTGCAGGCTGCTGAACCTGCCCGCGCCCAGCTCGCGCAGGCGGGCCTGGACGCCTTCGACCAGCACCTCCGGGGCGGAAGCCCCGGCGGTGACACCGATCCGCACCTTGCCGTGGACCCATTCCGGGTCGATGTCCCCGGCGCCGTCGATCAGGTGGGCCTCGACGCCCTGCTTCTCGGCCAGCTCGCGCAGCCGGTTGGAATTGGAGCTGTTGACCGATCCGACGACGAGCACCAGGTCGCACTGCTCGGCCAGCAGGCGCACGGCGTCCTGGCGGTTCTGGGTGGCGTAGCAGATGTCGTCGTGGCGCGGTCCCTGCACGGCGGGGTATTTCGCCTGCAGCGCCGCGATGACGGCGCGGGTGTCGTCCACCGACAGCGTGGTCTGGGTGGTGTAGGCGAGGTTGCCAGGCTGCGCGACCTGCAGGTGCTCCACGTCGTCGACGTCCTCGACCAGGTGGATCGCCCCGCCGCCCGACGCGGCGTCCCACTGCCCCATCGTTCCCTCGACCTCGGGATGGCCGGCATGGCCGATCAGCACGACGTCGCGGCCGGCGCGGCAATGGCGCGCCACCTCCATGTGCACCTTGGTCACCAGCGGGCAGGTCGCGTCGAACACCTTGAGGCCGCGCAGCGCGGCCTCGCGACGCACGTCCTGCGAGACGCCGTGCGCGGAGAAGATCACGGTCGCGCCGTCGGGCACCTCGTGCAGTTCCTCGACGAAGACCGCGCCGCGCTGCTTGAGGTCGTCGACGACGAAGCGGTTGTGGACGACCTCGTGGCGCACGTAGATCGGCGCGCCGAGGGTCTCGATCGCGCGCTTGACGATCTCGATCGCGCGATCGACGCCGGCGCAGAATCCGCGGGGATTGGCAAGTACGACTTCCATGCCCGTCATGTTACGCCGTACGGCGTCCCGTCCTTGTGCAGGTAGGCCTTTTCGCCGTCGGGGCCTGGCCCGTAGGCCAGGTCGACGTCCGCGTAGGTCGGCGTGTCGTCGGGATCGCGGCTGCCGATCTCGAGGTAGGCGGCGGGGCGGTCGCTGCGGTTGACGAGCTGGTGGCTGTCGGCGACGCCCGCCGGGAATCCCACGACCATGCCGGCGACCAGCGTCTGTTCGCCATCGTCGCGCACGAGCACGACCTCGCCTTCGAGCACGTAGACGAATTCGTCCTCGCGGTCGTGCCAGTGGCGCATCGAGGATTCCCTGCCCGGGGCCAGGGTCGTGAGGTTGACGCCGAAGCGGGTCAGGCCGAAGGCGTCGCCAAGCGCGCGCTTCTCGCGCGGCATCACCCGCGAGAAGAACGGCTCCGGGTACCCGCAACGACTCAGCACGGCCACGTCCGCCGCCTTCAGGGCCTTCATGCACCCTCCTTCACGGCGCCCTTGTCGCGCAGGCCGAACAGCAGCAGGGCGATGGCGCCGGCAACGATCGAAGAGTCGGCGACGTTGAACGTCGGCCAGTAATGGTCGTGCCAGTACCACTGGATGAAATCGGTCACGTGTCCCAGGCGGATCCGGTCGATCAGATTGCCGAGCGCGCCGCCGATCACCAGGGAGAATGGCAGCGCCGTGCGCCAGTCGCCGCGCGGCGTGCGCGCCAGCCAGAACGCCATGGCCGAGCTCACGCAGATCGCCAGGCCCGCGAACAGCCAGCGCTGCCAGCCGGACGCGTCGGTGAGGAAGCTGAAAGCGGCACCTTCGTTGTAGGAGAGCGCCCAGTTCCAGAACCCGGCGATGAAGACGACCGGTTCGTGCAGGGCTAGCGTCGCGACGACGAGATGCTTCGTCCATTGGTCGAGGACGATGATGGCTGCCGAGAGCAGCAGCCATGGCAGGGCGTTGGGTTTCACGAATCCTGCCATCAGAAGAACTGCCGGTCTTCGCCCGGCCCTTCGACGTTGCTTGCGCAGCGGCCGCAGATATCGCGATGCTCCGGGTGCGAGCCGACGTCAGGGCGGTGGTGCCAGCAACGGATGCACTTGCGAGCCTCCGAAGTACGGATACCAAGAATGATCTCTTCGCCAGTGGGCAAGACTGTTTGAGCGCTAATTGGAAATCCGCCCGAATGCGTTTGCGATTTCGTAGCAATCTCCATGTCAGAAACCAAACAAAGGAACCTTATCTCGTCTTTGTAGGGCGCGAACACTTCCAATACTTCCGACGGGACCTCGACTCGGACTTCTGCGTCCAATGACGACCCGATCCAGCCAGAGTTACGATGAAATTCTAGTTCCCAAGTTAGCTTCGATCGGAGACCAAGAAGCTTAGTCATCGAATGTTGGTCACCATCCGACATCGGCGCTAGCTCCGTGTACCACGTCTCGAACAGCACCGACTCGCCCCGCTCGCCCGGCATCAGCTGCCAGATTTCCTCCGCCGTGAACGCCAGCACCGGCGCCAGCCAGCGCACCATGGCCTCGAGGATCCGGTACATCGCGCCCTGCGCGCTGCGCCGGCCGCGGCTGTCCTCGCGCATCGTGTAGAGGCGGTCCTTGGTGATGTCGAGGTAGAGCGAACCCATCTCGTTCGTGCAGAAGTTCTGGATGCGCTGGACGATTTCCGGGAAGTCGTAACGCTTGTACGCGGCGACGATGGTTTCCTGCGTGTCGAACGCCTGCTGCACCGCCCACTGGTCGAGCAGCAGGCTGTCCTTCACCGGGAGCAGATCCCTCGCGGGATCGAAGCCGTGCAGGTTGCCGAGCAGGAAGCGCGCGGTGTTGCGGATGCGGCGGTAGGCGTCGGCGACGCGCTTGAGGATGGTCGGCGACAGCGCCATCTCGTTGCGGTAGTCGGCCGAGGCGATCCACAGGCGCAGGATGTCGGCGCCGTAGTCCTTCATCACATCCTGCGGCTCGATGCCGTTGCCGAGCGACTTCGACATCTTGCGGCCCTGCTCGTCCACGGTGAAGCCGTGGGTGAGCACCTCGTCATAGGGCGCGCGGCCGTGCATCGCCACCGAGGTGAGCAGCGAGGAATGGAACCAGCCGCGGTGCTGGTCGGAACCCTCGAGGTAGATGACCTTGTCGCCGGGGCCGCGTGCGAGGTTGGCGCGCTGGTCGAGCACGCAGAAATGGCTGACGCCCGAATCGAACCAGACGTCGAGGATGTCGGTGACCTTTTCGTAGTCGTCGGCCTCGTCGCCGAGCAGGTCGCGCGCATCGAGCGCGTACCAGGCGTCGGCGCCCTCCTTCTCGACGCGCTGCGCCACCTGTTCCATCAGCTCGACGCTGCGCGGGTGCGGCTGCTTGCCCACCTTGTCGACGAACAGCGCGATCGGCACGCCCCAGGTGCGCTGGCGCGAGATGCACCAGTCGGGACGGCCCTCGACCATGCTGGCGATGCGCTCCTCGCCCCACGACGGATACCAGGTCACGTCCTCGTGGATGGCCTTGAGCGAATCCCCGCGCAACTTCGCCTGGTCCATCGCGATGAACCACTGCGGCGTGGTGCGGAACGCCACCGGCGTCTTGTGGCGCCAGCAGTGCGGGTAGCTGTGGACGATCTTCTCGTGCGCGAGCAGCATGCCGCGTTCGCGCAGCAACTCGATGATCGTGTCGTTGGCCTTCCAGATGTACTGTCCGGCGAAGATCGGCGTACCGGGCAGGTAGACGCCATTCGGACCCATCGGATTGAGTTCGGATGGCGTGTGCGCATCGACAAGGCCGTACTTCTGGCCGACCGCGAAGTCCTCGACGCCGTGGCCGGGCGCTGTGTGCACGGCGCCGGTGCCGTCCTCGGCGGAGACATGGTCGCCGAGGATGATCGCGATCTCGCGGTCGTCGTAGAAGGGATGGCGCAATGCTCGCGATACGGAGCCCCTCTCCCGCCGGGAGAGGGGTTGGGGTGAGGGTTCGGAGCCACCCGAATTTCCATGGGCGTCCGAACCCTCATCCGACGCTGACGCGCCACCTTCTCCCGGGGGGAGAAGGGAAGAAAGCGTTGCGCCTTTCGCGCGTCCCAGAACACGCACTTCCTCGACGCCGTAGCGCATCAGCACGCGCTCGGCCAACGCCTCCGCCACCACCAGCATAACGTGGCGATCCCCGCGTGGCGGGCCTTCAACCAGCACGTAGTCCAGCTCAGGTCCGAGGGTGACCGCGAAGCTCGCGGGCAACGTCCACGGCGTGGTCGTCCAGATCGGCACGGCGACGATGTCGCCATCGCCCACCGTCGCGCCGAATTTCGCCGCGAGCGCGGCCGGATCGATCGCGTCGTAGGCGACGTCGATCGCCGGCGAGGTCTTGTCCTGGTACTCGATCTCCGCCTCGGCCAGCGCCGAGCCGCAGTCGAAGCACCAGTACACCGGCTTGAAGCCGCGCGTCACGTGGCCGCGCGCGTGGATCTTCGCCAGCGCGCGGATCATGTCCGCCTCGTAGCGGAAGTCCATCGTCTTGTACGGGTTCTCCCACTCGCCGAGCACGCCCAGGCGCTTGAAGTCGGCGCGCTGGAGGTCGATCTGCTTCGCGGCGTACTCGCGGCACAGCCTGCGGAACTCGGCGGCGTCGACCTTCTGGCCGACCTTGCCGTGCTTCTTCTCGACCGCGATCTCGATCGGCAGGCCGTGGCAGTCCCAACCCGGCACGTAGGGCGAGCGGAAGCCGGCCATCAGCTTCGAACGGACGACGATGTCCTTGAGGATCTTGTTGACCGCATGGCCGAGGTGGATCGCGCCGTTCGCGTAGGGCGGGCCATCGTGAAGGATGAAGGCGTGTTCGCGCGCGCCGGTATGCTCCTGGAGCGCGGCGTAGCGACCGCGCTTCTCCCAGTCGGCGAGCATGCCGGGCTCGCGCTTCGGCAAATCCGCCTTCATCGCGAAACTCGTCTGCGGCAGGTTGATAGTGCCCTTGTAGCGGCCCTGGTCTTCGCCGCCCTTCACCGAATCGTTCACGCCATCACCCCGTTCCGTAAATCATTCATGCCCAACACGCGGCGCGCCAGCGCGGCGTCGCGATGCATCTGCGCGGTCAACGCCTCGAGGCCATCGAAGCGCATCTCGTTGCGCAGCTTCGCGACGAACTCCACCTCGATGCGCCGGCCGTAGAGGTCGCCGTCGAAGTCGAACAGATGCGCTTCGAGCAAAGGCTCGGTGCCGTCGACGGTCGGCCTCGTGCCCAGGCTGGAGACGCTGGGCCAGGCCTTGAGTCCTTCGCCATGCACGCGCGTCGCGAAGATGCCGGCGAGCGCGGGCCGGGAGCGGCCGAACCGCAGGTTGGCGGTCGGGAAGCCGAGTGTGCGCCCGAGCTGGCGGCCGCGCACCACCTTGCCGGCGTGCCGGTAGCGGCGCCCGAGGCGCGCAGCGGCGGCGTCGAGGTCGCCAAAGGACAGCAACTCCCGGATGTCCGAACTCGAGATGCGTTCGCCCGCGACCAGCGCTGGTTCGATGCTGCGCGCGACCAAGCCATGCGCCTCGCCTTCGCTTTCCAGCAGGGCGAAGTCGCCTTCACGACCGGCCCCAAAACGGAATCCCGGACCCACCCACACTTCGCGTGCCCGCAGCGCGCCCGCGAGCACGTCGGCGACGAAGTCCCGCGCCGTCATCGCCGCCATCCGGGCATCGAAGCGCAGCAGGCCGACGCGGTCGACCCCGAGGGCCAGCAATCCCTCGACCTTCGACCGCGCCGTCGACAGCCGCGCCGGCTTGTCGGTCCTCGCGAAGAATTCACGCGGCAGCGGCTCGAAGCTCAGCGCCAACGATTGGCGACCGGTTTCGCGCGCACGCGCCACCGCGCGGCCGACCAGCGCGCGATGGCCCAGGTGCAGGCCGTCGAACGCACCGATGCAGGCCACGCTGCCCTGGGCGCCGATGCCGGCGCCTTCGAGGTCGCGGAAGAGTCGAACAGACGGGCGATTCATGGACCTTGCATCATAACCGCAGCCTGCCGGGCGTCGCAGCCGTTCCGCCCTTCCCGATCTGGCTCCCGGCTCAATGCTCGCGCAGCTCGCGGGGACGGAAGCCCAGCGCGAGCATCGCCGCGACGTACACGACGGCGCCGGCGATGGTCAGGCCCGACAGCCAGGCAATTCGCGTCACCGCGGGCACCGCGGTGAAATCCGGCCCCCAGTGCAGGCCCGCCACGAGCACGGCCACCATCGCGGCGCAGGCGGTCAGCAGTCGGACCATGAAGCGGGCCCAGCCAGGCTGCCGCTGGAAGACCCCGGCCTTGCGCAGCCAGTGCCACAGCAGCATCAGGTTGAGGTAGCTCGCGACTGCGCTGGCCATGCCGAGCGCGAAATGCAGGCCCGGCAGCTTCGAGAACACGGTGGCGAGGGACGCCGATTGCGAGCTGGCGATGGCCGCGGTCAGGTCGGGCGCGCCCGATGGCGTCCACAGCCGGTGGACGACCGCCAACCACAGCACGCCCAGGAACAGGAAATTGAAGAACATGTTGGCGATCAGCGAGGCCACGCCCGCCTTCACCGGCGTCTTCGTGTCCTGGCGCGCATAGAACGCGGGCAGCACGACCTTCACCAGCGCGAACGCCGGCAGGCCGAAGCTCAGGCCGAAGACCGACAGCGCCGCCATCTGGGTGTCGAAGGGCGTGTAGCTGCCGTACTGGAACAAGGTCGCGACCAGTGGCACCGACAGGAACATCAGCCCCAGCATCGCCGGCACCGCGATCATCAGCGTGGTGCGCAGTCCCCAGTCCAGCGACTTCGAGAAACCGTCGCGGTCGGTGTTGACGTGGTGGCGCGCGAGGGTCGGCAGGATCACCGTGCCAAGCGCGATGCCGAACACCCCCAGCGGCAGCTCGAGGAAACGGTCGGCCTGCGACAGCCAGCTCTGCGAACCGACGTACAGCAGCGAGGCGATGACGGTGTCGAGCAGCAGGTTCACCTGCGCGATCGACGAGCCGAACAGGGTCGGCACCATCAACCGCATCACCTTGCGCACGTCGGGATGGCCGAAACCGATGCGCGGCCATGCGAGCAGGTCGAGTTTGGCCATGTCCGGCAACAGGCACAGCAGCTGGACGATGCCGCCGACCAGGATCGCCCAGCCCAGCGCGACGATCCGCATGTCCAAGTGCGGCGGAACGGGCTTCGGGCCCATCCGGGGCGCCAGCCACAAGGCGCAACCGATCATGCTCAGGTTCAGCAGCACCGGCACAAGCGCCGGCATCGCGAAGCGATGGAAGCTGTTGAGCGCGCCGCCCGCCAGCGCGGTGAGCGAGACGAAGAGGATGAAGGGAAAGGTCAGGCGCAGCAGGTGGACGGTCAGGTCGAACTTGGCCTGGTTGTCGATCGCTCCCGGCGAGAAGACCGTCGCCACCTGGGGCGCGAACACGATACCCAGGCCGACGATGACCACCAGCACCGCGCCCAGCGAGCCGGCGGTGCGCGACACCAGTCCCTTGAGATCCTCGTGGCTGCGCTTCTCCTTGATCTCGGTGAACACCGGCACGAAGGCGGTGGTGAACGAGCCCTCGGCGAACAGCCGGCGCATGAAGTTGGGGATCCGGAACGCCACCCAGAACGCGTCGGTGGCGGCGCTGACGCCGAATACCCGGCTGATCACCATGTCGCGCAGCAGGCCGAACACGCGGCTGATCATCGTCATGCTGCTGAACGAAAGCACCGAGCGCAGCATCGAGGGACGGCGGGCGGACCCGGGCTTCGCCGCAGGATCGCCGTCGCCATGACCCGGCACCGGGGTTTGACTCATCCCCATGAAGCCACCATAATGTGCAGTCTTTTCACGCAGTTCCCCTGAGTTTCCCTTCGTTCTCGTCGCGTCCCGACGGTTCCTTCACAGCACCCATTCCAGGAGTTTTACCTTGGCCAACATCAAGTCCGCCAAAAAGCGCGCCAAGCAGGCCGAGGTCCATCGCGCCCGCAACGCCAGCGCGCGTTCCATGCTTCGCACCGCCGTCAAGAAGGTCCTCAAGGCCATCCAGGCCGGCGACCATGCCGCCGCCCAGACCGCGTTCGCCGGCGCCCAGCCGATCCTCGACCGCTACTCGGCCCGTGGCCTGATCCACAAGAACAAGGCTGCCCGCCACAAGAGCCGCCTCACCGCGCGCATCAAGGAACTGCAGGCCGCCTGATACCCGGCGCTTCGCGGAACCCGACGCAAGCCGGCGCAAGCCGGCTTTCGTTTTTGTGCGCTGGAGTCGGCGCGGTACACCTGCATCGGGGGCAGGGCACGATCCCCACCGATGCCCCTCCCATCGACGGGAGGAAACAAGGCAGGTCACACCATTCGGATTGGCTTGCGCATCGGCGACAAGCATCGTCAAGCGTCCGCCCCCGAAGCGTCTTCCGCGGCCCGCTGCGACGCCAGGTATTTCTGGTCGTCGAAGAACCGCTGCACCTTCAGGCAGACCTCGCGCGTGCCTTCGTGGCCGATCGCCGACACCAGGAACGACGGATCCTTCCAGTCCAGCGCGGCCACGATTTCCGCGGCGCGCTCTTCGGCTTCTTCCGGCAGCAGCAGGTCGGCCTTGTTCATGACCAGCCAGCGCGGCTTGCGCAGCAGTTCCTCGTCGTACTTGCCGAGTTCGTTCTCGATCGCCCGCACCTGTTCGACCGGATCGGAACCGTCGATCGGCATGATGTCGACCAGATGCAGGAGCAGGCCGGTGCGCTGGATGTGGCGCAGGAACTGGATGCCCAGGCCGGCGCCATCGGCGGCGCCCTCGATCAGTCCGGGAATGTCGGCGATCACGAAGCTGCGATGCGCCTCGACGCTGACCACGCCCAGGTGCGGCTGCAGGGTCGTGAACGGATAGTCGGCGACGCGCGGCGTAGCGGCCGAGACCGCGCGGATGAAGGTCGACTTGCCGGCATTCGGAAAACCGAGCAGGCCGACGTCCGCGAGCACGCGCAGTTCGAGCGCGATCTCGCGTTCCTCGCCTTCGCTGCCCGACGTGGCACGCCGCGGCGCGCGCGTGACCGAACTCTTGAAGTGGATGTTGCCCTGCCCGCCCTGGCCGCCATGCGCGACGAGCAGCTTCTGGCCGTGTTCGGTCAGGTCGCCGATCAGTTCCTCGGTAGCGACGTTGGTGACAGCCGTGCCCACCGGGACGCGAATGAAGGTGTCCTCGCCGGCCTTGCCGAACATCTCCCGACCCTTGCCGTTTTCGCCGCGCTGCGCCTTGAAGCGGCGCTCGTGGCGGAAGTCGACCAGGGTATTGAGGTTCTCGTCGGCGACCAGCCACACGCTGCCGCCGTCTCCGCCATCGCCGCCATCGGGGCCGCCAAGCGGGATGAACTTCTCGCGACGGAAGCTCACGCAGCCGTTGCCGCCGTTGCCGGCCTGCACGTGGATCTGGGCTTCGTCGACGAATTTCATGAGGGGACCGGAAGGCGAGGATCAGGAAAGGGAGGATCGGGAAGGGAAAACCGGAAAAGGAAAATCCGACGATCGGGCGCCCGCCACCGGGCGGGCACATGGTACGGAACGCGGCGTTGCATTGCTCTGCATCCAGACTCTCGCGGCGGCTCTCGCGGGAGCCCAGAAACACGAAGCCCCGCGTCAGCGGGGCCCCGGGTCGATCGTGCGCGTCGGCCTTACTCGGCTTCGACGACGCTGACCGTGCGGCGGCTCTTGGGACCCTTCACCGAGAAGTCCACGGTGCCGTCCTTGAGCGCGAACAGGGTGTGGTCGCGGCCCATGCCCACGCCCATGCCGGCGTGGAACTCGGTGCCGCGCTGGCGGATGATGATGTTGCCGGCTTCGACGGCCTGGCCGCCGTAGATCTTCACGCCGAGGTATTTCGGGTTGGAATCACGGCCGTTGCGGCTGGAGCCTACGCCCTTCTTGTGTGCCATGACGGTTACTCCTTCTTGCCGGCCGCAATGCCGGTAATTTCGATTTCGGTGTAGTGCTGGCGATGGCCCATCTGCTTGCGATGGTGCTTGCGACGGCGGAACTTGACGATGCGGATCTTGTCCGCGCGGCCGTGGGCCTTGATCGTCGCCGCCACCGAGGCGCCCTTGAGCGCATCGCCCACGCTGACCTTCTCGCCATCGGCGAGCATCAGCACGTTGTCGAACTTGACGGAGCTGCCGACGTCGCCGTCGAGCTTCTCCACGCGCAGGGTCTCGCCCTGCATCACACGGTACTGCTTGCCGCCCGTGACCAGAACTGCGTACATGACCGATTGTCCTCTGTAGTTATTTTACGGTTCCACTGCCCGCATCGAGGCGGGCAGAAGCGGAATTGTGGCTGAAAAACCCTTTCAGGTCAAACGCTTCCACCCCGGAACCAGAGGGTATCGAGGGCGTAACCCGGCGGCCTATACAATCGCCGGCCGACAGGGCCGCGAGCGATGGCCCGAGGACACCCGATGCGCTTGCCGCCGTTCGCCCTGCTCTGCCTGCTCCTGCCGCTGGCGGTTCGCGCCGCCGACCCGTCCCAGCCGGGGCAGGAAGGCGGCCGATCGATCCCCTACGCCAGGCTCTACGCCCCGCTGGCCGCGGTGAAGCAGGCCGATCCGCAGGGCATCGTCACCCGCAGTGTTCGCGCCGAGCCGGCCGAACCCGGCCAGGCCCTGCCCGCGGGCCTCCAGGTCGAATTGCGCGCGGGTTCCACCCGCCAGCCCCTGGCCGTGGCGGCGGACGGTGCGATCGATTTCCCCCTGCGCCCCGAATGGGCATCGGGCGACGCGGTCGTATGGGTGAACCGCCCCAAGGAGGAGGTCAAGATCGTCGAGATCTTCCGGATGCGCGCGCCGAAGGGCGCGAAGCTCAGCTACGGCCAGCTGATGGAGAGCCTGCCGGTGATCGAGCGCATCCAGCAGCAGCACATCCAGATCGGCGACCTGATGGCGACGCCACCCGTGGGCGTCGAACTGGCCTACGGCACGGGTACGCCGCAATCGGTCACCGTGGGTTCCGGCGCGCAGGCCAGGTCGTGGAGCAGCGACGAGTTGGGCCATGTCCGGGTGCCGTTCGATGCCGCGATTCCGGCCAGCACGCCGGTCACGCTCAGCGCTCCGCCGATCGCACTGCAGCCGTACGCGCAGTGACGATCATGCTCGATAGGTTCGCGGCGTTACTTTCATCTGGACGCCGTCGCGATGGAGGACCCGGGATCCGTTCGTGGTGAGCTTGTCGAACCATGAACGGATCGATCGCGTTGTTTCTGGAGCGACCGCAGACCTTCCGGCGTTTTCCACCTCTCGCGAAGATCATGGTTCGACAGGCTCGCCACGAACGGCATTCTTGTCGGATCGTCACGGGGCGAATGGCTCGCCGGTTGCCCGAACGGGTTGCGGCAAGCGACCCGTTTCGAGGCGCCTGCGCGACGGCAATGCGTAGTGCTGTGAAATAATGCACGGCCCACCGCAACCGACACCCGCCGATGCCGCCTTCCCGGCCCACCGCGCTCGTCACCAGCGCCCTGCCCTACGCCAACGGCGAGCTGCACCTTGGCCACCTCGTGGGCTATGTGCAGGCCGACATTTGGGTGCGCGCCCAGCGCATGGCGGGGCGCACGGTGCATTTCGTCTGCGCGGACGACACCCACGGAACACCGATCATGCTGGCCGCGGAGAAGGCTGGAGTGACGCCGGAACGGTTCGTCGCCGACGTCCAGGTGCGACACGAGAAGGACTTCGCGGATTTCCACGTTGCCTTCGACCACTACGATTCCACGAACTCGCCGCGCAACCGCCTGCTCACCGAACGCATCTACGCGCAGCTGGACGCCGGCGGCCACATCGCGCGTCGCAGCGTGGAGCAGTACTACGACCCGGTGAAGTCGATGTTCCTGCCGGACCGCTACATCCGCGGCGAATGCCCGAACTGCGGCACGCCCGACCAGTACGGCGACAACTGCGAGAACTGCGGCGCGACCTATGCGCCGACCGACCTGAAGAACCCGCGTTCGGTGGTCTCCGGCGCCACGCCGGAACTGCGCGCTTCGGAACACCATTTCTTCAAGGCCGGCGATTTCACCGAAGTCCTGCGCACGTGGATCGAGGGCGACGTCGCCCATCCATCGGTGAAGGCCAAGCTGCGCGAATGGCTCGACGCCGAGGGTGGCCTGCGCGACTGGGACATCTCGCGCGACGCGCCCTACTTCGGCTTCGAGATCCCCGGCGCGCCGGGCAAGTACTTCTACGTCTGGCTGGACGCGCCGATCGGCTACCTCACCGCGCTCCAGGCGCTGTGCGAGCGCAAGGGGCTGGACTTCGAGGCGCTGGTGAAGGCCGGCAGCGAGGCCGAGCTGCACCACTTCCTCGGCAAGGACATCGTCAACTTCCACGGCCTGTTCTGGCCGGCGGTGCTCAACGGCTCCGCGATCACGATGCCGACCGCGCTGCACGTCAACGGCTACCTGACGGTGAACGGCGCGAAGATGTCGAAATCGCGCGGCACCTTCATCAAGGCGCGCACCTATCTCGATGCCGGCATCGACCCGGAGTGCCTGCGCTACTACTTCGCGGCCAAGACCGGCGCAGGGATGGACGACCTCGACCTCAACCTCGAGGACTTCGTGGCGCGGGTGAATTCGGATCTCGTCGGCAAGTTCGTCAACATCGCCAGCCGCTGCGCCGGCTTCATCGGCAAGCGCTTCGAAAGCCGCCTTGCCGGAGCGTTGCCGGATGCCGCGATGTACGCGCGCTTCGTCGAAGCAGCCGGTGGTGTCTCCGATTCCTACGCTGCCGGCGAATACAGCCAGGCCATCCGCCAGACGATGGCGCTGGCCGACGAGGCCAACCGCTACATCGACGAGCGCAAGCCGTGGGTAATCGCGAAGCAGGAAGGCGCGGACGCCGAACTGCAGGCCGTCTGCACGCAGGGGCTAAACCTGTTCCGGGTGATCGCGGCCTGCCTCGCACCCGTGCTGCCGAGGCTCGCCGGCGACGCATCGCGATTCCTTGCTGCGCCGGTGGCCGCGTGGCCCGCGATCGGCCAGCCGCTGCTCGACCATGCCATCGCAACCTACGAACCCCTGCTCACCCGCATCGACCCGAAGCGCATTGAAGCCATGATCGAAGCCAGCACCGAAAACCTCGAAGCGACGCCTCCGCCCCGGCCTTCTGCCGCGGGCGGAGACGCGACGGCCGGCCATGCCGCCGCCGCGAAGCCCGTCACTTCGGCCACCGCGAAGAATGCCCAGGCTACGGCCGCCGGAGCACCCGAAGCGGCGCCGGGATCTCCCGGACTCATCGGCATCGACGACTTCGCCAGGCTCGACCTGCGCATCGGCACGGTGCTCGAGTGCGGCTTCGTCGACGGTTCGGACAAGCTGCTGCGCTTCCTGCTCGATGGCGGCGAACTCGGCCAGCGCCAGATCTTCTCGGGAATCCGCGCGGCCTACGGCGAGCCGGAAAGACTGGTCGGCCGCAAGGTGGTCTTCATCGCCAACCTCGCGCCGCGCAAGATGCGCTTTGGCGTCAGCGAGGGCATGATCCTTTCGGCAGGCAGCGGCGGCAGCGACCTGCACCTGCTCGACGTGGATCCCGGCGCGCATGCCGGCATGCAAGTCAAGTAAGCCCGCTCGATCGTTCGCTGAAAGAGCAGTCCCCGGGTTCGTGCCACATCCGCCGCCACTTGCCGAATTCGCTGTCGCGGCCATCGTCGCACTCGCGCTCGGCTGGTTGCTCGGACCCGCCTTGCAGGATCGCCTCGACGAGATCGCCGGCAACGATCGCTGGCACGGCAGGCCGATCCGCTTCTTCACCGCGTGTGTCGCCGCGCTTCCCTTCATGGCCTTCGGAAACGAAGCGACAGCGTGGCTCTGTTGGCTGGCCGCGTTCGTCGGCTGGCTGCCGGGCCTCCTGCGTCGCGTCGATCCACGGCTGCCCGCACCTGATCGCGAAGCCCTGATCGAATCGATCGACCGCCTGCTTCCGCAGACGCAATGCGGCCAGTGCAGCTTCGCCGGATGTCGACCCTACGCCACGGCGATCGCCGAAGGCCGCGCCGACATGAACCAGTGCCCGCCGGGTGGCGCGGCCGGCATCCGTGCGCTCGCGGCCTTGCTGGGCCGCGACGTCATGCCGCTCGATCCGGCGCATGGCGTCGAGAAGCCGAAGGTCGTCGCCCTGATCGTCGAGGCCGACTGCATCGGCTGCACGAAGTGCATCCAGGCCTGTCCTGTCGACGCCATCGTCGGCGCATCGAAGCGCATGCACACCGTGATCGCCGACTTGTGCACCGGCTGCGAGCTGTGCCTGCCGCCCTGCCCGGTGGACTGCATCGAGCTGGTGCCGCCTCCAGTCCGGACATCCGACCGGCATCAAGGCCTTTCGGAAGCAATGTAGGGACGTGGCCCGGATGGGACTCCGGCAGGAAGCTGGTCATCCGAAAAACACGGTCCGCCATCCCCGGATTTCATCCGGGCTACCAGGGACGTAGCCCGGATGAAATCCGGGAATCAAGGCATGTCGTCCCCGAACGACCGGCTTCGCGCTTGGAGACGGATCCGGCTACGGCCTCAGCGCAGCCCCGCGCAGCCCGTGCAGACGCGTTCGACCTGATAGCCCTTCTGGCGCAGCAGGCTCACCACGCCATCGGCTCCGGCAAGGTGCAGCGCGCCGACGATCACCAGCGTGTCGCGCGAGGGATCGGCGAGCATCGCCTCGATCTGCGGCACCCAGTTGCGGTTTCGCTGCACGACGAGGTTCTGGTACATCTCGGCATGGCCGGCGAATTCCTGTTTCGCCTGCGAGACGAGGGCATCGCCATCGCCGCGCCGCCAGTTGTCGTGCTCGGCATCCATGACCTTGCGGAAATCGGGCACCTGGTCGAGCGACTGCCGCAGCATCTCGTCCTGGTCCTTGATCGACTGCTTGTAGAAGATCGACAGCTGCTGGTCCACGGTCTCCAGGCCGCCCGTGGCCTTGTGGTCGGTACCGGCCATCTTGATGAAATGCATGTCCAGCCCCGCGTTTGCATCCAGGCCGATCTTCCTGCTTTCGACGAGGGTGACCATCAGCGAGGCCATCCATGGTTCGAACTTCGACAAGACCGCCGCCGGCATCGCGTTCGTCGTGCCCCAGGCGACGAGCTGGCTCCATAGCGGAGCCGAAAGATCGTCCTTCAGCGTGTGGCCGGACTCCTGCTGCATGCCGTGTTTGAGGGTCAGCGCCACCGTGGCCGGCGAATTCATGTCGTCCGGCGGCAACTCGAACACCAGTTTGCCGGCGCCGCGATAGGCGTTCTCGACATCCGGCGACAGTGGATAGTCGGTGTCGCGCAGCATGTGCATCGAGCCCAGCAGCCACACCGTGCGCGGTCCCTTGCTGACCTTCCACAGCATCGGCGTGGGCGGCGCCGCGCAGGCCGTGCCCGCGAGCAGCGCGGCGAAGGCCAGCGCGACGAGGGTCCGCAGGCCGCGGATCACGACTTGTTCCCCTTGCCGGCATCGGCAGCCGCGTGCGGATCAGGCCCGCGGTACTTCTTCTCGCCCGCGGTGACGGAAAGGTCCAGGCGGTTTTCCGGCGGCGGCAGCGGACACGTCGCGAAATGGGTGAACACGCAGGGCGGGTTGTAGGCCTGGTTGAAGTCGACGATGGTCTTGCCGTTCTTCGCCGCGTCGGCGTAGAGGAAGCGGCCGGCGCCATAGGTGGTCTTGCCGCTGGTGCGGTCGGAGAAGATCAGGAACAGCTGGCCATCGCCCTCGTCGAGGGCTTCCAGGCGATAGGTCTTTCCATCCTTCCTGAACACCACGACGCCCGGGTTGGCCATCGGCTCGACGGTGTTGATGACCGTCGCGATCGGCATCGTGCGGCCCTTCGGATGCGGTTCGAAGGTCGCCTCGAAGCGCCAAGACGGATCGGCGTCGAAGTAGTCGATGCCGACGAAACCGCTGCGCGTGGCAGCGTTGGCGTCCTTCACCCGCAACGCGTATTTCGTGCCGCGTTCGATCACCTGGAAGTTGGCCGTGCCGTTGTTGAAGGCGACGATGGTCGGGCCGCGGTTGTCGGTGGTCGCATCGGTACGCAGCGCGACATCGCCGGTCGCCGGCTGGTGGTCGATGGTCACGCCCGCGGCCGGATCGGCCTTGAACACGACCTTGCCGTCCTTGAGCGTGAGCGTGCCCAGCTGCGCGGGCCCGGCATTGAGTTGCACGTCGTTGGCCTTCGCCGCCCCGACGTGGTGCACGCCCGGCTCGATCCAGTGCAGGCCGACGAGCGACAGCCAGCCGTCGGGCTTGCGCAGGCGGCCGACGCGGCCCTCGCGCCATTGCATGGTTTCCTGCATGAAGCTGGCCTGGGTTCCCTTGGCGGGCGCGGCGGCAGGCGCTGCAACGGCATCGGCGGTGATCGTCACTCCAAGGACTCCAGCGAGAAGGGCGGTGGTGATGGGACCGCCAACGCGGCGGAACATGGGGCGGATGTGTGGCATGCGGATTCCTTGATGCGGTGGTTCGAAAACAGATGGGGCTTCGAGTTCCCGTCGATACCGGACCGGTCGTGGATGGCGCGGCTGGCACGGCATGTTGCCAGCACCATCGCCGTCCTGGTCCTCCTCGCGAAGGGTAGGCAGGAGGACTAGCGACCTCGCATGAACAGCCGGTCCAGCTCGGCATGGCCCAGCTGCACCCACGTCGGACGGCCATGATTGCATTGCGCGGAGCGTTCCGTCGCTTCCATGTCGCGCAACAAGGCGTTCATCTCGGCGATCGTCAGGCGCCGGTTGGCGCGCACCGAGCCGTGGCAGGCCATGGTCGAGAGCAGCTCGTTGCGGCGCTCCTCGACCTTGCGGGTGTCGCCGTGCTCGCGCAGGTCGGTGAGCACGTCGAGCAGCAGCTGGCGCGGGTCGGCGCCGTCGAGAAGGGCCGGAACCCCGCGCAGCGTCACCGCCTGCGGACCCTGGCGGTCGACCTCGAAACCCAGCGCGGCCAGCGCCTGCGCGTGCTCCTCGGCGGCGTCGGCCTCGCGTTCGGACAGCGCCAGCGTCGGCGGCACCAGCAACGGCTGGGTGCGGATGCCGACGCCTTCCTGCGCGGCCTTCAGGCGTTCGTAGGTGATGCGCTCGTGGGCCGCGTGCATGTCGACGAGCACGAGGCCGTGCGCGTTTTCGGCGAGGACGAAGATGCCGTGCAGCTGCGCCAGCGCGAAGCCCAGCGGCGGCGCCTCGCCTTCCTCGCCGGGCTGCGCCATCTCCGGCATCGCTCCGGATCGGGCACCGATGGCCGCCATCGCATCCGCGGCGCTGCCGAAGCCGCCGGCATAGGCCGCTGCGCGTTCGTTGACCCCGAGAGACAGCCCGCCTTGGCGCATCGCCGGCCATGCGAAGGCGCTGCGCGCACCCGGATCGTTGGCGGCTGCCAGCGACGGCGCCTCCTCCGATCCGATCGCATGCGCGCCTTGCGGAGGTGACGCCACCGCGCCCGCGCGCGCGTCCGCGAGCGCCTCGTGCAGGGTGCGGAACACGAAGTCGTGGACCAGCCGGCCGTCGCGGAACCGTACCTCGTGCTTGGCCGGATGCACGTTCACGTCCACCCGCCGCGGATCGAGTTCGAGGAACAGCACGAACGCCGGATGGCGGCCGTGGTAGAGGACGTCGGCGTACGCCTGGCGCACGGCGTGGGCGACGGTGCGGTCGCGCACCGCGCGGCCATTGACGAAGAAATACTGCTGGTCGGCGCTCGAACGCGCCGTGGTCGGCAGTCCGATCCAGCCGTGCAGGCGCAATCCCGCGGCGGCATGGTCCAGGGCAAGGCAGGCGTTCGCGAAGTCGTCGCCGAGCGCCGCGGCGACGCGACTGATCGCATCCTCGTCGGCGCGCAACGGCCGGTAGTGCTTCAGCAGCCGGCCGTTGTGCTGGATCCGCAGGTCGATCCGGGGACGCACCAGGGCCAGCGCGCGCAGCCATTCCTCGATGTGCCCCAGCTCGGTGCGTTCGGCCTTCAGGAAGCGTCGGCGCGCGGGCACGTTGTAGAACAGGTCGCGCACCTCGATCGTGCTGCCGCGCGGATGCGGATGCGGCGCCACCGGTGCCGGCTTGCCGCCGTCCACCTGCAGGCGCGCGCCATGGCCGGAGGCCTCGTCGCGCGAGCTCAGGCTGAACCGGCTGACCGAGGCGATCGACGGCAGTGCCTCGCCGCGGAATCCCATCGTCAGGATCTGTTCGAGGTCGTCGAGCGACGCGATCTTGCTGGTCGCATGGCGGGATACCGCCAGGGCCAGGTCGCCGGCCGCCATCCCGGCGCCATCGTCGCGCACGCGGATCAGGCGGATCCCGCCTTCCTCGAGGTCGACCTCGACCCGCTCCGCGCCGGCATCCAGTGCGTTCTCGACGAGCTCCTTGACCACCGAGGCAGGACGCTCGACGACTTCACCGGCAGCAATCTGGTCGATCAGGGTTTCGGGTAGCTGACGGATGGGCACGATGGCGGGCGAAGGCAAAGCCCGATCATACCAAGGCGCGCCGCCCCGGCCCGGAGCATGGCGTCACAGGTTGCGATCAGCCCGACTTCAACTTGCCGGGAATGACCAGCTGCTGGCCGGGATGGATCTGGTTGCCCTGCAGGTCGTTGGCGTCGCGCAACCGCATGACGCTCACGCCGTAGCGGATCGAGATGTCGAGCAGGCGCTCGCCGCGCTGGACGATGTGGATCCGCTGGCCGTCGCCAGCGGTCGCCAGCTGCAGCGGTGCCGTAGCCGTGGTCGCGCTAGCCGGGTCCGGAGCCGATCCGCCGTCGTTCGCCGGCACGGCGTTCGCCAGCGAGCGCGCCGTCTGGGCGTCGTCGGCGGCGCGCATGCGATGCGAACCACGCTCGTGGAGGGCGGCGAACTCGGTGCCCGGCAGCGGCGTGTCGATGAAATAACCCTTCAGGCCGCTGAGCACGGCGCTGGCAAGCCGCGCGCGGTAACCCGGGTCGTTGAGCCGCTGCTCCTCGTCCTGGTTGGTGATGAAGGCCGTCTCGACCAGCATCGAGGGCACGTCGGGCGAGCGCAGGACGACGAAATTCGCGCGCTCCGGATGCGCTTTGTGGGTGCGGCCGATGTCGCGCAGGGCCTGGTGGACGCGCTCGGCGGCGTCCTCGGAAGCCTTCATCGTGGCGCTCTGGGAAAGATCGAGGAGCACAGATGCCAGGGTGTCGTCCTTGTCGCTGAGCTTGACGCCGCCGACGAGGTCGGCCGCGTTCTCGCGGTCGGCGAGCCACTTGGCGGCCTGCGAGGTCACGCCGCGCTCGGACAGCACCCAGACCGACGAACCGGTGGCGTCGTGCCCGGGTTCGGCATCGCAGTGGACCGAGACGAACAGGTCGGCCTTGGCCTCGCGCGCCTTGTGGTAACGATCGGCCAGCGGGACGAAGTAGTCGCCGTCGCGGGTCAGCACCGCCTTCATGCCCGGCTCGGCATTGATCTGCCGGGCCAGCTCGCGCGCGGTCGCGAGGGTGACGTTCTTCTCGTAGGTGCCGCTGTAGCCCTGGGCGCCGGTGTCCTTGCCGCCATGGCCGGCGTCGATGGCGATCACGATCTTGCGCAGGCTGGTTCCGAGGACGTCGCGCACGGTGCGCGCGCCCGGGCGGGCAGCGACCGGCCTGGCGTCGTTGCCGGCATCGTTGCCGGCATTGCCATCCGCGATCGCTTCCGGGGCCGACGACTGGTTGGCTGCGGTTGCATTGGTCGGTGAGGGGTCTACCGCCTTGATCGCGCTGCGGCGGGTTTCCACGCCCTGGCCGTGGTCGACCGGCAAATCGGGGCCTGCGGAGAGCGACGGCCTCGCATCTGGCACGGCGGGCTGGCGCGGAACCGATGCGGAAACGACGGGATTCGCCGTGTCGTCCTGGTCCGCGGGGGCGGAAAAATCCTTCGGGTTGTCGACCAGGCGTCCCGGAGCGATGGAATCGTCGGAGGCGCCAAGCCGAGCATCCGTGCGGGACAGGGACGATGGCGCGGCGTGCGCTGGCGACCTGGCAACCCGTACCCCGGGCTTCCCGCCCGCATCGCGCATCTCGATCACCAGCCGGGTGCGCCCGTCTTCGCGGCGCAGCGCGCTCTTCGGTCGGACCTTTGCAGCCAGGTCGAACACCAGCCGCACGTCGCCAGCAGTCGGCTCGCCGGTGCGCACGTTGGCGACCATGCCGTCCGGTCCGGGCAGGCGGAAATCGCCCGCGAGCCGGGACTGGTGCAGGTCCACGACGAGGCGATCGGGGTGGGCCAGGGTGAAGACCTCGAAGCGGACGTCGTCGGCCACGTCGATCGACGCCCGCGTCCAGCCATCGGCATCGGCGACCGTCACCCCGTGCACTTCTCCCGGTTGGCCGGCCTGCGCCGAGCCGCCGGAAACCATCAGCAGCGCGGCGGAAACGCCTGAAATAACGGAATTCCTACGCATGGGCGCGATACATACTGCAACCCGCGCCGGATTTCAAGCAGTATTTTCCCTTGCGAATCCATCACCTAGGCCGATTATCTGGAATCCACTGCAGAAAGGTCGTGCAGGTTGAGCTTTTCCTGTAGCCGGCCCAGCCATGCTTTTCCGGCCTCCGAACGGGCACCAAGAGCCGCACGGCGGCCCTCGCCCGCGTGGTCCAGGTCGATCACCAGATCGGCGTGGGGCAAGGCACCGCGGCCGCGCTCGGGCCATTCGACCAGCCAGAGCGAAGCCTGCGCGGCGAGCGCATCGAGGCCGAGGAATTCCAGTTCGTCCGCCGCGGCGATCCGGTACAGGTCCAGGTGGACGGCCTCGTCGCCGTCACGGAGGCGATAGGGTTCGATCAGGGTGTAGGTTGGACTGCGGATGGCCCCCGTGACACCCAATGCCCGAAGCAGGCCGCGGGCTAGGGTGGACTTGCCGGCTCCCAGATCCCCGTGGAGATGGACGACCGCCGGGCGCGGCCTTGTCCGGCCCAGCACAGCGCCGAGGGCGGCCGTGGCGTCGGCGTCCGCGAGTTCCAGTTTCACGGGTTGCCCAGCCTGTGCAGGTGCGGGAACAGGTCCGAAGCCAGCAGCCCGCGCTGGCCGCGCTCGCTGGCGCCGGCATCGCCGGCCGCCGCATGCAGGAGGACGCCGCAGGCCGCCGCATCGAAAGCGGGCAGTCCTTGCGCGCGGAAGGCGGCGATCACGCCGGTGAGGACGTCGCCCATCCCGGCGCTGGCCATGCCCGGATTGCCCGCCCCGATCACCGCCGGGGCGACGCCCGGCGCGGCCACGATGGTGCCGGCGCCCTTGAGCACGACGCAGCAACCGTAGCGATCGGCGATGCGCTGCGCCGCCGCGAAGCGGTTTGCCTGCACCGCCCGCACGCCCAGCGACAGCAGCCTTCCGGCTTCCCCCGGGTGCGGGGTGATGACCGCGTCTGGCAGCACGCGCGGCGCCTGCGCGATGAGGTTCAGGGCATCGGCGTCTAGCACCAGCGGCTTGCCGCTGGCCAGCGCGGCGGCCAGCAGGGAGCGGCCCCATTCGCCCTGGCCGAGGCCTGGCCCGACCGCCAGCACGCTGGCCCGCGCGATCATCGCTTCGAGCTCCGGCGCATCCGAAACGCCGCGCGCCATCAACTCCGGTCGCCTGCCCAGCAGGATGGGAACGTGTTCGGCACGGGTGGCGACGCTCGCCAGCCCGGCGCCGCAGCGCAGCGCCGCTTCCGACGTGAGCGCGATGGCGCCGGCCGTGCCGTGGTCGCCGCCCACGCAAAGGACGTGGCCGAAGTCGCCCTTGTTCGAGTCGAGAAGGCGCCGGGGCAGCAGCCCCGGCAGCATGGCGGGTCGCAGCAGCCGGGTCTTGGGCTCGTGGTTTTCCAGGACCGACCGCGGCACGCCCAGGCCATCGACGTGGAGGACACCGACGTGGTCCAGCGCCTTGCCGGTATGCATGCCCCTCTTGTCGACGATGAAACTGATGGTGCGGGTCGCCTTGATCGCCACGCCCGGCACGTTTCCGGTCTCCGCATCGACGCCGCTGGGCACGTCGAGCGCGAACACGTCGCGCCCCGATGCGTTGATCGCGTCGATGAGCTCCCGCGCGGCGCCGTCCGGGGCACGCGAGAAGCCGATGCCGAACAGCGCGTCGATCCAGAGGTCGACGCTCGGCAGCGAGCCGTCGAACACCTGCGTCACGCCCCCGTCCGCGGTCCACTGGGCCTGGGCCTCGCGCGCGGTGCCAGCGCGCGGTTCGCCACCGGGCAGGCGAAGCGCGACCGCCGCGCGGCCGGAGCCGACGGCGAGCCGTGCCAGGGCGTAACCATCGCCGCCGTTCAGGCCGGGACCGCAGGCGACGCCGATGCGTTGTGCAGCCGGCCAGCGGTTCAGGAGTTCGCGCCAGGCCGCCGCGCCCGCGCGACGCAGCAATCCGAATTCGGACAGGTGCAGCGCACGTTGCGCCTCGCGATCGATCGCGCGCGTCTGTTCGACGCCGTAAAGGTAAGCGTTGTCGGTCATCGCGCGATTCTATACTTGCGCCATGCCGACCCACGACAGCGATCCCATCGCCGACACCGCGCAACTGCGGCAGCGCATCGACGGCTGGGCCCGCGAACTCGGCTTCCAGCGCGTGGGCATCACGGGCGTCGACGTCGACGAGGACGCAGCCTGGCTGCGCGACTGGCTGGCGCAGGGCCTGCACGGTGACATGGCATGGATGGCGCGCCGCGGCGAGCTGCGCGAAAATCCCGCCGCGCTGCGCCCGGGCACCCTGCGCGTGCTGTCGGTGCGGATGGACTACGCGACCTCGGAGACCGACGCCGACTGGGCCGCGCTGGCGGACGGCGAGCGTGCCTACGTCGCCCGCTACGCGCGTGGTCGCGACTACCACAAGCTGATGCGCAACCGCCTGCAGAAGCTCGCCGACCGCATCGCCACCGAAGTGGGTCCATTCGGCCATCGCGTGTTCGTCGATTCCGCGCCGGTGATGGAACGGGCGCTGGCGCGCAACGCCGGCCTGGGATGGATCGGCAAGCACACCTGCCTGATCGACCGCGACGCCGGCTCCTGGTTCTTCCTCGGCGAGATCTACACCGACCTGCCGCTGCCCGTCGACGTGCCGGCGAGCGCGCACTGCGGCACCTGCACGCGCTGCCTCGACATCTGCCCGACCCAGGCGATCACCGCGCCCTATCGCCTCGATGCTCGCCGCTGCATCGCCTACCTCACCATCGAGCACGAGGGCGCGATCCCGGAAGACCTGCGCGCGCCGATCGGCAACCGCGTATTCGGCTGCGACGACTGCCAGCTGGTCTGTCCATGGAACAAGTTCGCGAAGATCGCCGCCGAACCGGATTTCCGCGCGCGCAACAACCTCGACGCCGCGAGCCTGGTCGAGCTGTTCGCGTGGACCGAGGGCGAGTTCATGCAGCGCACCGAGGGCTCGGCGATCCGCCGCCTCGGCCATGAGCGCTGGTTGCGGAACATCGCGGTGGGGCTGGGCAATGCACCGACGACGCCGGCGATCGTGGCGGCGCTCAACGCACGCCGCGATGATCCCTCCGGACTCGTGCGCGAACACGTCGCGTGGGCGCTGCGAAGGCATGCCGGGAGCGGCCAATCCGCCCTGCGGGCCTGAACGCGCAGGCCCGCCAGCCTTCCGGCGTCATCGCACCAGCGCCCACGTGGCATCGCGGAGCACGTAACGTCGGCTCGCCTCGTCCAGGTTCGTGCCCTCCTCCGCCGGCATCCCCTGTACCTGTGGTTCGCCGGGTTTCGGAACGAACACCGGAAGGTCGTGCCGCAGCTCGACGATCCCGCTCACGCGGACTTCGTGGCCCGCGAATCCTTCAGGCCAGTCGTCGAGCCCGGCGATCCAGACATCGAAATCCCGGCCTTTCACCGCGGGTCCAAGCTTGCGGCGCTCGGCAACGCCCACGAGGGTGACGCGCTGGCCCACCTGCGCGGCAAGCGCCACCGTGTCGCGATGCACGCAGCCCAGTGGCAAAGCACAGGCGACGCAAAGCAGGAGGGCGGCGCAGGACGATCGCATCGACTATCCCTTTCGCAAGCCGGCCAGCAACGCCTGGAACCGCGGCAGTCCGCGCAGCGGCGCGAGGTCGGAATCGTGCGCGATCCAGTCGGGGTAACCGCCGCCGGTGTCGATGGCGCGCTCGAGCATGTCCAGTGCGCATTCGTGGTTGCCGGCCAGGGTATGGAAGCAGGCCAGGTTGTACAGCGTCGTGAAGTCGTCGGGGCGCAGCGCGAGCGCCCGGTCCGCATGCGGCTGGCCGGCCGCGGCCTGGCCCAGGCGCGCGTACAGGCCGGCGGTCATGTAGTGCACGCGCGCGTTGTCGGGCTCGAGTTCGCCCTGGTGCAGCAGGCCCGCAAGCGCCTGCTTCGCGAGGGCGTCGCCCTCGTCGCGCTGGCCCGTCGCGTCGAGCGCGTTGACCGCGAGCACGAGCACGATGAAATCGTCCGGCCGCAGGTCGTGCGTCTTCTGGTAGAGCTCCGCTGCGCGCGCGTAGTCGCCCTGCGCGTAGCAGTGCCGCGCGAAGTAATAGTAAGCCTCGACGAGGCCCGGATTGAGCGCGATCGCGCGCTCGAAGGAGCGGACCGCGCCGTCGCGGTCGCCGGCCAGCGAGCGGAGATGGCCTTGGGCGACATGCGCTTCGGCAAGGTCGGGCGCGAGGTCGAGCGCCTTCGCGGCCGCGGCGGCCGCTTCCGGAAGGATGTCCCCCGGCGACCGCAGCCGCCACAGGATCTGCTGGGCGAGCGAATCGGCCAGTCCGGCATGCGCCTGCGCGTAGTCGGGGTCGAACGCGATGGCGCGCCGGAACATCGCCGGCGCCTGCAGCCAGGAGGACTGGTCGGTCATGCCGCCGGCCAGCTGGCGGCCGCGCAGGTAGAACTCGTAGGCGTCGAGGTTGCGCGGCGCATAGCGCTGGAAGCGGCCCGCGACGGCGCCCGACAGCGACATCTTCAAGGCGTGGGCGACGCTCTGGGCGATCTCCGCCTGGATCGCGAACACGTCGGCCATCGGCCGCTCGAAGCCCTCCGACCACAGGTGGTAGCCGTCGCGCGCGTCGATCAGCTGGGCGGTGATCTTCAGGCGTTCGCCTTGCAAGCTGGCCTGCGGCGTGGCCGACGAGTCAGCGCCGGCAGGACTCGCAGGCGACGAGGCCTTGCGCACGCTGCCCTCGAGGATCGCGTCAACGCCGAGCTGGCGACCGATCTCGCGCGGGTCGACGCTGCCGTCGCGGAAGCGGAACGACGCCGTGCGCGAGGCGACCCGCAGGCCGCGCACGCAGCACAACGCGTCGATGATCTCTTCGGCAAGGCCATCGCAGAACCAGTCCTGGTCGCGCGCCTGGCTCAGGTCGGCGAACGGCAGGATCGCGATCGAGGCGATCGCGGACGACGGCGCGCCGGCGAACGCTGGCGGCGTCGACGGAACCGGCGTTTCGGCAGCCGTGGGCGCCGTGCGCACGATCCCGCGGCGGGTGATGTCGAACATCCACGCGAGCGCGCACACCGGCAGGAAGCCGCCGGCGACCGCGATGATCAACGCGCGCTGCGCCCACGGCGGGAATCCCAGCGGTCCGAAGGTGACGTCGGCGACCTGGAGCAGCAGCCAGCCGACCACGAGGTAACCGATCGCCGTGCGCGGCACGCGGCGTCGGCGCAGCTCGGCGATGTAGCGCTGGAAGCCGCTGGCCTCGTCCGCCATGCCGCCGTTCCTTCACGGAGTTTCGAATCCCCGCGCGAGTCTAGCGCAGCGACACCCCATCGAAGCCGGGGGGCTTACGCCGCCTGCATGGGCATCGATTCGTTGGTGTGGGTCAGGCGGTTGTGGCGGTCGACGTAGACCAGCCGCGGCTTGTGCCCGGCGGCTTCGGCGGCGTCGAGCTGGCCGTAGGCGCAGATGATCACGAGGTCGCCCGGGCTGGCCTTGTGCGCGGCGGCGCCGTTCACCGAGATGATCCCGCTGCCCGGCTCGGCCTTGATCGCGTAGGTGACGAAACGCTCGCCGTTGTTGACGTTGAAGATGTGGACCTGCTCGTTCTCGATGATGCCGGCGATCTCCAGCAGGCGCGCATCGATGGCGCACGAGCCTTCGTAATGCAGCTCGGCGTGGGTGACGCTGGCGCGGTGGATCTTGGCCTTGAGCAGGGTCAGGTGCATGTGCGGCTCCGACGGGCGGGCGCCTGGAGGGCGCGGCGCGAGTGTAGGCCCACGATTTGCGCACTGCAACATGAAACGGCGCGAAGCGTGGGCCCGGTCACGGGAATTTATGGACTCGTCAGTCCAGAATCAAGTTGTCGATCAGGCGGGTACGGCCCAGGCGTGCGGCAATCAGTGCTACCAGGCCCTGTCGTTCCCCGTCGGCCGGCTCGCCCAGGTCGATGCGGTGGATCGCCGCGTAGTCGACGACGAAACCGGCACCGGAAAGCTGCTGTGCCGCCGCAGCCTCGAGTTCCGCCGGGGACTTGCCCGCGTTCACTCCTGCCCGCATCGCCTGCAGCGTCGCGTGGATTTCCGGCGCGACCGCCCGCTCGGCCTCCGACAGGTACTGGTTGCGCGAACTCAGCGCCAGCCCGTCCGCGGCGCGCGCGGTGGGTGCGGCGACGATGTCGATCGGGAACGCCAGGTCGCGCACGAGGTAGCGGATCACCTGGAGCTGCTGGTAGTCCTTCTGTCCGAACACCGCCACGTCCGGCTGCACCATGTTGAACAGGCGCGCGACGACGGTGGCAACGCCGTCGAAGTGGCCCGGCCGGTGCGCGCCATCGAGGATCGTGGTGATGCCTGGTACCCGCACCATGACCTCGTGGCCGGCGCCATAGGGGTACATCTCGGCCACCGAAGGCGCGAACAGCGCGTCGCAGCCGTGGCTCGCCAACCCTTCGGCATCGGCTTCAAGCGTACGCGGATAGCGCGAGAAGTCCTCGTTCGGCCCGAACTGGGTGGGGTTCACGAACACGCTGGCGACCACCTTGTCGGCCCGCGCGCGCGCGATCTCCACCAGCGAATGGTGCCCCGCGTGCAGGTTGCCCATGGTCGGCACGAAGCCGATGCGCAATCCCCGGACCTTCCATGCGCGCACCTGCGCGCGCAGCTCGGCGACCGTCGCGAACGTCAGCATGCCCTGCCCATGCATGTCCTACTCGTAGCTGTGCTCGGCGTCGGGGAAGCTGCCGTCGCGCACCGCGGTCGCGAAAGCCTTCACCGCGCCGGTGACCGAGCCGCCATCGGCGAGGAAATCCTTCACGAAGCGCGGCCGGCGATGACCGCTGGCGAGGCCGAGCATGTCGTGCAGCACGAGCACCTGGCCATCGCAGCCGGGGCCCGCGCCGATGCCTATGGTGGGGATCTTCAAGGCTTCGCTGATGCAGCGCGCAACCGCCGTGGGGACGCATTCGAGCACCAGCAGTTCGGCGCCGGCGGCTTCGACCGCGAGGGCATCGTCGAGCAGGCGCTGTGCGGCCGCGCCTTCGCGGCCCTGCACGGCGTAGCCACCGAGTTTCATCACCGACTGCGGGGTCAGGCCGAGGTGGGCGCAGACCGGGATGTCGCGCTCGACCAGGAAGCGGATGCACTCGACCACATGGCCTGCCCCTTCGAGCTTGACCATCGCCGCACCGCCCTGCCCCATCATCGCCGCCGCTGCGTCGAGCGCGCGTTCCGGGGTGGCGTAGCTCTGGAACGGCATGTCGGCCACGAGCAGGGCCGAGCGCAGGCCGCGCGATACGCACGCCGTGTGGTAGACGATGTCGGCGACGGTGACCGGAAGCGTGCTCGACTTGCCCTGCACGACCATGCCCAGCGAATCGCCGACGAGGACGATGTCGACGCCGCCGGCATCGAGCGCGCGCGCGAAGCCGGCGTCGTAGGCGGTGAGCATCACCAGCCGGCGACCCTCGTTCTTGGCCTGGCGCAGCGACGGCACGGTCACGGCCGTGCGTGGCTTGGGCTTGTCGTCGGATGCGTACATCTGTGGGATTACCGGATGCGGCGGCGGTCTACTCTAGCAGCAGATGCTGGAGTCACGACTCCAACGCCCGGTCGCCAGCAGCCGTCTCCAGCGCGACGATGCCGCCCGCATCGACGGCCGAGAGCAGGTCGGCCACGCGCCCGTGGCCTGGCACGACCGCATCGCCGGCCACTTCGGCGAGCGGCACGAGCATGAAGGCGCGTTCGTGCAGGCGCGGATGGGGAACCACCAGGCCCGGCTGCTCGATCGTCGCATCGCCGTACAGGAGCAGGTCGAGGTCGAGCCGGCGCGGCCCCCAGCGCAACGACGTCGCCGAACGATCGCGGCCTTCGGCGCGCTCGATCGCGAGCAGGGCTTCGAGCAGGCTTGCGGGCGGCAGTCCGGTGGCGAGCACGACGACCGCGTTGAGGAAATCGGCCTGGCCGGTCAGCCCCCAGGCGGGCGTGCGATAAATCCGTGAGCGACGCAGGACGCGCGTCCCGGGCAACCGGCCCATCGCCGCGAGGGCGCGATCGAACGCATCGGCGACGTCGCCGACATTGCCGCCGAGGCCGATGCAGGCGGTCACGGGTGCGACATCAGTCATTGCAGGTCGATCGCTCAGGGCGACGTATCGGGTATGCCCGCGTCGCTGGCCGATGCATGGCGCTTGCGTCGGCGCGGACGACGCTTCCTGGCCGGATCGCCGGCGCCGCTGTCGCCAGCCTCCGCGGAGGGTCGCGGCGCCTGCGCGAGATGCTCGGCGAGATCGTCGTGGCTCATGGCCTGCGCCTCGGTCCAGAACGCCACCGGTTCGGCCAGTTCGGGCTGCTCGGTCATGCGCAGCTCGAGGAAATCGTAGGCGGCCCGGAAGCGCGGGTGCGCCATAAGCCGGAACACGCGCTTGCGCTGGCGGATGTCGAAGCGCGACTGCAGCAGCCAGATCTCCTGCATCGGGATCGAGAAACGGCGCGGCATCGCGATCCGGTGGGCCTGGTGCAGGGTCACGCGGTCGGCGGCGCGCTGCTGCATCGCCAGCGGATCAAGGTGCTGGTGCGCGAGGTTCCCGAGTTCGCGCCGGAACGCCGGCCACAGCAGGGCCGCGAACAGGAAGTACGGCGTCACCGTCTTGCCCGCGCGAACGCGCGCGTCGGTGTTCGCCAGGGCCTTGCGCAGCATCGCCCGCTGGCGGCCTTCATGGTCGTCGACCAGCGCGGCGGCGGTTTCCGGGAGGATCACGGCGAGCAGGCCGTGGCGCTCGAGGACTTCGAAGCTGGCCTCGCCGTGGCCGCCGAGGAACATCTTGAGCATCTCGTCGAACAGGCGCGCCGGCGGGGCTTCCGCGATCAGGTGCGCCAGCATCGGGATCGGCGCGGCGGTGCCCTGCTCGATCGCGAAGCCGAGCTTGGCCGACAGCCGCGCGGCACGCAGCATCCGCACCGGATCCTCGCGGTAGCGCTGCTCGGGATCGCCGATCAGACGCAGGGTGCGGTGCTGGATGTCCTCCCAGCCGCCGACGAAGTCGAGCACCGCGAAATCGCGCACGCCGTAGTACAGCGCGTTGACGGTGAAGTCGCGGCGGATCGCGTCGTCCTCGATGCTGCCGTAGACGTTGTCACGCAGCAGGCGGCCGCCTTCGTGGGTCTCGCGGTCGCCGCTGCCGTCGTCGCTGTTGGCGCGGAACGTGGCGACCTCGATGATCTCGGGGCCGTACACCACGTGTGCCAGCCGGAACCGGCGGCCGATCAGCCGGCAATTGCGGAACAGCGCCTTGACCTGCTCCGGCGTGGCATTGGTCGCCACGTCGAAGTCCTTGGGATGGCCGCCGACCAGCAGGTCGCGCACCGCGCCGCCGACGAGGTAGGCATCGAACCCGGCTTCGCCGAGCTTGTAGAGCACGCGCAGCGCGTTCTGGCTGATCTGCTTGCGCGAAACGCCATGGGCGTCGCGGGCGACGACGCGCGGCACGTGCGGAAGGGTGGTGGATGAGGTGGCGGGCATCATGCTCGCGGCGAGGCCGCAGGTCCTTGCGTGGTGGCGATGGCCTTGCGGCGGGGCCGCAAAGCCCTGATATAATAGCCGTTCGCGTCACCGATCACCCTGCTCCCTTCGTCTAGAGGCCTAGGACACGGCCCTCTCAAGGCTGTAACACGAGTTCGAATCTCGTAGGGAGCGCCAGTTTTTCGTGCGAAGGTCCGTCTTCGCCTCCTCCGCCGGCGTCAATGGCACGGATGGATGGTGGCTTCGGATGGCTGGTGAGCGCACATCCATGTGCGCCCTTTCAAGGGAAGCCTGCTTCGGTAGGGATTCTCGTCGCAAAGAGCAAGAAGCCCGCGCAGCGATGCGTGGGCTTTTGCATTTTTGGCCCAGGGGAACCGAGTGCGCTTTTGATCGTCATTCCCGCGAAGGCGGGAATCCAGCGACTTTGAGAATGCAACGCACGTTCAACGTCATCGGGACGTCGGAGTCCAGCCTGGCGCTTCTTCAGCCTCGCGATAGGTTCTAGACTAGACCCGTCCGCCAAGTGCCCCACGGTGTCCCATGCCCTTCGTCGTCACCGAGAGCTGCATCCGCTGCAAGTACACCGACTGCGTCGAGGTGTGCCCTGTCGACTGCTTCCACCAGGGCCCGAATTTCCTCGTGATCGATCCGGACGAATGCATCGACTGCACGCTGTGCGAGCCCGAGTGCCCGGTGAAGGCCATCTATCCCGAGGACGACGTGCCCGCGGGGCAGGAGCAGTTCATCGCGCTCAATGCCGAACTCGCCAAGGCCTGGCCGGTGATCACCACCCGGATCGAACCGCCCGCCGATGCGGCCGAGTGGGAGAAGGTCAAGGACAAGGTCTCCGAGCTCAAGCGCTGAACCGGAAGGCTGCCGTTTCCCAATCGCGCCTGCGCGGCGAGGTTACACTGCGCCGTCCCGTCAGGAGTCCGCCGATGATCCGTGCGCGCCACGCCTTCCTGCTCGTCCCGATGCTGCTGCTCGGCCATGCCGCGACCGCCGATGCCGCGCCGAAGGCAAAGGCGAAGAAAGGCAAGCCGGTCCCGGTGGTTTCGGTGACCTCCGCGTGCACCGATTTCTACGACTACGCCAACGCCGACTGGTTGAAGGCGCATCCGGCTCCCACCGTCGGCAGCGTGTCGGCCCTGGAGCCGCTGCGGGCGAACGCGCGCACCACCGAACGCGCCCTGCTCGAGGACCTGTCACGCGGCGCCAGCGACGACGCCGGCCGCGCGCTGGGCGCCTTGTGGACCGACGGCATGAACGAACCGGCGATCGAGACGGCCGGCGCGACGCCGATGCAACCCCTGTTCGACCGCATCGGTGCCATCCGCAAGAACAAGGATCTCGCGCAGGCCATCGCCGACCTGCACGCGGCCGGCATCCCGGTGCTGTTCAATTTCGCGGCCGACTACGACGCCGGCAATCCCGACCTGCGCATCGGCTATGCGAACCAGGGCGGCCTCGGCCTGCCGGACCCCGAGTTCTACACCCGCACCGATGCCGAAACGCGCGACGTGCTCGGCCGCTACCGCGCCTACATCCAGGCGGTGCTGCAGCAATCGGGCACGCCGGCCGACCAGGTGTCGGAGCAATCGGGCTGGGTGCTGTCGATGGAGATGCAGCTTGCCCAGAATTCGCTGCCGCTGGCGCAGCTGCGCGATCCGGGCAACGCCTACCACGTCGTCACCGTGGCCGAACTCCAGAAGGCCTATCCGCACCTGGCGTTCGCCGGTTTCCTCAAGACCCAGAAAGTCGGCGCCGACTCCATCTCGCTCGCGCACACCGGGTTCTTCGCCGCCGCCGACGGCATGCTCGCGAACACGCCGGTCGAACAATGGCAGGCCTACCTGCGCTTCCACGTCGCCAGCGCGATGGCGCCCTACCTGTCGCGGGGTTTCCAGGACGCGCACTTCCAGTTGTACGACCGCCTGCTCGGTGGCGCGCAGCAGCCGCCAGATCGCGCGCAGGCCGTGATGGATGCCATCGACCACGCGCTCGGCTCGGTGATCGGCCACGCCTGGGCGCAGCGTTATCTGCCACCCGCCACGAAGGAGGCCGCCGTCCATGTCGCCAGTGGCCTGCGCGCGGCGATGAAGTCGGCGATCGCCGGCAATCCCTGGATGGACGACGCAACGCGTTCGACCGCACAGGGCCGGCTCGACAAACTGGTCATCGCGATCGGTGAGCCTGCCCGGATCCCTTCGACGGCCGGCCTGCTGCTCGGCACCGGCTATGGTGCCGACATGCTGGCCGTCGCCGCCTGGCAGCATCGCCAGGAGATGGCCTCGATAGGCCATCGCGACAGCGAGGGCGGCACGTTCACCGTTTCCCGCGCGGACCGCGACTGGCCGGTCCCGGCGGATGTTCCGGACCTGTCCTACGACCCCCTTCGCAACCGCCTCATCGTCACCGCCGCCGTGCTGCAACCGCCGGTGCTCGACCCCATCATGGATTCCCCGCAGCAATACGGCGCGCTCGGCTCCCTGATCGGCCATGCCTTGCACCATGCGATGACGGGCAATCCCGTGCACGAGGGATGGACGGCCGCATCGGCATCGGCCTTCGACCAGCGCACGGCGCCGATCGTCGCGCAGTACGGCAGCTATGCCGTCGACGAGGCGACGCGGGTCGATGGCAATCGCACCCGCGACGAGAACCTCGCCGACCTCGGTGGCGTCGAACTCGCCTGGATCGCCTACAAGGCGGCTTCGCCCGCGGCCGTGCCGCCGAAGTCTGGCCAGGCATCGCCGGATCGCCGCTTCTTCGATGCCTATGCGGCGCTGTGGGCGCGCAAGTCGACGGCCGCCAGCGTGGTGGCCGAGTCCGCGACGTCATCGCAGTCTCCCGCGAAGTACCGCGTGGATGGCGTGGTCACGAACGTCCCCGAATTCGCCGCCGCCTACGCCTGCAAGGCCGGCCAGCCGATGGCGGCCACGTCGCCGGTGACGATCTGGCGTTGAGTTGGCCCACCCGGGCCGGTTGTACTTTCAGGATGCCCGGATTTTGCCGCAGCGAAGCAGCTTCCACGTCCCGGCGGCTGCCAAGGTTCAGCGCTTGATGCCGATCCGCGGCCGCTTCTTCCTGAAAGGCGGCTGCCCGCGCCAGTAGCGGATCACCAGCCACCCGAACAGCATGCCGCCCAAATGGGCGAAGTGGGCGATGTTGCCGCCGTACCCGGTCACGCCCAGGAGCAGTTCGACCGCTCCGTAGCCGATCACCAGCGTGCGCGCCGTCATCGGGATCGGCGGGAACAGCAGCATCACCTCCTGCCGCGGGAAGAGCATTCCGTACGCCAGCAGCAGGCCGAAGACGCCACCGGAAGCGCCCAGCACCGGGCTGGTAATCTGCATCGCCGCCGCCCATCCGAGGTAGGTCAATCCGGCGCCGACCACGCAGATGAAATAGAACGTGAGGAACCGCTTCGTTCCCCACGTGTATTCGAGCGGCGCGCCGAACATCAGCACCGCCAGCAGATTGAAGAAGACGTGCGAGACGTCTGCATGAAGGAAGCCGTAGGTGACCAGCTGCCACGGCATAAAGCCCGAATCGCCGCCCAGCGGCCACAGCACGAATGGCCCGAAGGGGCTCCGGGGATCGAGGACGTCCAGCTGGGGGATGATGCCGAGTTGCTGGTTGACGATGTATTTCAGCAACAACAGGCCGCCATTGATCCACAGCAGGGCCTGGGTGCCTTTCGGCAGACGGTTGAACATGCACGCTCCGCGCAAGCAAGGCCGCCATGATACCGGCACTGCGTCACGTTTCGCTGTGCGAATCGGGCAACGAGGGTTCCGCGAATCACTTCCGCGGCGGCGCCCACACCATGGCGTCGAGGTCGGCTTCGGCCTTGCGCAGGTCGCGGACGCGGCCGTTGTCGACCGCCACGCCCTCGGCGCGAAGGCGCTGGGTCTGCTCGGCATGGCCGGCCGAATCCGGCGGGAAGGCGATCCGTCCGTCGCTGCGCAGGACCCGGTGCCAGGGCAGGCCGCGGTCCTCGTTCTCCGAAAGGATGCGTGCGACCATCCGCGCGCGACCTGGCAGTCCGGCGCGGCGGGCCACCACGCCGTAACCGGCGACGCTGCCTGCGGGGATGGCGCGGATCGCCGCGAGGATGCGCGCCCGCGGCGTCTTCGCGGCGGTCTTCGACCCGCGCGCGCCGTCCGCAGTGTTGCCCGCCGTGGTCTTCGCCGCGCGCCGGGGCCCGGCTGGCCTGGCGGCGGCGGTCTTCGCGGCAACCTTCCTGGCGGCCTTCGATTCCAGCGGTTTCGCGGCGTGCGACGCGGGTACGGACGCTTTCGGCATTGGTGTCGCCCGGAACGAGGGATTAGCATACGGCCACAAGGCCGGAATTCGGCCGGCACATCGCGCCAGGGGTTGAACGATTCGTCCGGTTCGGGGCGTTCGCCCCCGAAGCGCCGCACATGTTCAACACCCGGGGCTGCCATGCACAACTTCGAACAGATCCGCAGCCACCTGCTGGCGCGCTACAAGCTGACATCCAACGACCCCTACCTCGTCAGCGTACGGCTGTCGCTGAACGAGGGCCGCCGCCACCAGAGCATCTATCTCGCCGAACTCGAGCACGAGGATGGTCGCCGCATCGTGCGCTTCAGCACCGTGCTCGGCCCGACCACCGGCGTCGACCTCAAGCGCGCCCTCGCCTTCAACTGGGAAAGCCCGGTCGGCTACCTCGCCATCAGCCCGCTCGACGGCGTGCCCTACCTGCAGCTGTGCGAGAACCGTCCGTACGAGGGCCTCGACGCGGCCGAGATCGATCGCCTCGTGCTGGAGATCGGCGGCGTCGGCGACCGCATCGAACACCAGCTCACCGCGGGCGGCGACCTGCTGTAGCTCCACCGGAGGATCGCTGCCCCGTGACCCCCGACCCGCACCAGGCCTTCTTCCACCGCACGATGCTCCTGCTGCTGGGATGCACCGGCCTGGGCGCCGCGCTGGCGGCCTTCCTGCACACCCGCCAGACCCACCCGGAGGCGATGGACCTGGGCATTTCCACCGGCATGGCCGTGGTCATGGCCGGCCTCGCGATCGTCCTGTGGCTGCGGCCTTCCAGCCTCGAGAAGGTCGTTTGGGCCGGCTTCGCGGCCGCCCTGCTCGCGCTCGCCCTGCCGGCGTGGATCTACCCGTCGCGGGCCATGGACACGGGCGGCAGCCTCGTCGACACCCTGCCGCCGATCTCCGCCGGCCTGCTGCCGCTGATCCTGACCATGATCGTCTTCATGCGCCCGCGCCATGCCTTCCGCGCCGCGCTGGCGGCGTGGGTGGTGGTGGCCACGCCGATCCTCGGCTACCTGTTCTCCCACCCGGTCGAACTGCGCAGCCCGCGCGGCATGGACATCGTGATGACGCTCGGCCCGGTGATGGCGTTGCTGGTGATCTACATCCCGTTCCACCGCAACATCGAGCGCCGCCACGCCGCGATGCGCGCCGAACGCGCCCGCCTGCAGGCGCTGGCCGAGCGCGACGGCCTCACCGGCCTGTACAACCGCCGCGCCAGCGAGAGCCTGCTGGCCAACCTCGTCTCCACGCCCGACCCGGCCGACGGCCTGATCCTGTTCGATATCGACCACTTCAAGCGCGTCAACGACACCCACGGCCATCCCGCCGGCGATGAAGTCCTGCGCCAGGTCGCGCGACGCTGCGAGGCGATGCTGCGCCGTGACGACGTGCTGGCGCGCTGGGGCGGCGAAGAGTTCCTGCTGCTCGCGCGCCGCGCCGGCATGGAGGGCAGCGCGCGGCTGGCCGAGACCCTGCGCGCCGCCATCTCCGGCGACACGATCGACCCCATCGGCACCGTCACCGCCTCGTTCGGCGTCGCGCTGTTCCGCGAAGGCGACACCCTGATGAGCTGGGTGCAGCGGGCGGACGAGGCGCTGTACGAGGCGAAGAAGGACGGGAGGAATCGGGTGGTGGCGAAGTGACCACCACGCTGCTGCCCTGGGCATCGTTGCGCCACATGGCGTCTTGCGTGCTTGGCTTATTGGTAAGTGTGAACAGTCATGGGGCTTCCGTGGAAGTATCGTTCACCCACTCCTGCGACAACCCGTATCGCGTCGAGGTCGGGATAAGGAACGAAGGCGATACCACGCTTCTCATCAGCCCCGAATATTTGCCGTGGAGCCCGCACAGCAAGTCCATCACCATCAGCGCGTATGCGCTCATCAACAATTCCCGGGTTCCCTTGCGAGCCGCGTATCCGGTGGTGGACGTTTTTTCTCCCCCCAAAGATATCGCGATTCCTCCCGGAAAATGGGTGCGGGAGAACCTTGATCTCGGGTGGTATTACGACTTCGAAAAATTCAAATCGACGATCATCGTCTTCACGATATCCGTCCCGAGGCATATGCGGTTCAATGGTGGGCGGACCATCGATCTGCGAGGACCTGTTCTCGTCCTGACCTTTCCCAAACAGAGCTTTTGGGGCAAGAAATGTCCGATAGCTGCAACCCTGACAGGCAGCGGGAGCCAGCAGTTGCTCCGCGGCGGATCCGGATGAAATTCAGAGCGCCACCCGGATCGCATTCGGTGCCGCGACCTTTGGCTCGTCATTCCCGCGGATCGGGAATCGCTCCTCAACAGCCGCAGGCTGGTCATCCGGTGTCTTGCGTTCACCCTTGAAGGCTCTGGATTCCCGCTTTCGCGGGAATGACGAGCAAGAGCAGCAGTCGAACTCGACGGGCAGAAACTTGCAAACCCGAGCAGGAACGGGAGCGCTTGATCTCCGCACCCTAATCCGGCCCCCACTCCAGCTTGTACCCCAGCCCGTAGATCGAACTCACCGGATCGATCCCGCCACAAGCATCCGCGATCTTCCTGCGCAAATTCTTGACGTGGCTGTCGACAGTGCGGTCGCTGACGACGCGATGATCGAGATACAACGCATCGATCAGCTGGCTTCGCGAGAACACGCGGCCGGGGCGCGCGGCGAGCGTGCGCAGCAGGCGTAGCTCGACCGGCGTCAGCGGCAGGACCTTGCCGTGCAGGCGCGCCTGCTGGCGTTCGTCGTCGAATTCCAGCGGCGCCGCATCGCCCTGCTTCTCGGCGCGCGTGCGTCGCAGCACCGCCTTCACCCGCGCCACCACTTCGCGCGGGCTGTAGGGCTTGCAGATGTAGTCGTCGGCGCCGAGTTCGAGGCCGAGCAGGCGGTCGATCTCCTCGACGCGCGCGGTGACCATCAGGATCGGCACGTTCGAGAAGGCGCGGATGCCGCGGCAGATCGTCAGGCCGTCGACGCCCGGCAGCATCAGGTCGAGCAGGATCGCGTCGGGCGAGTGCTCGCGCACCCACGCGACCACGCCGTTGCCTTCGGCGAACACGGTCGCCTGGTACGACGAGGCCTGCAGGTAATCGCGCAACAACGAGGCGAGCTTGGCCTCGTCCTCGACGACCAGCACGTGCGCTGCGGCGTTCATGCCGCGCCCTCGGCCAGCGGCAGGCGGAGGCTGATGCACAGCCCGCCCATCGCCGAAGGCGAGGCGACGACCTGGCCGCCGTGCGCCTGCGCGATGTTTCGGCAGATGGCGAGGCCCAGTCCTGCGCCGCCGAACTCGCGGCTGCGCGAGGATTCGACGCGATACAAGCGATCGAACAGATGAGGCAGCGCCTCCGCCGGCACCCCGGGCGCGGTGTCCTCGACGTCGACGAGGATGTCGCCGCCGACGCGACGCGCGGCGATCCGCACGCGCCCGGGCGCCGTCGTGTAGCGCAGGCAGTTGCGCAGCAGGTTGCCAAACAGCTGCATCAGCCGCTGTGCGTCGCCCTGCGTCGGCAGGTTCACGAGCGGCGAGGCTTCGAACGACAGGTCGAGCCCGGCGTCCTTCATCGCGCCCGCGTGCGAGGCGACGACGTCGCGCAGCAGGTCGTACAGGTCCACCGCTTCCATCCGGTAGGCGAGCGCGCCGACGTCCGACAGCGAGAGCTGGTAGAGGTCTTCCACGAGCCCGGCCAGGCGGTCGCACTCGCCCTGCAGCGAGGCCAGCGTCTCGGGACCGACGGAGCGCACGCCGTCCTGCAGCGCCTGGATCTCGCCGCGCAGGATGCCGATCGGCGTGCGCAGTTCATGGGCGATGTCGGCGCCCCAGCGGCGGCGCGCGTCCTGGTTGCGCTCCAGGGCGGAGGCGAGGTGGTTGAAGTCCTCGGAGAGTGCGCCGAGTTCGTCGTTGCGTGTGGCCGGGATGCGCGTCGCGTAGCGTCCGGCGACGAGCGCGCGCGAGCCGGCGCCGAGCGCGCGGATCGGCGCGAGCAGCCAGCGCGCGAGCAGCCACGACGCCAGCAGCGCGCCGACCAGCACCGCGCCGGCCATCAGCAGCGCGTGGTGCATCTGGGTCTGGGCGAACGACAGGTCGAGGTCGCCACGCAGCTTCGGCATCGGCGCGAGCAACAGCCGGCCAACCATCACGCCGCGGCTCATCACCGGCACGAAGGGCGAGTCGTCCGGCACGTCGGGATTGCCCACGACGTACTCGTCGTGGCCATCGACCAGCAGCAGGCGCGCGGCGAGATCGAGCGGACCCGCCGCACGCGGTGGTGGTGGGCGGTCGCGATCCGGCGGTGGCGCCGGCATGTAGCGCGGCAGCGGTCGCGGATCGGGCGTCGAAGCGGCGGAGGTGGTGGTCGCATCCGCTGATGCATCGGCAGCGGATGCATCGGAAGCGGTCGCTGCCGACGGCATCCGTGGATCCAGGATCGGCGACGCAGCGGGAGGCGCCGCTTCCGGATTCCCCGGTGGTTCCATGCCGGGCGGAGGGCCGGGAGGCCGGGATCCGGGCGCATCAGGCGGGGGCGGCAAGCCGCGACCTCGGGCGAACGGCGGCGGCCCGCCCCCGGGGCCACCGCGTGGCGGCGGCCAGGCTCCCGGTGGCAGTGGCCTGCGCTGCGCGTCGGGG